>ERZ1034920.268-NODE-268-length-42820-cov-6.738431_pt1 | contig 42820 bp, 48 predicted proteins | sample MGYA00520688_ERZ1034920 | MGnify/ENA primary metagenome ERZ1034920 (study PRJEB33766, sample SAMN09781785) | gut metagenome | biome: gut microbiome | host: Homo sapiens | place: Madagascar | study: EMG produced TPA metagenomics assembly of the PRJNA485056 data set... | reverse complement strand
CAAATAATTCTTTGATTTTTACAGAAAAGTTTGCTAGGTCAATGTCCGGTATATTTTCAGCAAATGCCTTACATAAGTTTTCAGCTACGCCATCATTAAATGAGTCTAAATAGGAAACAAATTGCTCAGGTTCTATATGACTGAGTATGGTTGAAGCCATATTACTAATACTTGTATGACCGTTGTAATACGACTTATATGTTTCTATCGAAGTTCCCTCAATAATCGGTAAATCTTCCTCTTGTAGCAATGTTTCAAATAGTGTCTTGGTAAATTGCTTTGTATTACTTGATCCACCTATGACGGATTTCAGCTTGTGAGCAAATTCTTGGAATGTCAAAACAAATCCCTCCTATCGAAGCCTACCCAACGCTACCCACGGCTACCCAGTTCTACCGACCCTACCGTTTATAATTAAAGGTGATAAGGGATAGCTTTATTTCCAAACACGTCATAAAAGGCCATGAAATAAAAACTGTATATATTATATCGGAAATTCAAGAAAAAATCTACACTTTCAAGTCTGAAAAATCAGCGAACGCAGAAATTTTGTAGAACTATACAGTTTCGAATGTGTTCTTATATGGATTTTAACTAAAGTAAAGACTAATCCCTCAGAAGTCAAAAATAGTAAATCATGCCGGAGTGCGCAATCTTGGCAGGATATCTCATAGGTTTCAATTCACTGTGATAAAGACAGTGATTGAGCCGTGAAGAGATACCCTTTCCTCGTTGCGCTCTTTTTCCGTTTCGTGGGTCTGTGTATCTCTGACACAGACCTATTTTTATACCCTGTCATGGTTGCCCTCCGAGTTAGGAGGCAAACATGAAAATCAATATTTTATACGAAGAGAACATGAGAAACGGGCATAAGAACTACACAACAATTGAAATCCCAGACGGTGATTACAGCATGATGATCGAAATCGATTATCAGCAGCGTTTGGCGGAGGCACCCGAAGATAAAAAGGACCAGGTTAAAAAGTGTGAAACGGTTCAAGAAGTATTCGACCTTATGAATAAGCGTGAGTACAACAGTTGGCATACGGAAAATCGTCATAGAACTGAGATTAGGGCACCTTTTACAGATGATGAGAGCGATGAAGAAATTGATGGTCTTGATTATGTTGCTGATAACACAGATGAAGAAAAGAGAGATTACAAGTTTGAGTACGAGGCACTTTGTCAGAAAATTCGTGAGGTGCTGACCCCGGAATATGCGGATGTGCTTATTGCAACAGCACTTGATGATGTAACTCCCGAAGAGTATGCCAATATGCATGACCTTAAAAGAGATACGGTATATAAGCGTTTACAGAGAGCCAAGAAAAAATATTTGAAGTTTTTATAAAAAGCTGTCCAATATCACCCTCTGTCGTGGCTACCAAGTAGAGGGTGTTCCTCTAATAAATTTTACGGAGGTAATTCTTATGAGCGAATTACAAATTTTCAAAAATGCGGAGTTTGGCTCTATCCGCACATTAACAATTAATGGTGAGCCATATTTTGTCGGACGTGATGTTGCAGAAATTCTTGGTTACAGCAATTCAAGAAAGGCACTTGCAGACCATGTTGATGAGGAAGATAAGGGAGTAACGAAATGTGACACCCTTGGCGGAACACAGGAAATGACGGTAATTAATGAAAGTGGTCTTTACAGTCTGATTCTTGGCAGCAAGTTACCTACCGCTCGCAGGTTCAAGCGTTGGGTTACATCTGAGGTTCTTCCAACTATCAGAAGACACGGAGTATATGCAGTAGACGAGGTTCTTGCTAATCCGGATATGCTGATTGAGGCACTTTTACAGCTTAAGGCAGAGCGTGAGATTAACCAGGCACTTAAAGAAACTGTAGCAGTGCAGAATCAGCAGATTGTGGAGATGAAACCAAAGGCAAGCTACTACGATGTAGTGCTTAACTGCAAAGACCTGGTTGCGATTTCTGTGATTGCAAAGGACTATGGTTGGTCGGCTAATCGTATGAATCAGTATCTTCATCAAAAGGGTGTGCAGTACAAGCAGGGCAATAAAATCTGGCTCTTGTATCAGAAGTATGCCGAGATGGGTTACACCAACACCAAGACGCACAGCTACCCAGGAAATGACGGAACAATGCATACGGCAGTTCATACTTATTGGACTCAGCAGGGACGCTTGTTCATCTATGAACTTTTGAAATCTGACGGTATTTTACCAACGATGGAACAGGAGGATTAATATGTCGGTTAATAAGTACAACTCAGAGGGTTACAACGACCCAACAACCTATGAGGCACTTACGAATATCGACAAGCAGGATAAGGCAGCTAAAAAGGCTGCCCATTTCTGCTTGTCTGAAAAGTATAGACCTCTTGTGTATATTTGCAGTCCATACAGTGGAACGATTACAAAGAATGTAAAAAGAGGCCGTAAGTTCTGTCGCTTTGCACTTGATATAGGGGCGATACCACTTGCTCCACATCTTTTATATCCACAGTTTATGGACGATGAAAACCCGGAAGAGAGATATCTTGCAACTCATACTATCAATTATGTTCTTATAGGTAAATGTTCCGAGGTGTGGGTGTTTGGTGATTTCATTTCAAAAGGTATGGAGCGAGAGATTGCTTTGGCAGAAAAGAGAAAGATGAAAATTCGTTATTTTACAAATGAAATGGAGGAGGTTCAGTAATGAGGTTGACTATATTTAGTGCAAGCTGTGTGGGTAACGCTGCAAACACTATCTACCCCAATAAAGCAGTAATCACGAATAAAGACGATATGATTTCGGTTATTGCCAGGGATCATGTATGTGCTGAATTTAAGAAAGCACATCGTAGTATTGATGATTTTCTATCTTCTGATGTTGAAGTAATGGACTGTGATAATGACCACAGTGATAATCCGAAAGACTGGATTACTCCTGAAAAATATGAGGAGCTGTTCCCGGATGTATCTTACATCATTGTTCCAAGCCGTAACGATGGAAAGGTCAAAGGTAATAAATCAGCCAGACCAAGACACCATATTTATTTCCCACATGAACCGATTACTGTAGCTGATGAGGTCGCAGGTATCAAAACAAGACTCCAGGAGATTGCCCCATTTTTTGATGACAATGCTTTAGATGCTGCAAGATTTATCTTTGGACATACACCTGCAGATATTGTATGGCACGAAGGCAGCAGAACAATCGTGGATTTTTTGGATGAACTGGACTTTGCAGAATATGACAATAATTCGCAGAGCATTGTTGAAGGTTCCCGTAACAGTACTATGAGCCATATTGCAGGGAAACTTATAAAAAGATACGGAAATACAGATAAGGCTCATGATATTTTTCTTGAGAAGGCAGCTCTTTGTAATCCGCCACTTGAGGATAGTGAACTTGCTCTTATTTGGAGCAGTGCCATTAAATTCGGTAAGAAGGTGCAGTCGCAGGTCGGCTATGTATCGCCTGAAGAATTTAATAAGGGATACAGCTTAAAGCCAGACGATTATTCTGATATTGGCCAAGCAAAGGTTCTGGCAAGAGAGTACGAAAGAGAACTTGCCTTTACAGACTCCACAGATTATATGCGTTATGACGGTACGCATTGGTCAGAATCAAAGCAGTTAGCCGTTGGTGCCTGTGAGGAATTTTTGGATGAACAGTTAAAGGAGGCTACGGCAGCAGTGGAGAAAGCAAAGAAGTCACTTCTTGATGCAGGCGTTGATAAGGATGTTGTTATGGCAGGTGGTAAAGCACTGGAAAAAGCTATTGATGAAAGCAGCGAAAAAGCGTTCAAAGAATTTGTGATGGCATCAAAATATTATGCTTTCGTTATGAAACGCAGGGATATGAAGTATGTAACCTCTGCATTGCAGGCGGCAAAGCCTATGTTACTTAAGAAAATCACAGATTTCGATAACCAAGAGTTTTTGCTGAATACCCCGACAGCTACCTTTGACTTACAGAATGGAAACAGTAAGGAACATTCAGCAGAAGATTTAATTACAAAGATTACTGCAGTATCGCCAAGCGATGAAGGTATGGATTTGTGGTTTTCTGCTCTGGATAGCTTTTTCTGTGGAGATGCAGAACTGATGGATTATGTTCAGCAGATTGTCGGACTTTCAGCAATCGGTAAGGTGTATGTTGAGGCACTTGTCATTGCATATGGTGAGGGAAGCAATGGTAAGAGTACCTTTTGGAATACTATCGCAAGGGTGCTTGGAACGTACAGCGGCACGATCTCAGCCGATGCTCTGACAGTTGGTTGCAAGCGTAATGTAAAGCCTGAGATGGCAGAACTCAAGGGTAAGAGATTAGTTATTGCCGCAGAACTTGAAGAAGGAATGCGCCTTAATACTTCTATTGTAAAACAGCTTTGTTCTACCGATGAAGTTACGGCTGAAAAGAAATATAAGGATCCGTTTAAATATGTGCCGACACACACCCTCGTCTTATATACCAATCATCTCCCAAGGGTGGGAGCCAATGATGATGGTATCTGGCGAAGGCTCATTGTGATACCGTTTAATGCAAAGATTACAGGAAATAGTGATAGAAAAAATTATGCTGATTTCCTTTATGAAAATGCTGGTGGTGCTGTGCTTTCTTGGATTATTGAAGGAGCAGAGAAAGCCATCAAAAACAAGTACAAGCTGAAAACCCCAATGGTGGTCGAGGCAGCCATCAATAAGTATCGTGAGAACAATGACTGGTTTTCTGCATTTGTAGACGAGTGCTGTGAGGTGGATGTGACATTCCAGCAGAAGTCGGGAGAGTTCTACCAGGAGTATCGTTCTTACTGCGCAAGGACGGGAGAATATACGAGAAGTACCACAGATTTTTATACGGCACTTGAGAATGCAGGTTTTGAGAGAAAGAAAACGAAAGCGGGTGTGATAGTCCGTGGAATACGCTTAAAATCAGACTTTTTAGATAATTAATGCATTCAAGGGTGGAGGTCATAGGAAGTCATTATATAAAACCCCTTTAGGGCAGAATTTTTGGTAAAAAATCACTCTATATAAAGTTTTAGAAATGACCTTTATAGACCTCCACCATTAAGAGATTGGAGGACATTATGCGTGAAAAAGAAATAGAACAAAGACTTGTGCGAGAAGTCAAAAAGCAAGGTGGTATTTGTCCGAAGTTTGTATCTCCTGGAATGAGCGGAATGCCTGATAGAATTATCCTTCTTCCAAGAGGTAAGTTTGCTTTTGCAGAATTAAAAGCACCGGGGCAGAAACCGAGGCCTTTGCAAGTAGCGAGGCATAAAATTTTGATGGGACTGGGGTTTCGAGTGTATGTAATTAATGATGCAGAAAAGATTGGAGGTGTGATTGATGAAATACGAACCACATGATTATCAAAAGTACGCCACCCGTTATATTGAAACACATCCGATTGCAGCAGTCCTGCTTGATATGGGTTTAGGAAAAACAAGTATCACGCTGACTGCACTTAATGACCTGCTTTTTGATTATTTTGATGCACATCGCATTTTAGTAGTAGCACCTTTAAGGGTAGCAAGAAATACTTGGTCAGATGAAATTGAAAAATGGGATCACTTAAAAGACTTACGGTTTTCTGTCGCAGTTGGCACAGAAACTGAAAGGCTGTCGGCTCTAAAGCAAAAAGCAGATATTTATATCATCAACCGAGAGAACCTTCAGTGGCTGATTGAAAAGAGCGATGTTCCATTTGATTTTGATATGGTGGTTATTGATGAGCTTAGTTCTTTCAAGAATCATCAAGCTAAGAGGTTTAAGTCACTGATGAAAGTAAGACCAAAAGTTAAAAGAATCGTAGGTCTTACGGGTACACCTTCAAGTAACGGACTTATGGATTTATTTGCAGAATTCAAAATACTGGATATGGGTGCAAGGCTTGGAAGATTTATCGGTCAGTACAGAATGACATACTTCAAGCCAGATAAAATGAATGGACCTATCGTGTACAGCTATAAGCCACTGCCAGGAGCAGAGCAGGCGATTTATGAAAAAATATCTGATATTACCATTTCCATGAAGGCGGCAGATCATTTGAAGATGCCGAAACTGGTAAATACAAAATATATGGTGCATCTGTCTGAGAAGGAAAAGAAGAAGTACGAGGATATGAAGGCAGAACTTGTCCTTGCACTTCCAGAGGGAGAAATCACAGCGGCAAATGCAGCATCTCTTTCGGGAAAGTTATCACAGATGGCCAATGGTGCAGTGTATGCAGATGATGAGAGTATTCTTTCTATTCATGAGAGAAAACTTGATGCTTTGGAGGATATTATCGAAGCTGCCAATGGAAAAACAGTTCTTGTGGCATATTGGTTCAAGCATGATCTGATGAGAATCGAGGAAAGGCTTAAATCGAAAGATATCCCTTTTGAAAAATTGGACAGCGATGCCAGTATCAAGAAATGGAATAAGGGAGAACTTCCCGTAGCACTGATTCATCCTGCATCAGCAGGTCACGGACTTAATCTTCAGAGTGGTGGTTCCACCCTTGTGTGGTTTGGCATTACCTGGAGCCTGGAACTTTACCAACAGACTGTGGCAAGACTTTATCGTCAAGGTCAGAGTGAAGGAACTGTGACTAACATCCATATCTTAGCCAAGGATACTGTGGATGAGAGAATCATGAAAGCACTGCAGGAAAAGGACAGCACACAATCGGCACTGATCGATGCAGTAAAAGCAGAATTGTAAATCAGAGTAAATTAGAGTCAATCCGAGGGAAATTTATATTTTCGGAGGTTAGGCTTATGACAGCAAAAGAATATTTGATGCAGGCATACAGACTCAATGAGTTAATTGATTCTGATGTGGAAGAACTGGAGCATCTAAGAGATTTAGCCGGAAGAATCTCAAGTTCGAACTTTGATGAGCGTGTACAGAGTTCCAGAAACTATGACCCACCATTCGTAAAGTACCTGTCGGACATTATGGAGATGGAGCAGAAGATACACCAGGAACTATGTCAGCTTGTGGTGTTAAAGAAACAAATCAGCGAGTCATTGGAGAAAGTGGAAGACAGAGAGGAACGTTTGCTTCTTACCTATCGTTACTTCAACAACTTCTCATGGCAGGAGATTTCAGACCGCCTTTGTGTTTCCAACCGTACTGTACACCGTATCCATGCATCAGCATTAGCAAATTTTATTGTGCCGTAATAAGGTTGGCACACTTTGCCGTAGATTGGCACAGCCATAAGTAGTATTATGGTATTGTAGAAAAAATGGAAACAAGCCTTGTGGGTGTAACAACCTGCAGGGCTTTTCTTATGCAAGGAGGAGGTGGAGCAAGTGCCAAGGAAACCAAAGCGTCCCTGTTCTTATCCCGGTTGTCCGAACCTTTGTGAAGGCAGGTTCTGTGAGGAGCATACCAAGGAAGAGAACAAAAGGTACGAAAGATATGACCGTGACCCTGCTGTGAAGAAAAGGTACGGCAGAGCTTGGAAGAGAATCCGTGACAGTTATGCCCATGCACATCCTTTGTGTGAGGAGTGCCTAAAGAAGAATGTATACAAAGCTACCGAGGAGATCCACCACAAGTTACCGTTGTCACAAGGCGGAACGCATGACAGAGAGAATCTCATTGCACTATGTAAAGAGTGTCACGCACGAATTCATGCAAAGAGCGGTGACAGATGGCATAACCACAGATGACCCCAGGGGCGGTCAAAATCTCTGTCATTTAGGTCCCGTGGAACGGGCGGGGGGTCACACGCACAAAAATTGGTATTCAAACGGGGTATATAGGACCCGGACAGAATCGAGGTGAAAATTTATGGCAAAAGACGGTACAGCTAGAGGCGGTGCAAGACCTGGAAGTGGTCCAAAGCGAAAGGCTCTGACGGAGAAAATCTCTGCGGGCAAGACTGCTACAGTAATTGACCTGCCCGATGCACCGAACCTTGAAGGTGTGGATATGCCACCCGTCAAGGAATATATGAAAGCAAAACAGAAGAATGGAACAGATCTATGCGCTGAAGAGGTATTTGAAGAAACATGGGAGTGGCTGAAGAAAGTGGGCTGCACTGAACTTGTGAATACACAGCTTATCAATCAGTATGCCATGAGCGTGGCAAGACAGATTCAGTGTGAGCAGTGTATATCTGAATATGGATTTCTTGCAAAGCATCCGACCACAGGAAATGCAATCGCAAGTCCTTATGTGTCGATGCTCCAACAGTTCACAAAGCAGGCGAACCAATCCTGGTATCAGATTTATCAGATTGTTAGGGAGAACAGTTCCATTGAATACGCAGGAGCAACACCACAGGATGATGTGATGGAGAGACTGCTCCGTGCCAGAAAAGGCGGAAAATAAAATGAAAGGCAGGAAATTATATGTTTGAAAAAGTAAATCCATGCCACCCGGATAAAGTGGCGGATAGAATTGCAGGTGCCATTGTTGATTTGGCATACAGCAAAGAAGAAAATCCAAAGATTGCAGTGGAAGTATTAAATGGTCATGGCAAGTGCCTGGTAATCATTGAAACCACGGCAGAGATTGAACGATATGAAGTAGATGATATCGTGCATCGCATTGATGGACTTGTTGATGTTGATACTGTGATTACAAAGCAGGATTATCATTTGACAGAAAATCAGAATGGAAAAATCAGATGTGGTGATAACGGTATTTTTAAGGGAATGCCAATTACTGATGAGCAGAAGAAATTATCACAGATAGCTCGTGAGATTTATGAAAAGTACACATTTGATGGAAAGTACATTCTTGATTGCAAGAGCCTTATTATCTGTCAGAGCAATGCAAGAACACCGGATCTTGAGGAAGAATATCCAAGCGCGAAGATTAATCCTTTAGGCGATTGGGTTGGCGGAACAAATGTAGATACGGGAGCAACTAACAGAAAACTTGGCTCTGATATGGGTGATGCAGTAACTGGTGGAGGGCTTCACGGTAAGGATTTATCCAAGGCAGATGTAAGTGTAAATATTCACGCATTCTTAAAAGCACAGAAAACGGGTAAGTCTGTGGAACTTAGCTGTGCAATTGGAGATGAAACTGTAGATGGCATCCCATATCAAGATATCGTGAAAGAGGCTCGTGAGTTTATTACTTCACTTGGCGGATTTGAGAAGTTCGCTGAATGGGGATTGATTTAAGGAGGGTGTGTATGAAGACAACAACTGAAATGCAGCTTGTGGATATCGCAAAACTGATTCCATATATCAATAATGCAAGAACTCACTCTCTGGAGCAGGTCACAAAACTTCGTGCATCCCTTCGTGAGTTTGGATTTGTAAATCCCGTTATTATTGATAAAGATTACAATGTGATTGCAGGTCACGGAAGACTGATGGCTGCAAAAGAAGAAGGCATTAGGGAAATTCCTTGTGTGTTTGTGGACTACTTAACCGATGCTCAGAAGAAGGCATATATCCTTGCTGACAACCGAATGGCAATGGACGCAGGTTGGAATGAAGAACTTTTAAGAGTAGAAATTGAGGCATTGCAGGGAGAAAACTTTGATGTATCGCTTACGGGATTTTCTGATGATGATTTGGCAGACCTCTTTGCGGGTGATAGTAAATCAGATGCAAAAGATGATGATTTTGATTTGAATGATGCTTTGGAGAAAGCAGCCTTTGTCGAAAAAGGAGATATTTGGTCGGTAGGCAGACACAGACTGATGTGTGGGGATGCAACTAAAGCGGAAGATGTAGCAGCACTTATGGATGGAAAGAAAGCTAATCTTCTGATGACTGACCCACCTTATGGTGTATCTTTCAAATCATCTGATGGACTTACCATTCAAAATGACAGCATCAAGAGAGATGATTTTTATCAGTTCCTTCTTGCAGCGTTTAAGAATATCGTGGACAACATGGAAAGCGGCGGTGCTGCTTATGTGTTCCACGCAGATACAGAAGGCTTGAATTTCAGAAGGGCATTTCAGGATGCAGGATTTCATCTTGCAGGGTGCTGTATCTGGGTTAAGAATTCCTTGGTGCTTGGAAGAAGTGATTATCAGTGGCAGCACGAACCTGTGCTTTATGGATTTTTGCAGAATGGCAAGCACAAATGGTTCTCAGACAGAAGTCAGACTACAGTTTGGAACTTCGATAAGCCAAAGAAAAATAAGAATCATCCGACATCAAAGCCACTTGACCTCTTGGGATATCCAATCGGAAATTCATCCCAGGCAAATGCCATCGTTGTAGATACATTTGGTGGAAGTGGTTCAACTCTTATGGCTTGTGAGCAGATGAACAGAATCTGCTATACAATGGAACTTGATGAGAAGTACGCATCGGTTATTCTTCGCAGATATGTGGAGGATACAAATGACGCAGATAATGTATTTGTAATCAGAAACGGAGAGAAGATTATGTACTCCGACCTTGTGAAAGAGGTGGAGGGAGCAGATGCAGAAGAATAATTTAACACTTGGAAGTCTGTTTGACGGCAGCGGTGGATTTCCTTTGGGAGGCTTGATTTCAGGAATTACCCCTTTGTGGGCATCTGAGGTCGAGCCTTTTCCTATTCGTGTTACGACAAAAAGACTGCCACAGATGGAACACTTAGGTGATATCTCCAAAATAAATGGTGGATATATTGAACCCGTGGACATCATCTCGTTTGGCAGCCCCTGTCAGGACATGAGTGTTGCCGGGAAAAGAAATGGGCTGGATGGTTCACGCTCCAGTCTGTTTTATGAAGCAATCAGAATTGTGAAAGAAATGAGGTGTAAGACCGATGGCAAATATCCAAGATTTATCGTCTGGGAAAATGTCCCAGGAGCATTCTCCTCAAACAAAGGACAAGACTTCAAAGCAGTCCTCACAGAAATCTGCAAAATCAAAGACAGCGAAGTATCTGTGCCTAAACCTTCAAAGTGGGAAAACGCAGGAAGAATTATGGGAAACGGTTACAGTGTCGCATGGAGACTCCTTGATGCTCAGTATTGGGGTGTTCCCCAGAGAAGGCAACGCATCTACCTTGTCGCAGATTTTGATGGAGGGTGTGCAGGAAAAATATTATTTGAGTCCGAGGGCGTGTCTGGGTATACTCCGCAGGGCATCAAGTCGTGGCAAGAAACTGCCGGTTGTACTGAAGAAGGCACTGGAGAAACAAGCCACCCCAGCCTAATGTTTGAAAATCATTCACAAGACAGTCGATACACGGGGCCGCTTGATGTGTCACAGACGATTCTTTCTACCTTTGGAATGGGTGGAAACAATCAGCCTTTTGTGGTGCAGACTCAGAAGACGATGAAAATCAGATGCGGTTGTGAAGGTGGCGGCAAAGGTGCTTTAGTGCAAGATGACCTTTCAGCTACCCTCAGCACAAATAATGATCAGACCTTATTCCAGCCGATTGCCTTTGGCGTGTGTTCCAAGAACAGTAACTCCATGAAATCAGATAATCCCAAGAGCGGATTTTATGAGGCCGATACATCCAGAACCTTGGATGCCAATGGTGGAAATCCTACTTGCAATCAAGGCGGCATTGCGGTCATTGAAGGTAATGGCACCCGTCCTTCCCACAAGGGAGATGGCTATAAGGAATCGGATGTCATGTACACCTTAAATGCTACGGAGCAACACGCAGTGGCATTTGCAGATGTTCATGCGAATCTTTCTGCTAACGATGGACCCAAGGGTCCGTCATCGCAGATGATGGGTAATCCAGAAGAGAACTTTGTAGCAGAGCCATCCTTTGGAATCGGCAGACCTGCTATGAACCAAGGCTACAATGCAAAGTTCAGTTTTCAGATAGAGGAAGAGGTGGAACCAACACTTGTGGCAGCAGGTGCAAGTGGTGTGGCACATCCTGTGTACTGTACAAGCAAGAGTTCTTTCCATACATCAGCTGAAGAGAACCTGGCAGGAACTTTGGTGGCATCGGATTATAAAGACCCACCGATTGTAAATGAACCACAATATATCGTCAGAAGACTGACACCGACTGAGTGTGCAAGATTACAAGGATTCCCGGATTGGTGGTGCAGTGACCTTGGAACGAAAATCCCAAGTGAAGAGGAGCTGGACTTTTGGGAAGATGTATTTGAAACCCATCGTAAAATATCAGGAAAATCGACAAAACCAAAAACAAGAAAGCAGATATTCAAGTGGCTGCAAGACCCTCATTCTGATTCGGCAGAATATAAGATGTGGGGCAATGGTGTGGCACTTCCGAATGTCTGCTTTGTGCTTTCCGGGATAGTGTACTATGCACAACAATCCACAGAATAAATCGGTGCTTATTCTACACTCATATTCACATTATCTGCTTGATAAATAAAGGCTTTAGAGTGATATATGTAGTACCGAAAAACGAAGGAGGTACTCATAAATGAGAGTTGAATTTAACAAAACAGGAGCAGAGAGAAAAGCACTGGTTACAGCCATTGGAGAAATCCTTGGAACAAAGCCAAAGTACATGGGAATGCCAACAGCGGCTTATGACTTTGGAGGACTGATCATCGACAAGAATGGTGGTGCAGAGTTTGAAGAGAATATTTTCCCGAAGGACATTGAAGACCTTCTTGACCAGCTTGCCGACAGAGGCTTTGTAGCCGAGGGCAAGGAAGTACCCACAGAGCCAGAAGAAACGCCACAGAGCAAAAGCGTGGGGCTTACAGTGGCGATTCCGCTTGAGAATGTTTTGGTTGGAAACCTTACGAAGTTACTTGAGGCAAAGGCTACCCTTATAAAGAAAGCCTTGGGAGTGGATGATATCAGAATTGAAGTCGACCCTGAGAAAGTTTCCTTCCCTTGGTTTTCTGATATTCCCGATGCGGACACCTGCAGAGCCTACCAGAATTTCATTGCAGCCCTTTGCAAAATGAGTAAGGAGCAGAAACGAATCAATGCCACGGAAAAGCCAGTAGACAATGAAAAATACGCATTCCGATGTTTCCTTTTAAGACTAGGATTTATTGGAGCAGAATACAAGGCTGACAGAAAGATATTACTTCAGAACCTTGACGGCTCATCAGCATTTAAGAGTGGAGCAAAGAAGGAGGCAGAAAGCAATGAGATTTCCGAGTAAAGAGATTGTAGAGCAGGTAAGAAAGGAATATCCGATTGGTTCAAGGGTAGAGCTGGTGCGAATGGATGATGTGCAGGCACCACCGATTGGAACCAAAGGAACGGTCAAGGGTGTGGATGATACAGCAAGCATTATGGTTGCTTGGGACAATGGTTCAGGACTGAATGTAGTCTATGGAGAGGACAGCTGCAGAAGGTTGGATGCAGTGACGGTCACCTGCTATGGTGATACCAAGGTGTGGGACAGCAGAAAAGAGGCTATGGAATTTTACCTTCGGGCAATGGCAGGATCAGAAGGCAGTGAGCATGAGAGATACAGCAAAATCTATGTGGAATTATCTCTTGGAATGCCCACGGCAACCGATGAAAAATAGGCATAAAATACACAATATCTGCCCAGGAATTAAGGCAGATAATTGTGTAATAATGTGATTTGATAATATGTGCCTTTAGAGTGATATATAGTACTACCGAAAGGGAAAACAAACACACGGAGGGCACAGCCATGAACGAAAAAATAGCAAGACAGATTGAAGAAATGAAAAAGCAGACCATCGGAGTTGAGGTTGAAATGAACAGCATCCGAAGAGAAAAGGCAGCGAAGATTGCAGCCACATACTTCAGAACAGGCAGACACGAATACACAGCAAGCAGAAACGGATACGAAACTTGGTCGGCTTGGGACGAGCAAGGCAGAGAATGGAAATTCCAGAAGGACGTCAGCATTGCAGGATGCGACAGTGAGAAATGCGAATTGGTAACTCCGATTCTTACCTACGAGGACATTCCTGCCTTGCAGGAACTCATCAGACAGCTTAGACACGCTGGTGCAAAGAGCGATGCAACAAGAGGATGCGGAGTACACATTCACATCGGAGCAAAGGGGCATACCCCACAAACACTCAGAAATCTTGCAAACATTATGGCGAGCCATGAAAGCCTCCTTGCAGATGCCCTGAACCTTGATAGAAACCGAATGAGAAGGTATTGCAGAACGGTTGACCCAAGATTCATTGAAGAGGTCAACAAGAGAAAGCCAAAGACAATGGCAGCACTTGCAGACATCTGGTACACAAGTCACGGAGCAAACTACGGCAGAAGTCAACACTACAACGACAGCCGATACCATATGCTTAATTACCACGCAACCTTCACAAAGGGTACAGTCGAGTTCCGACTTTTCCAATTCGATGCACCTGCAGACGGAAAACTGAATGACCTTCACGCAGGACAGCTTAAAAGCTACATTCAGCTTTGCCTAGCACTTAGCCAGATGGCAAAGGAAGTCAGAACAGCAAGTCCAAAGCCACAGCAGAACGAAAATCCAAAATATGCAATGAGAACTTGGCTCCTTCGACTCGGATTCATTGGTGAGGAATTTGTAACAGCAAGGGAAATCTTAACAAAGAGACTTGCAGGAAACACAGCCTTTAGAAACGGAAGAGTTGCTTGAAGGATGCGGGTGTCCAGTGGACACCTCTGCGAAGCAGAAGCACCGACTGAATCGACAGACGAGAATCGCAGGAGATAGCCTCCTGCCACCTAACCTCCGACCGCTGCGGCGTTCTTTAGGTGGTAGAAGGGTATCCCCTACATCTTACCCTTCGGAAAGGATGGACACCATTATGGAAAAACGATACTACATCGCCTACGGCAGCAACCTAAACATCAGACAGATGAGAATGCGATGCCCAGAGGCAAGAATCATGGGAACTTCGGAGATTGAAGGATATGAACTGCTTTTCAAAGGCAGTCAGACGGGAGCATACCTTACCATTGAAGAAAAGGAAGTCAGCAAAGTTCCGGTTGCCGTGTGGTCGGTCACAGAGGCTGACGAGGCGGCACTTGACCGCTACGAAGGATTCCCTGCCTTCTACTACAAGAAGGAACTGACACTGCCGATTAAGGGCATCAGATCGGGCAAGGTGCGAAACAGAAAGTGCTTTGTTTATATCATGCACGAGGATAGGAAGATTGGAGTGCCAAGTCTATCCTATGTTAAAACCTGTCTTGAAGGCTACATCAGTTTTGGATTCGATGAGCATTACTTGGCAGAGGCACAAATTAAAGCAGAGGAGGTCGCAGGTCATGAAAGACACAAATATCATTTCGATTGGCTTTAGATTATGCCCCAAGTGTGGGAGCAGATACCATGAGCCACCTGCTTTTTCAAGAGTGGACAATCAGACACTTATCTGTCCAGACTGTGGGACGAGAGAGGCTCTCGCCACGATGGGTGTGGATGAGAAGGAACAGGAAGAAATTCTGGCATCAATTCATGGGTACAGACAAGAGTTTTAAGCGAGGTGACAGTATGTGGATAGAAGGAAGTATAAAGGTTCACGGCAGTATATTTCATTACTGGGTACTGCACTTTGATGAACCAAGCAAAATATATGGACTGCAAGGTGGAAAAATCAGTAAGTTGATGCTCAAGAGAAATGGCAAGGTTGCATATAACTTTGACCGAGGGCAGGATATAGAACCTATTGATGAAGATACCAAGATAGCAGTAGCAATTATGATAAAAGAATATAATTAAGCATTTGCTTAGAAGGACTCTGATGGGGTCCTTTTTTCGTGGAAGGAAGTGATAAATTGCGAAAGTTAAAGAAATATAAACCAACCAAGTTTAAGGAAAAAACATCTGTATATGATGAAGATGCAGCAGATTTTGCGGTTGCTTTTATAGAGAGCCTTTGCCATACCAAAGGAACATGGGCAGGAAAGCCGTTTGAACTGATTGATTGGCAGGAACAGATTATTAGGGATATCTTCGGAACTTTGAAACCAAATGGATATCGTCAGTTTAATACAGCCTATGTGGAAATACCTAAGAAAATGGGTAAGTCAGAGCTTGCGGCTGCAATTGCACTTCTTCTTTGTTGTGGCGATGGAGAAGAACGAGCCGAGGTTTATGGCTGTGCTGCCGACCGTCAGCAAGCAACGATTGTATTTGATGTTGCCGCTGATATGGTTCGTATGTGTCCTGCTCTTTCAAAGAGAGTGAAGATACTGACTTCCCAGAAGAGAATTGTATATGCACCGACTAATTCTTTTTATCAAGTGTTATCAGCAGAGGCATATTCCAAGCACGGATTTAATATCAGTGGGGTTGTATTTGATGAGCTGCATACGCAACCTAATAGAAAGCTATTTGATGTTATGACCAAAGGCTCTGGTGATGCGAGAATGCAGCCACTGTATTTCCTTATCACAACAGCGGGAACGGATACCAATTCTATCTGCTATGAGACGCACCAAAAGGTAAAGGACATCTTGGAAGGACGAAAGATTGATCCTACTTTTTATCCGGTAATCTATGGAGCAGATGAGTCGGACGATTGGACTGATCCAAAAGTATGGAAGAAGGCAAATCCCTCTCTTGGAATTACAGTAGGCATAGATAAAGTAAAGGCGGCTTGTGAATCAGCAAAGCAGAATCCTGGAGAAGAGAATTCATTCAGACAGTTAAGACTGAACCAATGGGTAAAGCAGGCAGTTCGTTGGATGCCAATGGATAAGTGGGACAAATGCAATTTCAAGGTGGATGCAGAAGGTTTGGAAGGACGTGTTTGTTATGGAGGACTTGACCTTTCAAGCACTACGGATATTACAGCATTTGTTTTGGTGTTTCCTCCAATGGATGAAGATGATAAATATGTCATTCTTCCTTACTTCTGGATACCGGAAGATACCTTGGAACTGCGAGTCAGACGAGATCATGTACCATATGATGTGTGGGAGCGACAAGGGTTCCTTGAAACCACGGAAGGCAATGTAGTTCATTATGGATATATTGAGAAATTCATCGAGAGGCTTGGAGAGAAATATAACATCAAAGAAATTGCATTTGATAGATGGGGAGCAGTTCAGATGGTGCAGAACCTGGAGGGAATGGGATTTACAGTAGTTCCGTTCGGACAGGGATTTAAGGATATGTCACCACCGACCAAAGAACTGATGAAACTGACATTGGAGCAGAAACTAGCCCACGGAGGACACCCAGTTCTTCGGTGGATGATGGATAACATTTTTATTCGAACTGACCCTGCCGGAAATATTAAAGCGGACAAGGAGAAATCAACAGAAAAAATTGATGGTGCAGTTGCCACAATTATGGGACTTGACCGTGCAATCAGATGTGGGAATGTCAATACGGAGTCTGTATATGATAACCGTGGCATTCTTTTTATTTAGGAAGGAGCGTGAATACGTATGGGAATATTTACAGGTATTTTTAGGTCGAGAGATGCACCTAAAAACAGTATCAACGGCAGCAGTTACCGATTCCTATTTGGTGGAAGTACATCGTGTAAGCCCGTGAACGAAAGATCAGCGATGCAAATGACTGCGGTGTATGCCTGCGTCAGAATTTTATCTGAGGCAATTGCAGGACTTCCCGTTCATCTATACAAATACACGAATAACGGAGGCAAGGAAAAAGCGGTAAAACATCCGCTTTATTTTTTACTCCACGATGAGCCGAATCCTGAGATGACATCGTTTGTTTTTAGAGAAACCTTGATGACTCACCTTTTGTTGTGGGGCAATGCCTACGCACAGATTATTCGTAATGGTAAAGGTGAAGTGATAGGATTGTATCCGCTTATGCCAAATAGAATGACAGTAGACCGTGATGAAAAAGGTCATATTTTTTATCAGTACCAAGTTTCAGATTCTGATGCACCTACTATGAAAAACGGAACTGTGAATTTGAAACAATCAGAGGTACTTCATATTCCGGGTCTCGGTTTTGATGGTTTGGTGGGATACTCGCCAATTGCTATGGCCAAGAACGCAATTGGCCTATCTATTGCAACAGAAGAATATGGAGCCAAGTTCTTTGCTAACGGTGCCACTCCTGGTGGAATCCTTGAATATCCTGGAACGGTCAAAGACCCGGACAGAGTACGGGAAAGCTGGAATAAAGGCTTTAACGGAAAGAACTCTCATAAGGTGGCAATTTTGGAAGAAGGTATGAAATACACACCGATTTCTATTTCACCAAATGAGGCTCAGTTCCTTGAAACAAGGAAATTTCAGATTGATGAAATTGCTCGAATTTTCAGAGTACCACCACATATGGTCGGTGATCTTGAGAAGTCGAGCTTTTCTAATATTGAGCAGCAGTCACTTGAATTTGTGAAATACACATTGGAGCCGTGGCTGATGAGATGGGAGCAAAGCATTAACCGTGCATTGCTTTCCCAGGAGGAGAAAAACACATTCTTTGTCAAATTCAATGTGGATGGTCTTCTTCGTGGTGATTATCAAAGCCGCATGAACGGTTATGCCACTGCAAGACAGAATGGTTGGATGTCAGCAAATGATATCCGTGAACTTGAAAACCTCGACCGTATTCCAGCCGAGGATGGTGGGGACTTGTACCTCATCAATGGAAATATGACAAAACTAGCCGATGCAGGAATTTTTGCAAACGGTGGAAAGGAGCAAGTAGATGAAGAAGTTCTGGAAGTGGAAGAACAAGATGGTGACGAACCAGGAGACGATGGAGCAGACTCAGGAGAGAACTTTGTATCTAAACGGGACCATCGCAGAGGAAAGTTGGTTTGATGATGATGTCACACCACAGCTTTTCAAAGATGAGTTAAATGCTGGGAGTGGTGACATTACGGTATGGATTAACTCTCCAGGTGGTGACTGTGTGGCGGCTGCACAAATTTACAATATGCTCATTGAGTATAAAGGCAATGTCAACATTAAGATTGATGGTATTGCTGCCAGTGCTGCGAGTGTCATCGCAATGGCAGGAACGAAGGTGTATGTATCACCCGTATCCATGATGATGATTCATAATCCTATGACTATGGCATGGGGCAATAAAGATGAGATGGAGAAAGCAATCTCCATGTTATCCGAAGTTAAGGAGTCTATCATCAATGCCTATGAAATCAAGACAGGCCTTTCCCGTTCCAAGATTTCACATCTTATGGATGCTGAAACCTGGATGAATGCCCACTCTGCAGTAGAGCTTGGATTTGCAGATGAAATCCTAAAGAGAAATATAGCAGATGAAGATGAGGAAGGCGAAGACGAGAAGGATAAGGGAGTGACTCTTTATTCTCGTGCAGCAGTAACCAATTCACTTATGGATAAGCTGTCTGCCAAGTGCAGAATACAGCCTAAAGAAACAAAGAAAACCACAGCCGATTCGCTTATGGAGAGGCTCACATTAATCAAAAATTGGAGGTAAACGATTATGACGATTCAGGAATTAAGAGAAGCAAGAAACAAGGCATGGGAAGGTGCGAAGGCATTTGTTGAAAGCAAGCGTGATAAGGACGGATTGCTTTCTGAGGAAGATGCTAAGACCTATGCTGAAATGGAAAAGAAAATCAAGGACTACGGTCTTGAAATTGAAAGAATGGAGCAGATGGACGCTATGGAGAATGAACTTAAGAAACCCGTTAATACACCGATTGTGGTCAGACCTATCACAGATAAGCCAAAGGATGTAAAGACCGGAAGAGCCTCTGATGAGTACAAAGAAGGAATGCTCACTGCACTTCGTACCAACTTCAGACAGATTGCAAATGTTCTGCAGGAAGGTGTGGATGCAGATGGTGGTTACCTTGTGCCGGAGGAATATGACCACAGACTCATTGATGTACTTTCAGAAGAAAATATCATGAGAAAGTTAGGTCACAAGATTACCACATCCGGGGAACATAAGATTAATATTGCAGCAGCAAAGCCTGCGGCAGCTTGGATTGAAGAAGGTGGAGCATTACAGTTTGGTGATGCAACATTCGACCAGATTTTGCTTGATGCCCACAAACTTCATGTTGCAATTAAGGTGACAGAGGAACTTCTCTACGATAATGCATTTGGTCTTGAAAATTATATTATCGACCAGTTCGGCAAGGCTCTCGCTAATGCAGAAGAGGATGCATTCCTTAATGGTAGCGGTGTAGGTCAGCCTCTTGGCCTTTTCGCAGAAAATGGCGGAGGTACTGTTGCAGGAAGTACTACAACACTTAAGGCTGATGACATCATCAACCTTGTATATGCACTTAAGCGTCCATATAGAAAGAATGCATCTTTCATTATGAATGACCAGACGATTGCTGCAATTCGTACCCTTAAGGATAATAATGGGGCATTTATGTGGCAGCCTGCACTTACTCAGGGAGAGCCGGACAGACTTCTCGGATATGCAGTACACACATCTCCATTCTGTCCTACCGATGGTATTGCATTTGGTGATTATCAGTACTACAACATCGGTGACAGAGGCACTCGTTCTTTCAAACAGCTTACAGAACTTTTTGCAGGTAATGGCATGATTGGTTTTGTAGCAAAAGAGAGAGTTGACGGAAAACTTATCCTTCCAGAGGCAGTGCAGATTCTTAAGATTGGAACAAAGGCATCCGTTTCTAAAGCAGGTGCCTAAATGACACAGAGGGGGTAACGAATAGTTACTCCCTTGATTTATGAAAGGTGGTGGCAATGTGCTGGTTACACTAAAGAAAATGAAAGAGTATCTGAAAGTGGACTTTGATGATGACGATGCTGTTATCCGAAATTTGGAAGGAGCAGCAGAAACAATGGTTATGGACATTATGAGAGTTGATAGTCTGGAGCCTTACAAAACTGACCATTATACAAAGACTGCAGTCATGTATGCCACAGCCTATCTGTATGAGCATCGTGAGGATGCAGACCACCGCGCTTTAACACTTACCCTTCGTTCCCTCTTATTTGGAAACAGACGGGAGGTGTTTTAGGTGGATATTGCACTGATGAATGTGAAGATACTGTTTCAAAAGAATGCGGTTCAGACAGATAAAATCGGAAATCACATAAATACCTGGGAGGATTATTATTCCTGCCACGCCACAGTAAGTGGTGAGGGTGGAACAGAAAAGACTGCCGCAGGACTTGTGGTGGATGACTCTGACATCAGTTTTTCTGTCAGATATTGTCGATTGGTGTCAAAGATTGATAGTACAGGATACCGCATTCTTTTTAATGGCAGTATTTACAATATTCTCTCCATTGACCACATGAACTATAAGAGAAAATCTGTGAAGTTTAAGTGCCAGAGAGTAAGGAGGTAGTGATGGGAAATACAATCAAAATTGACCAGCTTGCTACGGAAATCATGAAGGGACTTACTGAATATGCAGATATGGCCACAGATGATATGAAAGCAGCTGTGAAAAAAGCAGGTACTTCCGTGAAGAAAGATATTCAGAGTACCGCTCCAAAGAATACAGGAAAATATGCAAAGAGCTGGACTGCCAAAACCACAAAAGAGACATCAAATTCTCTTGAGATTACGGTGTATTCTCCAAGTAAATATCAATTAGCACATTTATTGGAGTTTGGCCATGCCAAGCGTGGTGGCGGAAGAACCAAGGCACAGCCACACATTGCACCTGCCGAGGAGCGTGGTGTGGAAACATTGGAGAGAGAAATCGAGAAAGCATTTAGGTAGGCTATGGATAAATTGATACAAATCATTGAAGAAATGGACATCCCTTTTGCTTATGATCATTTCGCAGAAGGAGAAAGTCCAGAACCTCCGTTTATCTGTTATCTCATTCCCGGCACAGATAACTTTGCAGCAGATGGAAGAGTATATTACAAGACAAACGAAGTAAGAATAGAACTTTATACGGACAGGAAAGACCTGTCTGTAGAAGAAAAAGTAACTGCCGTGCTTGATAGCCACGGTATTTTTTATACACAATCGGAAACATGGATTGAATCAGAAAAGCTGTATGAAGTTCTGTTTTCATTTGAAATAGATTGAGAAAGGAAGGTTCGTTATGGCAAATAACAAGAAAAATAAGGTCAAGTACAACCTAAAGAATGTACATTATGCTTTGCTTAACATTGCTGAAGATGGCACGGTTTCATATGGCACACCGGTTGCTATTCCAGGTGCTGTATCCATCGGACTTGATGCAAAAGGTGAGCCAAGCAACTTCTATGCAGATGGATATGCATATTACACCATTTCCAACAACATGGGATATGAAGGTGACCTTGAGATTGCAATGGTTCCTGAGTCATTCCGTGTGGATGTCTTAAAGGAAGAGTTGGATTCCAATAAAGTGCTTGTGGAAAATGCAAATGTAGAAACTGCTAATTTTGCACTGATGTTTGAGTTTGATGGCGATATCAAGAAAATTCGTCATGTGCTGTATAAGTGTGCTGCATCTCGTCCAAGCATTGAATCCCAGACAAATGAGGATGAAATCGAGGTACAGACAGAAACGCTGACACTTAAGGCAACTCCACTTGCAAATGGATATGTAAAGGCAAAGAACGGAGATGATACCACTGATGCTGTATATCAGAATTGGTATAAGTCCGTGTATATGCCAAATCAGAATGCAGCAGTAGAAAAAGCAGCATCACAGGCAAGTGCATCGAAATAAGGAGGGTATTATAAATGGGAATGACAAGAAAGATTGAGATTGACGGCAAAGAGGTTCTTTTCAAGGCCTCTGCCGCCATTCCGAGAATTTATAGAATTAAGTTTCACAGAGATATTTATAAGGATTTGTCAGCACTTGAAAAGGCGATTGATAAAAATTCAGAGGAAGGTTCAACACTTGATACTTTTTCTCTTGAGATGTTTGAGAACATTGCTTATGTGATGGCCAAACACGCAGACAGCACAATTCCAGATACACCGGAAGAATGGCTGGATGAATTTAATACATTCTCCATCTATCAGGTTCTTCCGAAACTCATCGAGTTGTGGGGATTAAATGTGCAGACGAATGTAACTGCTAAAAAAAACCTCGCACAACTGACAGACCGATGACAACACCATTATTTCTGCTTCGATGCGTACAGCTTGGCATATCTATTCGTGACCTTGACTTGCTCACGATTGGTATGGTCAATGATATGTACGCAGAAAGCAGCAATGATGATTGGAATTATAATACAGTCGCTACGCAGGCGGATTTTGATGTGTTTTAAAAAAATTTACAAATGATACTTGACAGGGTTGCACAAAGCCATTATAATATGAATTACAGAGTTGCACAATGCCACTTTGAATAATTTTATGGAGGTGCTTATTATGGCACAAAGAATAAACCTTTCTATTGATGATGATTTGTTCAATTCGTTACAAAAAGATGCAACTGCAAATGGATGCACAGTAAATGTTTATCTTATTACAATACTTGAAAAGTTATATAAGCAGAATCCTTTCGATTATCAGTCTGCTTTATCGACATTGGAGATGGAAGCAAAAAATCAGCCTATAGGTGTAGATTTTACACTTGTAGATTTACCATCATTTCAAGATATATCAGTTGCTCAAGCAGAAAATGCAAATCTTAAACCTTCTATTGTACGTGCCAGACTTGGCAAAATGTTTAATGTTCGTGTAAAAGAAGGTAATATTGGAGATGTTATTAGAAGTACAGATAGCAAGGGAAATTTAAAGTTTTCTTCAAGGTCAGCAGTTTATAGAAGGGAGCCTATTAATAATGAATAAAAAGTCCGCTCTTACTTCTATAGAGAAGTACTTAAAAGAACACTTCATCAAGTATATTAGAAACTGTGAAGATGGAACAGAAAGAATAACTATGATTTTTAAGGGGTATGATAAATGCCCTGATGAAATTATCGAAGCTTGCATTTACTTTTTCAGTGATTCAATGGAATGTAGAGTATACTACAATGAAACAGGTGCTAGGTGGGTTTCTGAAAGTGAGTTTAAACAAGATATATATCGCTTAATGAACTTCATAAATGCACGAATATTTCCAACAACTCCTAATGATGGAATGGGTGGTATGTTATACAAATCGAGTCATATGTATGCACCGAGAATGTATGTTATGGAAGATGATTGCTGGGATATAACGCTTACAAGCATAATCCCATATGATTTCTATGAACTTGCACCGATTGAAACAGCTGATTATTTGACGGTATCTTGCCCAGAACTTTTAAATCAGCTCAGTAGTTCAATATTTATGACATTACTTGGTAAAATTACCGTTGATGAAGCAATTAAAGAGATAAAGTCATCTATATTGAAAGAGAAATAAATATCAGAACGGCATCAATCGAAAGGTTGGTGCTTTTTTCTTGCTCGGAGAAATCCGGGCATTTTTTATGCTCATTTTTAGGAGAGGAGGTATTTGCCGTGGCAAATCGAATTAAGGGTATTACTGTCGAAATCGGCGGCGATACCACCAAACTTCAGACTGCCTTAAAGGGAGTCAATGGTCAAATAAAAAGCACACAACAACAGCTAAAAGATGTAGACAAGCTGTTAAAACTAGATCCAGGCAATACAGAACTGCTTGCTCAAAAACATAAGTTGCTTGCAGAGGCTGTGGGCGAAACCAAAGAAAAACTGGCAACACTGAAAACAGCAGCAGAGCAGGCTAATACAGCACTTGCCAATGGAGAGATTTCTCAGGAACAGTACGATGCACTACAAAGAGAAATCATTGAAACAGAGCAAGATTTAAAAAACTTAGAAACACAAGCCAATCAGTCGGCTACGGCTATGCAGAAGATTGCCGCTACGGGAGAGAGTCTTAAAACAACAGGAGATAATATCTCCAATGCAGGTAAAAAGCTACTTCCAGTTACAGCAGCGGTTACTGCAATGGGCGGTGCATCTATTCAGACAGCAGCAAACTTTGAATCTTCCATGAGTCAGGTTCAGGCAACTATGGGAGTTACAAAAGAGTCAATGACTACACTTGATGGGCAGAGTGTTAATACGATGGATGCCTTATCTAAATTAGCACAGGAGATGGGTGCATCAACAGCATTCTCTGCAACGGAGTGTGCCGAGGCATTAAACTATCTTGCTCTTGCAGGATATGACACACAACAGATGGCAGATACACTTCCTACGGTTTTGAACCTTGCGGCGGCTGGCGGTATTGACCTTGCCTCTGCATCGGATATGGTTACCGATGCAATGTCTGCTCTGGGTATGGAAGTATCGGATGCTGATGTTATGGTTGACCAGATGGCAAAGACTGCATCGACAACCAATACCTCTGTTGCACAGCTTGGTGAGGGTATTCTTACCATTGGTGCAACAGCTAAATCTGTAAAGGGTGGCACGGCAGAACTAAATACTGCTCTTGGTATTCTTGCCAACAATGGTATCAAGGGTGCAGAGGGTGGTACACACCTTAGAAATATTATTCTTTCCTTGCAGAACCCTACGGATAAAGCTGCTGATGCAATGGAGTTACTTGGGGTACAGGTTTATGACTCCCAGGGAAATATGCGTTCTATGAATGATATCCTTGGAGATTTGAATACATCAATGGATGGTATGACCTCTGCCGATAAGGACAATATCATCAGTAAAATTTTCAATAAGACAGACCTTGCGGCTGCAAATGCTCTGCTTGCAAATACAGGTAAGTCTTGGAATGATCTGCAAAGTTCCATTGCAAACAGTGGTGGAGCAGCACAGCAGATGGCAGACACGCAGCTTGATAACTTGCAGGGGCAGTTGACTTTGCTTAAGTCAGCACTTGAGGGACTTGCTATTTCCTTTGGACAATTATTGATGCCTGCGATAAAAAGTATCGTGGGTGTTCTGCAGAAGGTTGTGGATTGGCTCAATTCACTCGATGAGGGTACAAAGAAAGTTATTGTTACGGTTGCACTTGTAGCAGGTGCACTTGGTCCCGTTCTGATTATAGTCGGAAAAGTCATTAGTGCCGTAGGTACGATTATGACGGTTATTCCAAAGTTATCTGGAGCAATCACAGCGGTCAAGACAGCCTTTGCAGCACTGAATACAACAATGCTTGCAAATCCTATATTCCTTATCATTGCAGCGATTACAGCACTTGTGGCTACGTTCATTTATCTGTGGAATACGAATGAGGATTTTAGGCAATTTTGGATTGACCTTTGGGAAAATGTAAAGCAGGTGGCAATTACTGTATGGAACGCTATCAAAGCATTCTTTCAAGCAGTATGGGATGCAATCAAAGTTATTTTTGAAACAGTTTTTGGTGTAATCAAAACGCTTGTCACCACGTATTTCAACCTATATAAGACAATCATTGAAACTGTGTTCAATGTGATTAAAACGGTAATCACAACAATATGGGAGGCAATTAAGGGTGTATTTACAACAGTCTTTAATGTAATAAAGACAATCGTTACAACCTACTTCAATATCTACAAGACCATCATTCAGACGGTATTGACGGTTATTCAGACTGTAATTACTACAGTTTGGAACACTATCAAGACGGTGATAACCACTGTGATGAATGCGATTAAAACCATATTTACCACAGTATGGAATGCAATCAAAACAATCATTCAAGCAGTAGTCAGTGGCATTAAGGGACTTATTACGGGAGATTTTACTGCTGTTAAGAATTCCATTACCACGATAATGAATACCATCAAATCCACGATATCAACTATCTGGAATACGATAAAATCAACTGTTTCAACTGTGCTTAATGCTATAAAGGGAGCAGTAACATCGGTATTCAACGGAATTGTAAATGCTGTAAAGGGTGCAATGACAAATGTTCTAAATGCAGTCAAAAATGGTTTTTCCAATGTTAAGAGCCATATAACGGGACTTGCTTCGCAGGCATTTACCTGGGGTAAGGACTTGGTTATGGGTATCGTTAATGGTATCAAGTCATGCATCGGAGCAGTTGGTGATGCTGTAAAGAGTGTTGCAAACAAGATTAAATCCTTCCTGCACTTCTCTGTTCCGGATGAGGGGCCACTTACAGACTACGAGTCATGGATGCCTGACTTTATGAGTGGTCTTGCAAAAGGAATTGAACAGAATAAGGATATGGTGGCAAAGGCGGTCAAGGGTGTTGCATCTGATATGGTTCTAAATCCACGGGTAGAAAAAAGCCAGCAATTACTGACGAATGGAAACAGCAATGGCAGTTCTGAGGACGGCTCAAATCTGTTCAGTGCTATCCGTGATATGATGCGTGGCATGAATGAACCTGGTGGAGATATTGTAATACCTGTTTATCTCGGTGGTACACAGCTTGATGAAGTGATTGTAACCGCACAGCAAAGAGCAAATCTAAGAAGTGGAGGCAGATAGGATGGCATATATTCAATATTTGAAATTTGATGACTTAAATCTGCCTCTGCCAAATTCTTATGATGTGGATTTGTCTTCGGTGGAGGCAGACTCATCGGGAGAAACAGAGGCAGGAACAACACAAAGAGATGTTGTAAGGACTGGGGTTGTTACCATCGCAGTCACTTTCTCACTTTCACCTAAATGGCTCAAAATCCTAACAAGGTACAGTAAGATGCCTAAGATTGCAGTGCAGTATTTTGATACCGAGGACTTGGACTTGAAACAGACAGAAATGTATATAGATGGATTTAAAGCTAAGCTAGAGAAGGACACCAGCTACAAAGGATTGTGGACGGTGTCCTTTACACTTAAGGAAATGTAGGAGGTGGTTTCGTGTTTGAAGTATCCGAGAAATTCAGGAATGCCATAAAACAGAATGCCAGAAGATACGAATGGACTGGAACCATCACTGCGAAGAGTGGAAAGGTGTATCAGATAAGCCCCCAAAATATTGTAAAAGGCAGCGGGTACATCAAGTGGCAGTGCTGCAGTGGAACTGAAATTGAACTGGGAACGGTGTATGCAGCAGAAATGGGGATAACACTTATTCTTGATGTTGATAGATATACGCTGTTCGATTCAGTGGTAAGACTGTACTACACCTTAGAACTTATGGATGGAACTACAGAAACTATCCCTATGGGAGTATTTGAAGTATCAGAGGCAAACAGGAATATAAAAACATTGGAGCTAAAAGGCTATGATTATATGCTCCGATTTGACAAGAATTTAAAACTTGAGGCATCGAGCGGAACACCATACCAATTCATAAAAGCGTGTTGTGATGCCTGCAAGGTAGAAATGGCACAGACAACAGCAGAAATAAATGCAATGCCGAATGGAAAGTCGACACTTGGTATTTATGCTGATAATGATATAGAAACCTTCCGTGATCTGCTTTTCTATGTGACACAGGTGCTTGGTGGTTATTGTCAGATAGACCGTTATGGACGTCTTGTGATAAAGCATTATGATAACAAGTCAGTGCTGACAGTTCCGCAGAAGGAGAGATTCTCAAGCAGTTATTCAGATTTTGTTACGAGATACACTGCAGTATCATCAACAAATCAGATAAATCAGACTGCAGAATATATTGCTATGGAAACGGATGATGCCTTAACTATGAATCTTGGTATCAATCCACTTTTGCAGTTTGGTCTGAAATCAACCAGAGAGCGAATGCTTCGTGAGGTGTTGACTGCTTTGCAAAAGGTACAGTATGTACCCTTTGACAGTACCACGATTGGAAATCCTGCATTAGAACCAGGAGATGTATTGAAGTTTAGCGGCGGTCACGCTGATGACAGCAAGATAAGCTGCATCACAGACATTGAGTACAAGATTGGTGGAAAGATGACCATCAAGTGCGTGGGAAAGAATCCGAGATTGGCAGCAGCTAAGAGCAAAAATGAAAAGAATATCACAGGACTTTTGAACTCTGTGGAGAGTGGAAAGACCATCATATACAGCTTTGTAAATGTTGCTCCATTCGAGATTGGTGGTACATTTCAGAATGTTATGGATATTGATTTCACTGCAACGGAAGAAACATCTGCAGCATTCCAGTGTGAAATGCTGCTTGAAGTGATAAAGTCTGAAGAACTGGAAGAAAATGCAGACTTGCCAATTCTTACGATACAGTACCGAATGAATAATGAAATTATTGATGGATTTATTCCGACCAAGACCTGTGTTTATGGAAAGCACATCGTGACCTTGTTCTTCCCTCTTTCAAAGGTTATTGAGAACAGTTCCAATACTTTCTCTATGTATCTGAAAATGGAAGGGACATCGGCAACCATTGGAGAGGCACAGATAAGAGCAACCATTAGTGGACAAGGCTTGGCTGCAGGACTTGGAGATTGGAATGGTCGAATCAATATCAACGAGAATATTGGATTTGTACCTATCAGCGATGTTCCATATTTGGTTGATAGGTTCAATGATAAGGCATCGGTTGTATTTCCTGTAAGAAAGGACAAAGGACTTACCCAGACGATTGGAAATATTCCGATTACGCAGTCTAAGTTCGGTGTGGATACTTTTACAGACAGAACATGGATCACAGAGATTGTCAGAACCTTTGTGCTTACCTCAGTTCGTGGAAAGCCAACATACAATGGCTTTATTACTATTAACACAGACGAAGCATTTATTTTAAGAAAGAATTATCAGCTTACATCTGAGCCGATTTCTATGGATTTGGGATTTGCGGAAGAAGTGGTGACAGACACAGCATTTCTTGAAGGTGTGGATGATATTGTTTATGTCCGTGGCAGCGAAAAGACACGAATGAAATATGAGGTCAATACGAGTAATAAGAGTGTCATTATTCCAGACGGAATAGAAACAGAGAATAAGCTGTTTGAGTTAAAAGAATTTACAGCAAATGAAATATCAGAAAAAGTGGAGGACATCGACTACGGCAACTTGCAGGTGCTGAAAGTTGATACTTCTCCGTTTGATGGAGTGAGAGGAGTGAAGTTTGGCTTATGGACTACAACGGAATAAATGAAATCTTTGGGGCAGGCATAGAAAATATGACCTGCCTTTTAAAGGATAGTGGAAATTATGATGGTGGCACGCTTGCATTGGACGGTGCAGAGTTCTTTTCATTCCTTGGTAATTCAGTCATGAAAATATATTCGCATGGTGATTCCTATTGGGAATTTGGAACTGACAACACCCATCTGACAGTTGACAACCGAGATACCAGAATGAGGTCGCTGTACAGAGAAGAAGGAACATTATACGGTTACTATAAGTTTATCAAAATCCGATGGGAAGGTTGGTCGCATTACAATCAATCCTCTGCCAGTTATCAGTTGAAGTATGATTTGATTTTGTGGGATACGGGAGACCTTTCTCTTCATATGGTGGAAATCCCGACATCTTGCTATGATGGTAACTTTCAGCTTAGAACAGACCAGAATTACAACTATACGAAACCTACGAAGGTCAGCCCGGATGTAACCTTCCAGTATTCTTCTGAAACAAAATCTTTTGAAATCAAGTATCAGCCGATTGATTTGGTTGTGCCTTTTAAGATTCTGATTGCTGACAGCGAGGGTGTGCTTTATACCATCGAAAAGCAGAAGGTTCAAACAGAGAAAGATACTACAGAGACAGAAGGAACAGATAAAGAGAAAGAAGTAGAAGAGATTGAGGTGCTTGTCCCCCTTGAAGAAACAGAATTGAATTCTGAACTTTTCCTTACACGAGGATATGATCGCTTGCCAGAATGGGAACTTATCAAAGGTTTAGACACACCAAAGATTTATGCATGGAGTGAAATCAAGGCATTTCCTATCAATGCAGAAATTACGGGAACTCCGCCAAAGCAGTATATCGAGTGTATGGCGGATTTGTCTGATGGAACGGTTCTTGGTATTAAGGCCTTGAATGCAGAGTACAGTGGAGAAGTCACGGAACAGCACAGCTATGATGGAGTGAATTTTACAGAGGAAATTCCCATGGCAGATTTTCTTACCTGTGATAAGGATGCCCTGTACGCAGGTCTGACGGAAGAGAAGCATATTACTTTCAGATTCTGGCTGAAGCAGAATGCAACTCTTACCACATTTATTATGAATTACAGAAATGGAGATGATGACGATGCCAAATCTTAAAGGTACAACGAGAATAGAATTGACGGATGTCCATACAGGAGAAGTAGAGGTATACGAGAACCATAACATGGTAACCAATGCCCTGCGAGATATTTTTACACCTCTTGGACTTAGTCAAAGACCGAGTAGATACTTCAGTGATTTCGTGCCATATTATGAAAAGCTGCTCGGAGGAATCCTGTGTTTTGATAAGGAAATATCGGAGAATGCGGATGATTATTTTCCACCGGCCGATGCAACACTGATAGGATGTGCTTCCTACGGTGTACAGAATAATACAAAAAATACATTCCGTGGTGGATTCAATCAGACAGAGTCTGAAATCAATCTGAAAGATCGATACGTGAAGTATGTATATGACTTTGCCACTTCACAAGCGAACGGTACGATTTCAAGTGTCTGTCTTACGCATAAGCATGGCGGGTTTACCTCATACGGAAGTAAGAATACCGTATCAAATAACGATTATCCGCTGATGCAGAGCATCTGCGAGGATACCTTGCAGTATGTTCATCCAGACAGAACTGGAGCAAAGACAAGCAGCAGATATTCGGGAATGACCATAGGTACAACAGAGATGATATTCCTTATTGATAGAAAAAATGATTGTGCGTTGTATTTTAAGGTCGTGGACAAGAAACATATCCACGTCACAAAAAGAAGAACCTTTCTCAAATCAGTTTCCATTCTCGATAATGTATATAATAGCAAACCACTGATTGATGAGATTGAAGTGGCAGAACTGCCGATTGAACTGCGAATTGGTTATTACAGCTATAATTATGATTCATCTAATGACTGTCTGTATATCTGCACCAACAGTGATTATCGAGCAGCACCCAATACAAATATTCTAGTGACAGAGATTAAAATGGATACTTGGGCAGTAAAGCAGTATGAAGTAACAAATACCACGGATAAGTATTTAAGATCCGACAGTAACTGGCATATGTTTGTTACAGGCGGATACTTATATGTCAAAGGCTATGATGCCCCGTATGATCTGTATAAGATACAGATTACCAATCCGGCAAATGTGGTGAGGTTTACTAGAACCAATGTTACCAATATTGACGGTGTACCTAAGCTGGTCATCAATGGAAGAATATATTACGAAAACGGTAATAGCCAGTTGTTTATAGCGGATACATCCACAAATGAAATCATGCCACCGGAAGCAAGGTCGTTATTTAACACAAGTTATCAGTTAAATGTTACTCCGGTAAGGAATGAGCCGCTTTTGTATTTTGCAGATTATGGCAATTGGTCAACAGCCGGGTGGTATATGATGTGCAATTATCTCGCAACCATCAATAATCTTGATACACCTGTTACAAAGACAGCAGACAAGACAATGAAAATCACATATATTTTGCAGGAGCAATAATTTAGGAAACAGGCAGATTCCCATTTTGGGCATCTGCTTTTTTTATACAAATTTTTAGAAATGGAGGAACTCATTATGAAGGAATTTTGGAACATGATTCAGTTGGTTTTTACAGCCATCGGAGGTTGGCTCGGATGGTTCTTGGGAGGATGTGATGGTTTGCTTTTTGCACTTATCGCATTCGTAGTAATCGACTATACCACAGGTGTGATGTGTGCAGTGAGTGACCACACCTTATCCAGTGAGGTTGGATTTCGAGGAATCTGCCGTAAGGTACTGATTTTCTTGCTTGTAGGAATTGCCAACATCTTAGATGTTCAGGTGATTGGAACAGGCAGTGTACTTAGAACGGCAGTCATTTTCTTTTACATCTCCAATGAAGGTGTAAGTTTGCTTGAAAACGCAGGACGTTTGGGACTTCCAATCCCACAGAAATTAAAGGATATCCTTGCACAGCTACATGACCGTGCAGATGGAACAGATGACGAGAAGGAGGACTAACATGAATTTAGTACAGCATTTTTTAACAAACAATCCTTGTTATAAGACAGGGAGAAAGATTATAGTCAAAGGACTTATGTTACACTCAGTTGGATGCTCACAGCCAAGGGCATCTGCATTTATAAACAGCTGGAATCAGGCATCTTATGACCGAGCCTGTGTGCATGGATTTATTGATGCCTTAGACGGAACGGCTTATCAGACACTTCCTTGGGACCACAGAGGCTGGCATGGAGGAGGTGACAGCAACAACACTCATATCGGTGTGGAAATGTGTGAACCTGCTTGTATCAAGTATACGGCAGGTTCTTCTTTTACCTGCTCAGATATGGCAGAAGCAAGAGCGTGTGCCACAAGAACTTATAATACAGCAGTAGAGTTGTTTGCTATGCTCTGTAAGAAATTTGGACTTAATCCGTTAGCAGATGGTGTGATTGTATCTCATAGAGAGGGTCATGCAAGAGGCATCGCATCAAACCACGGTGACCCGGAGCATCTTTGGAGAGGTCTTGGCATGAGTTATACAATGGATGGATTCCGTAATGATGTCAAGGTCAAGATGGGTGGAATTAAGGCACCAAACAACGGAACACAGGCATCTGTCTTTGCAGGACTTTCGGAGGCGGATACAATTCCTATCATTGGAAAGCTGTGTCAGACTGATATGCTGACAAGTGGAGTGCTTGCATCTATCTCAGCAGCACAGTTTATTCTTGAGAGTGGCTATGGAAAAAGTGAACTTGCACAGAATGCAAATAACTGCTTTGGTATGAAGAAATCTTTATCCGGCAATACCTGGAGTGGTTCTGCATGGGATGGAAAGAGTATTTATACTAAGAAGACTCAGGAGCAGAATAAGGATGGTTCTTATGTAACCATTACTGCAGACTTTAGAAAGTATCCATCTGTGGAGAAATCTGTCGCAGACCATTCAGCATATTTGCTGGGTGCAAAGAATGGAGAAAATCTTCGTTATGCAGGTCTAAAGGGATGTACTGACTATAAGAAAGCAGCACAGCTTATCAAGGACGGTGGATATGCTACAAGTCTTACTTATGTAGAGAAACTCTGCTCCATCATTGAAAAGTGGAATCTGACACAGTTTGATGGAAAGGCAGCAGATGCGCCTGCAAAGAATCCGGATACCGTGACAACATTTCCTACGGTTCCATTTCTGGCAAAGGTCATCATTGATGATCTGAATTACAGAAGTGAGCCTTCTATGAATGGCAAGGTAAATGGTCAGACTGGTAAGGGAACATTTACAATCGTTGAATTAAGAGATGGCTGGGGAAGACTTAAGAGTGGAGCAGGATGGATTTGGCTTTGCAATCCTTCCTACTGCACGATTGGTGGAGTAGTTGCAGCAATACCAACAGCATCCAAGTCGATTGATGAACTTGCGAGGGAAGTTATCCAGGGAAAATGGGGTAACGGAGAGGAAAGAAAGCAGAAGCTGAAAGCCGCAGGATTTGATTATTCTGCTGTGCAAAGCAGAGTCAATGAACTTTTAAAATAAGTAAATATCGTGTTTTTACAATGCCCGTTGGAGATTGATTTCTCTGACGGGCATTATTTTTTTTGAAAAATTCTTGAAAGCTGTCCAATATGGCACTTCTAAGTGGCTACTAAGTAGAGGGACACAAATTCCTCGGAAAGAGAGGTATCAGAGATGACATTGAAACACAAAATCACAATCAATGTATCCGATCCAAACGGAAAGAAAGCCGTAGTCTTAAGAGGTGCAGATATGCGTCTTCCATCGAGAATTGCAAGATTTCTCTTTGGAGATTACACCCAGGTTTATCTGCTTGCTCCTGGGCAGACGGTTGAATCCGTGGATGTAAGAGAAATCAAGGAAGGAGGAACTTGCAATGGGAAAGATGAAAGAACTTGCAGAGCAAATTGCGGAGCTTAAGCACTGTGGAGAAATCTTGATTGGTATTTCCGAAACATTGACAGAACTGTTCGCATCAACGGAAGAAGTCAAAGAGGAAGTGCCTAAGACCAAGGAAGAACCTGCTCCACAAAAGGAAGAATCAAAGAAACATACCTTTGAAGAGGTGAGGGCGATTCTTGCAGCTAAGTCAAGAGATGGACATACAGATGAAGTCAAAGCAGTTATTTCTTCATTCGGTGTAGAAAAACTGTCTGATATTGACCCTTCACAGTATGAGGAACTCTTGCAGAAGGTGGAGGTGATCTGATGGCGGCACACGCAATTTTGTCCGCCTCGGCAAGTCACAGATGGCTCAATTGTCCACCATCTGCCAGGCTTTGTGCAGACAAAGAAGATAAAGCAAGTGAGTATGCCCTTCAAGGTACAGATGCACATACCCTTTGTGAACATAAACTCAAAAAGGCAATCGGGATGAAGAGCAGAAATCCCACAAACAGTCTTAGTTACTACGATGCCGAGATGGAAGAATGTGCAGAGGAATATGCAGGATTTTGTTCTTCTGTTGTAGAGGAAGTAAAGAAAAACTGTAAAGACCCGATTGTGCTGATTGAACAGAAACTTGATTTTTCGAAGTATGTTCCAGAGGGATTTGGTACTGGGGACTGCGTGATTATCGGAGATGGAACTATTTATGTCATTGATTACAAGCACGGTAAAGGTGTGGAAGTGTCAGCAGAGAATAATCCTCAGATGATGTGTTACGCACTCGGAGCCTTGAATCTGTTTGACGGTATTTATGACATCAACGAAGTATCTATGACAATCTTCCAGCCACGCAAGGAAAATATTAGTACATTTGTTATGGCAAAGGATTCACTTTATTCCTGGGCAGAAACAGTGCTTGCACCAACAGCCAGACTTGCATTTGATGGCGAGGGTGATTTTAAGGCAGGAGAGCATTGCCAGTTCTGTAAAGTCAAAGCTACTTGCAGAAAACGAATGGAATACAACATGGAACTTGCAAAGTATGACTTTGAAATGCCTGCAACTCTTGAAGATGCTGAAATTGCAGTTCTTTTAACAAGAGTGGACGAATTTATTTCGTGGGCAACTGACATCAAAGAATTTGCATTGCAGCAGGCTATCAGCGGAACACACTACGATGGATTTAAGGTTATCGAGGGTCGTTCCAACCGTAAATATACCGATGAGGAGAAAGTGGCAGAAACTGTTACAAAGGCAGGACAGAATCCATATGAACAAAAGCTGCTAGGTATTACAGCTATGACCGCACTCCTCGGTAAGAAGAAGTTTGAAGAGCTGCTCGGCAGCTTGGTATATAAGCCACCAGGCAAACCAACACTTGTGCCGGAGAGTGACAAGCGTCCGGCAATGAATACAGCAAAAGACGATTTTAATGAAAATTAGGAGGAATTTATTATGACAAATTTTAGTAATCCAATGAAGGTAATCACAGGTCCAAACACAAGATGGAGCTACGCAAATGTATGGGAGCCTAAGTCAATCAACGGCGGCACACCTAAGTATAGTGTCAGCCTTATCATTCCAAAGTCAGATAAGGTAACCGTGGAGAAAATCAAGAAGGCAATCCAGGCTGCATACGAAGAAGGTCAGGGCAAGCTTAAGGGTAATGGCAAGACAGTACCTGCACTCTCTGTACTTAAGACACCTCTTCGTGACGGAGATTTGGAGCGTCCGGATGATGAGGCATACGCAAACAGCTACTTCATCAATGCAAATTCTGCAACAGCACCAGGTATTGTAGATGCCGACAGAAATACCATAATCGACCGTAGCGAAGTATATAGCGGTGTATATGGCAGAGCATCTATCAATCTCTATGCATTTAACTCTAACGGTAATAAGGGTATTGCCTGCGGTCTTAACAATCTTCAGAAGATTAAGGACGGAGAACCTCTTGGTGGCAAGTCAAGAGCAGAGGATGACTTTGCAACAGATGTGGATGATGACTTCTTAAGCTAAGACAAATAAAGACAATAATGACAGCAGTGGCGGTGGGATAATCCTGCCGCCGGAAAGGAGACAATTTATGACAATGAATACGCTAAATGCATTAATTGATGCATCAATCAGAGGAACATTACTTGGTATCACGGCATCCTTTTGGGTTTTTGGTCTTGTGGCCATTTGGAAATGGTTCTTCAGAATTATGAAGAGACTGGTTCAGTGGCTGTTCCCGAACCTTTTTAAGAAACGATCAGAAAAAGAAGAACAGTAGAATGGCGGTGGCAGTGTGATTCGTTGCACTGTCACTTTTTGGTAGGAGCGTGATTATGATGAAAGCAATTAGTATAGATTTGGAAACATACAGTGATGTGGATTTGCAGAAATGTGGAGTATATAAATATGCTCAGTCAGAGAACTTTGAAATATTATTATTCGGATATTCTGTGGATGGTGGAGAAGTTATTGTAGTAGACCTTGCACAGGGAGAAACTATCCCGGACGAGATTGTAAAGGCATTCACAGATGAGAGTGTAACCAAGTGGGCATTTAATGCAGCATTTGAGAGGGTGTGTCTGTCTGAATATCTGAGAAGATATTACAAGAGGGACTTTAGATCATATAGCATAAATGAAGATACAGTTGGTGATTATCTTGACCCGTCATCGTGGAAATGCTCTATGATATGGTCAGCCTATATGGGTCTGCCGTTATCTCTTGCAGGAGCAGGTGCTGTGTTAGGTCTTTCTGAACAGAAACTAACAGAGGGAAAAGACCTCATCAGATATTTCTGTGTTCCGTGTAAGCCTACGAAGGTCAATGGCGGAAGAACAAGAAATCTTCCACTACATGATATAGAAAAGTGGGAGATGTTCAAAAAATATAACAAGCGAGATGTAGAGGTGGAAATGTCCATCCAGGAGAAACTTTCAAAGTTCCCTGTTCCTGAATTTGTATGGGAAGAATACCATCTTGACCAGGAAATCAATGACAGGGGCATTGCACTTGATATGGCTGTAGTAAAGAATGCCATTTTATTTGATTCAAAATCAAAGGCTGTACTCTCTGATAAAATGCAGGAATTGACAGGACTTGATAATCCAAACTCAGTGCAGCAGATGAAACAGTGGCTTGCGGACAATGGCCTCAATATGGACAGTCTTGGCAAAAAGGAAGTAGCAGAAGTACTAAAGACTGCACCAGAGCCACTTCAAACCGTTCTTTCTCTTAGGCAGCAGCTTGCAAAATCATCAGTAAAGAAATACCAGGCAATGGAGAATGCTGTGTGTAAAGACGGAAGAGCAAGAGGAATGTTCCAATTTTACGGGGCCAACAGAAGTGGCAGATGGGCAGGCAGACTTATACAGCTGCAGAACCTTCCACAAAACCATATTACTGATCTTGCAGAGGCTCGTTCCCTAGTGGAGCAAGGCAACTATGATGCAATGAATATGCTTTACGATGATATCCCGGATACACTGTCACAGTTAATCAGAACAGCATTTGTGCCAAGAAAAGGTATGAAGTTTATTGTATCTGACTTCTCTGCCATTGAAGCAAGGGTTCTTTCATATCTTGCAGGAGAAAAATGGAGAGCAGATGTATTTGCAAGTGGTGGAGACATCTATTGTGCATCGGCCAGTCAGATGTTTCATGTACCTGTGGAAAAACACGGACAGAATTCTCGCCTTAGACAAAAAGGCAAGATTGCGGAATTGGCACTTGGTTATGGTGGTTCGGTTGGTGCTTTGAAATCTATGGGAGCATTGGAGATGGGTCTTGCAGAGGAAGAACTCCAGCCACTTGTGGATATGTGGCGAGAGGCAAATCCGAATATCGTGAAGTTTTGGTGGGAAGTTGACCGTGCTGTGAAGAAAGCCGTCAAGGAACGAATGCCATCAAAGGTCGGTTCTGTCAGCTTTTCATATAAGAGTGGAATGTTGTTTATTGGACTACCAAGTGGCCGCAATCTCTCATATGTAAAACCTAAAATGGGTGTGAATCAGTTTGGGTCAGAGGCAGTGACCTATGAGGGAGTTGGTGGTACAAAGAAGTGGGAACGAATTGAAAGCTATGGTCCTAAGTTCGTGGAGAATATCGTACAGGCAATCAGCAGGGATATTTTGATGTATGCTATGAGGACTTTATCCCATTGCTTTATCTGTGGTCACGTACACGATGAACTAATCATTGAATGTGACAAGCGAGTGAGCCTTGCCACTATCTGTGAACAGATGGGAAGAACCCCACCTTGGATTGATGGTATTTTACTTCGTGCTGATGGTTACGAATGTAATTTTTATAAAAAAGATTAAATATGTGTCCAATTTCACCTCCTGCCGTGGCTACCATGTAGGAGGTGTTTTTTATGTCAGCAAAAACAATAACAAGAATAGAAGAACCGATATGCGTGGTAAGCACAACCGATAGAGAAATTCGTGATGAGCAGCTTAAAAGGGATTATTACTATTTCTTAGCACAAAAACTATCAAAAGCTATGCTTGAAAAAGGTCTTATTACTGCGGATGAATTCAACAAATTAGCTGAGAAAAACAAGAGAAAATTCTCCCCATATCTTGCCGAGATTATGCCTTAAATAGCTTGATATATATTGATTTGTACGGAAATATGGTCATGCGAAAGGAGGTCGAGTTGATGAAAAGGATAACGAAGCTCGAAGAAGATATTATCCAAAAGCAGAAGATTAGAGTCGCAGCCTACTGTAGAGTTTCCACTGCAAGTGATGATCAGATTATTAGCCTTGATACACAAAAGGCACATTATGAAAGATATATTACATCGAATGAAGATTGGGAGTGTGCGGGAATATTTTATGACGAAGGAATCACCGGCACCAAGAAAGAATGCAGAAACGGACTGATGGCATTGATAAAAGCTTGTGAAGATGGAAAAATTGACAGGATAATTACAAAGTCCATCAGCAGATTTTCAAGAAGTACAACCGATTGTTTGGAACTTGTAAGAAAACTTCTTACTCTTGGTGTTACGGTGGTTTTTGAAAAGGAAAATATAGACACAAGCAAAATGGAAAGTGAACTCATGCTTTCAATTCTAAGCGGGTTAGCTGAAAGTGAATCAAGATCCATTTCAGAAAATAACAAATGGTCAATTCAGAAGAAATTTCAAAATGGGACATTTGTTATATCTTATCCACCATATGGATATAAAAATGTTGGTGGTGAGATGACTGTGATTCCAGAACAGGCAATCATCGTAAAGCAAATTTTTGAGGATATCCTTAAAGGAGAAAGCACTCATTCCATAGCGTGTGCCTTAAACGAGAAAGGGGTAAAAACCAAAAAGGGGAGCAAGTGGTCAGCAGGAACGGTAAATGCAATTATTAAGAATGAGAAATATATTGGTGATGTAATATGCCAAAAGACGTATACGGATAGCGAATTTAACAGACATAGGAATGATGGAAATCTTACGCAGTACTTATGGGAAAATCATCATGAACCCATCATAGACCGTGAAACCTTCTCCAAGGCAAATGCGATGCTTTTGCAAAGAGCAAAGGAAAAGGGCAATGGAATTAATACAGAACGATATCAAAATAGATATGCACTTTCCAGCAAGGTAATATGTGCAGAATGTGGTGGTGTATTTAAAAGAAGAAAACACTACAAGCCAAGCGGTGATTATATTGCCTGGTGCTGTAATAATCACATCAATCATACAAAGCCTTGTTCTATGAAGTATATTACTGATGACGCTATCAAGGCTGCCATTCTTACCATGAAAAATAAGCTGATTTTTGCAGAAGATATTCTTCTAAAACCACTTCTTTACAGCTTACAAGGATTTGATGACAAAGACAGACTTCTGAATATTGAGGCGATAGAAAATCAGCTGGAGAAAGTTACAGAGGAACGTCAAGTGCTGGCAAGCCTTATATCAAGTGGATTATTAGAACCAGGCATGGCAAGTAGCGAAAACAATAAGCTGAATGCAAGGGAAAGACAGCTCACTGCTGAAAAAGAAAGCATTATGAATTTCGTTCTTGGAGACAGGGATAAAATTCGAGAGCTGGAAAAACTGATGAAACATCTGCCACAAGAAATGACTGCCGATGATTTTTTCTTAGAGTTTGTAGACAAAATCTTAGTGCTTTCAAGAGAAGAGATTCAGCTTGAATTAAAATGCGGTCTGAGACTAAAAGAAAGGTTGGTGGCAAAATGAAGCATATACCATATGGGTACTTGATTGTAGATGGAAAGGCTGTGGTGGATGAAGAAAAAGCAAAATGTGTTAAAACCATATTTGAAGAATACACAAAGGGTCTTGGTCTTATCGAATCTGCCAAAAGAGCAGGGCTTAAAATGTATCATGGAAGTGTTGGAAGAATGCTTAGAAATACGCACTATCTTGGTGATGATTACTATCCACAGATTATTGATAAGGTGACCTTTGACAAAGCTGAGGAGATGAGAAGAAAAAAGGCAGCAAGCCTTGGCAGAGTAAGAGAACTAAAGGAAGATGAAAAAATAGTTATAGCTACCCAATTTACGGTTCCAAGGATTGAAAGGAAATACAAAGATCCATTTTTGCAGGCTGAATATGTTTATAGTCAGATTGAAAGTGTGGTGAATTCAGATGAATAGAAGTGTTACAGTAATTCCACCTAAACGAAGGGTTGGAAATACCATCGCCAAGGAAGAAAAGCCAAAGCTGAAGGTTGCGGCATATTGCCGTGTTAGTACAGATAGTGAGGAGCAAGCATCAAGCTACGAAATGCAGGTAGAGCATTATAAGGCATTTATACAAAAAAACGAAGAATGGCAATTTGCGGGAATATTTGCAGACGATGGGATCAGTGGTACCAATACAAAGAAAAGAAGCGAGTTTAACAGAATGATTGAAGAATGTATGGCTGGTCATATTGATATGATTATCACAAAATCCATCAGTCGATTTGCAAGAAACACAGTGGATTGTCTTAATTACATTCGAAAATTAAAGGATAAGAACATTCCCGTTTTCTTTGAAAAAGAGAACATCAACACAATGGATGCAAAGGGCGAGGTGTTGCTCACGATTATGGCATCGCTCGCACAACAAGAATCTGAATCCTTAAGCAAGAATGTAAAGCTTGGACTTCAGTTTCGATATCAGAACGGAGAAGTGCAGGTAAACCATAACCGCTTTATGGGATATACCAAAGACGATGGCGGAAATTTAGTCATTGAGCCAAGGGAAGCGGAAATCGTAAAGCGAATATATCTCGAATACCTACAAGGGGCAAGTCTTAAGCAAATCGGGGATGGACTTGAAAGGGATGGCATTTTAACGGCAGCAGGTAAACCAAGGTGGCGTCCCGAAAGTGTTAAAAAGATACTCACCAATGAAAAATATATCGGTGATGCACTTCTTCAAAAGACCTATACCATAGACGTTCTTACCAAAAAACGAGTAAAGAATAACGGACTTGTGCCACAGTATTATGTTGAAAACAACCATGAGGCAATTATTCCAAGGGAGTTATATGCTCAGGTTCAGGAAGAAATATTAAGACGAGCCAATCTTCATAGTGGAAAAGACAGAAAGAAAAGAGTTTACAGTTCTAAATATGCACTATCAAGCATTTGCTATTGCTCGAAATGTGGAGATATCTACAGAAGGACGGCTTGGAACAATCGTGGAAAAAAGCATAATGTATGGAGATGCGTCAATAGAATTGAAAGAGGACCAGATATATGTGATGCACCGACAGTCGAGGAAGAGGAACTTAAAGCAGCAGTGGTTCGAGCCATCAATCAAATTTTAGGTGGCAAGGATGAGATGCTGGAAACCTTAGAAGAAAATATAAGAACGGTTCTGGCACTTGGGGATGATAATTCTTTAGAAAGCATCAACGAGCGAATGGAAAAGCTGCAAAAAGAACTCTTAAAGACCGCCAATGCCCATAAGGATTACAGTGACCTTGCAGATGAAATTGACAGGCTTAGGGAACAAAAACAGAATTTAATGACAAAGAGTGCTGAGCGAGAAGCCTTGAAACAGAGGATGGCAGAAATGAAGGAGTTCCTAAACGAGCAGATTGGAAAAATTGAAGAATACGATGAAAGCCTGGTTAGAAGGATACTTGAGAAAGTAACGATTTATGATAGCTATTTCACGATGGAATTTAAATCTGGGGTTAGTGTAGATATTAGAAGATAACAGAGTACTAGGGCACCTTGCAGCATTGCAGGGTGTTTTTTTGTTGTAGAAAGTTCATCTGTACGTCACGTGCCAGTCTTGTATTTTTGCAAATTGTATGTTATAATAAATTATCTTATTTGTG
>ERZ1034920.267-NODE-267-length-42842-cov-79.019258_pt1 | contig 42842 bp, 66 predicted proteins | sample MGYA00520688_ERZ1034920 | MGnify/ENA primary metagenome ERZ1034920 (study PRJEB33766, sample SAMN09781785) | gut metagenome | biome: gut microbiome | host: Homo sapiens | place: Madagascar | study: EMG produced TPA metagenomics assembly of the PRJNA485056 data... | reverse complement strand
CGCATTGCCTTCTACCAACGCATTGCCGCCTACCCGCGCATCACCGCCTACATACGCATTGCCTTTTACCCGCGCATCGCCGTATACCAACGCATCGCCGGTTACCAGCGCATTGCCTCTTACCCGCGCATTGCCTTCTACCAACGCATTGCCTTCTACCAACGCATTGCCGCCTACCCGCGCATCACCGCCTACATACGCATTGCCTTTTACCCGCGCATCGCCGTATACCCACGCATCGCCGGTTACCAGCGCATTGCCTCTTACCCGCGCATTGCCTCTTACCCGCGCATTGCCTTCTATCAGAGCCGTCCCGGTAACCTGCGCCTCGCCGCCTACCCACGCCATGCCGTCATGGCTAAGGTTATCCTCACCCTCAATCCATCCGCCCAGATCGCCGACTTTCACCGTGCCAAAATTGCGCACAGCGCGAATGCGGTGCAGCGTGTGGGTATCGATCACTTTTTCTTCCCCGGTAAATTCATACTTCTTCATTCTTACGCTCCTTTCTTCGGTACAAGCTTATTCACAAAGTAAATCTGCCCTTTGCCTGTCACTTTCACGGTTTTATTCACGCTGATGTGCCCATCCGAATGAGTGATGGAAGTTTCCTTCACCTCAAACAAGCCCATGTCCATGCTGCGCTGTGTGGGCATATTCCAGCTCATACCTTTGGCCCGGATAAGATAGCCATTGTTCCGCAGCCAATCGAACAATCGATTCTGCCCGATGTCCATGCCGTTCTGGCGAATCAGCTTTGCAAGGTCGCCCACCAGAATGGAAGTGCTGCTTGCGCTCACGGCATCCGCAAAAAGCGCTTTCGGGGTCATTTCAGCGATCTGTGCTTTCTGCCCCTCAATGGTTTTCTGCGCCAGCAGAATTGCCTTTGCCATAATGTCGGCATCGGTCATGCCCGGTGCGGTCTTGATGTACCCGCCGTCCTTGCGAATGCTCGGCAAAACCTCGTTCGTCACCCAGCGCCGAAAGCGCTTTGCGCTCGGCAGCTTGCTGGAAAGTACCAAGCTGTAAAGGCCTGATTCATTGATGATAACCATTTTCTGCTTACCACCGGGGGTGTCCATTTCGGTCACCCCTTTGTCGTCTTCGTCAACATGAGTTCGGATTGCTTTTTCCACTGCTGTATATCCCAATGCAGCAGCCACATCTTTACCCACCATCCAAGGTTCTCCGTCCCGCTCGATCACACGGAGGACACCAAATTCCTTGTTCTCCCAGATTTTCATATCGTTCACTTTCATTCTCCTTTCACTTGATCTGGCGGGCTTCTGTTTCCTGCAGCAAAATCTTCATGTCTGCCAGTTTATGCAGCGTTACAAGCAGTTCTCCCAACTGCCGGTCTGCTTTTTCAATCAGTTCCAGCGGGCCTTCGTCCTCATGTGTTCTCTGCACAAGCTTTACATCAAAGTTCATTGTCATTCTCCTTTCTCGTTTACCAGCAGCGTATCAATAGGAACACGAAAGTAATCCGCTACCTTTTTAAGCTGCTTGATGCTCGGCCCATTCACCGATTTCTCCCATTTGCCGATTGCACCGTTGCCAAGGCCAACAGCCATTTCTAATTTGGTTCGGCTGATACCGTGCAATTTGCAAAACTCGTCAATTTTGGAAATATTCACTAGCAAATCTCCTTTCCGGGATTGCATTTTACTAGAAAATATGCTACTATGAAGGTGCGAACAACAAGTGCATATCTTTAGGCAATCCGCAATTTTCGTATGGTCTAGATTTTCTCGCCCCATGTCTAGAATTATACTATCGTTTTTTCTAGATTTCAATAGAAAATCTAGAATTTCTAGAGATTTGTATAGTTCTACAAAAACAAGAGGTGTTTATTGTGGGAAATATCCGAAATGTGCGAAGAATTTCTAAAGAAAAAGGAATTTCGTATGCTTTTATATGTAAAAAGATAGGTCGCTCTCATGGATACCTCAGTGAAATAGAAAGCAGAGATGCAGATGTCCCTAGAAAATCAGTTCCTTTGATTGCGGAAGCTCTAGGCGTATCAGAGGAAGAAATCACGGGCGAACCGCTCACATCAAGTCAAAAGATAGACGATCTTGCCGCCAGTGTGCCGATGGCCATGTACGATGGCAATCAGTACAAAGATGTGCCTGAAGATATAAAGCAGCTCGCCGCTGCCTTTGCGCTGGCAAAAAAAGAGCAGGAGATCAAAGATCCTGCTCTTAGAAAAATTATTGATGTATGTAAAAGCAACCCGGAGTATATTAAGCCTCTGTCTATCATGCTCGATCAGCTGGTCAGTGCGGTGGAGAGGAAAGGCGGTGAGGAAAAATGAAACGCATTTTGAAAGTTCTGTCTGTTGCGCTGGCATCTACCTTATTAGTAAGCTGCAATTCGTCCCTGTCCGCTGCGGAAGTAGAACAGGTGGTAGATCGGTATGCGCCGGGTTTGGGCTATGTCAAAGCCGAAAGCGCCAATGACTTTGGTGAATGGCTGGACGAAAACGCACATCAATACGAATACTACACATTTGATGAATGCCTTGAAGAGATAAAATCTGATCCGCGCTTATACGACTTATACTATTTTGATGATGTTTGCGAAGAAATCGTTAACGACTTAAAAAACGCTGACGAATATCAGGCTGCGAATGCTGTTTGCAATCTTTACGGATACGCAACACCTACTCCACCGCCAACGCCATCACCAACGCCTACGCCTACACCTACTCCCACACCAACACCACGGCCAACACCAGCACCTACCCCAAGGCCGACACCAAAGCCGGTGCAGCAGCAGACACAGAGCGAAACCGTATACATTACACGCACAGGCTCAAAGTATCACCGGGCTGGATGCAGCTACCTGAAAAGCTGCATACCGATCAGCAAAAAAGATGCCATTGCCGCTGGGTACACAGCGTGTTCTCGCTGCTATTAAAACAAAAAGCCCCCGCAATGCGGGGGGGCAATCAAGATTCATTCTTCAATTTTCAACAGCTCAAACGCCTTTTGTATAAAGACTTTATATGTCTGTTCGTCCAACGCTTCAATTCGTTCAATCAAACGCGCTAAGTCATCATTCATAATTTCCTCGCTTTCTCTATATAGTAATTTTACTAACCCTACTATATCGCAAATTCGATAAACGCGCCATAGCAGATTTGATGTGATTTAAGAGCGGTTTCCTGTCAGATTTGAATGGCAGCTGAAACCGCCCTTTTCATATATGGATTAAAGGAGGGATTCTATATGTTAAGTGATGCCAAACGAATAGCAAGGCTTATGCTGGATGCACGAAAACGGAGCGGGCAAAGTCAGGAAGAGCTTGCCGATCTGCTGAATGTAAGCATAAGCACAGTGCAGCGCTTAGAATCCGCGAAACGATCGCCAACACTGGAAGATTTCATAGAATGGTATCGGGCTTTAGGCATGAATTGGTTTCGAGATATGCTGCGTTTGGCTAACCCGGAGCTGTATTGCGTCTTTGACGGCAGCACCGCCGATGTGGAACAGCGCCGCAATGGGCTATTTAAATATCTGGCCGACTGCCCGCCGGGCGAAGTAGATAAACTTGCCTTCCTGATTTTCGGTCAGCATGGCAGTGATTGGCCGTCCATGTTGGATGAGTATGTGGCAAACGCGCATTGCTCTATGCGCAGCCGAGCCGCCGTGTGCAGGCTGGTGATAGAGAATTATGAGCTGGAAGCCGCCACCGGGGATTTGGTGGATCCAGACACCGCAAAGCCGAACATTGGCAATCTGCGCTCGGCGCATATCGCCGGGCAAAAGGCAGCACAGCTGAAACGCAGCGAGTATTCGAGGTGATACTTATGGCAAAATACAGCAAAAATAAAGACGGCGTATATGTATTTGATAAGCGCATAGCTGGCAAACGCTGTATGCTGCGCGGTAAAACCTGCGCAGAAATAGATAAGAAGCTGAAAGATTGGCTTGCGAAACAGGCAGCAGAAGCAGAAGAAAAAGAAAAAGGCCCATTGTTTGAGGATGTGGCCCCAAAATGGTATCGCAGCGCAGAAAAAACCTTGTCATACTCCACGATGCGATCATACAAAGCTCGGCTCGAAACGGCCTTAAATGAGTTCAGCGGATATCACATGAACGAAATAAGACCAATAGATATAACTCGCCTTTACGAGAAGATGGCAAAACAGGGGTTTTCCAGCAAGACAATTATTCATGAGCGAACGGTTTTGCGTAATATTTTCAATTACAGGAATTTCACGGATGGAACTGATTATAACCCGGCTGCATTCGTAAAACCAGCCAAAGGCAAAGCACCGGTTGTACGGCAGCCTGTGCCGGAAGAAGCTGTAATAGCCGTCATGCAGCACACAGACGGGTTCGGCATCGTGCCGTGCCTGTTTGCGTTTACCGGCGCACGACTGGGCGAAATAATGGCAATACAGGTTTCGGACATTGACTTTGACCGCAATCTATACGGTTGCAAAGGCTCAATTAAAATCGGTAAGAGTGTACAATGGAGAGGTAGCGCACCTGTAGTAAAAGAGCCGAAAACGGAAGCCGGTGTGCGCGAAATTCCTATCCTAAACCAGTTTCGACCGATACTACTTGCCGCTGTGGCCGGTTTAAAGAAAGACGATTTTGTGGTTTCTCGGTGCGATAAGCCTTTAACAGCACGGGCATACGACAGACGATGGCAGATGTACTGCAGGGAAATCGGCTTGGCGAGAGAAATAAAAATTCCCAGCAAACGCCCGCAGCGTAACGGAAAAACCTATATGATAACAGAATACCGGGCAACGATCACGGCGCACCAGTTCCGGCATCTGATGGCCACCGCCTGTGTGGAAGCAAACATTCCAGAATACATTGGACAGAAAATTTTAGGCCACAAATCCATACAAACCACCATAAAACACTACACCCATATCCGGGAGCAGGCACTGTTAAAAAGCTACTCCGAAATCAATAAGGTTTCCGCACAAATTACGCAACAGCAATAAACCGGCGTTAGATCGTTTTTAAAAATGGGTTCAAATCCCTTCATCCGCACCAAAGAAGAAAAGCACGAATTTCCGATAATTAAACGGATTTTCGTGCTTTTCTTTTTGTTTTTCGCATTGCAAAACATTGCAAAACAGGTCAAAAACGGGCTAAAAACTTACGCAAAATTCACGCAACTTACGCAAAATTCACGCACTTTTTGAGCTCATATTCACCACTTCGCAGCCATCCCATACAGCCGTCCTGCGTGGCCAAGCTCTTCTTTGCCCATGGTGATGAACTCGCAGGCCATTTCTTTATCGTCCATCTGCTCTGCGATCTCAAAATAATTTTGCGCATCCCGGATTTCTTCCTGCGCCTTTTCTTTCATCTCATTTTTCGTCACAAATCTCACCTCACTGATTCTGAATCATGGTGTACAGCTTTTCGATATCAGAGCGGTCAAACTTCACGGCTCCGATCATTGGTATATTTTGTGTCACAGGGCCTGTGGTTTCCGCTGCAGCAATCATTTGCTGGTATATAATGTCCACATCTATCATGCCGTCATCGTCCACCACAGCGCGTGCCAGAGGGCTGTGCATGATAGCATCTGCAATCTGTTCGGCCTTTGCCGCTGCAATTCCTGTCGCGCCAAGCAAAAGCCATTTGTTCAGCCCCTGCAGCTTATCAAGCCATTCATTTTTTGCATACATAATTATGGCCTGTTCAACCTGTGCAAAACTCTTTTTCATTGGTCAGCCCCCTTTATAGCCGAAAGGGCGGGGCGCTTGCCCCGCCCAATCAATAGTTTAGGCGCCAGTGGCGGGAGTGGTGGTGGTCGTTGCGGGCTTCACTTCAACCTGTCCCCAACCCGGGCAGCAGCTACCATTGGGGATCACCAGCTTGGTAAGGCCAAGCAGCTGATCGATCTGGTTCTTCATACAGCCCAGCGTGGCAGTGTTTACGCCGTTATAGGTGCTCTGCTGGTCGGTAAAGTCACGGAATTCACGGTAGTTTGCCGCCACATCGGCACGGATGGCCTTGTCCTGCGCATTCAGCGCATTGTAAACTTCAACCATCTTTTTGTCGGTGTATTTCTCGCTCTCAGAAATCGCCAAAGCGGTGTCCTTGTTCTGCAGCTCGCGCACAAGGTTCATCTCGTAACGATTTACAAAATGCTCGTCACTGTCACGCACGACAGTTCCGGCCACGGCTGCGCCGCCCAAACCGGCAAGCGCATTCAACGCACCTAAAGCAGTGCCGATCACGCCGGTGGTCAGGCCAGCATTCGCAACGCCACGGCTTGCAGGAATCATTTCACTCATAAAAATTTTCCTCCTTTATTTATTGGTAATAAAGAAGCGCTCCTTTTCTTACCTTAATAATAAAGGAAAACCCAGCAAGAAAACTCTCGTTTTCCCGCCGGGTTTCTGTCAATTAACTATCAGGTTTTCGCCAATTTTCCATTCAAGAGCTTGTTCACAAAGTAAACCTGCCCTTTGCCGGAGATTTTGGGCGTTTTGCTTACGCTGATATGCCCATCCGAATGCGTGATGGAAGTTTCTTTGATTTCAAACAAACCCATTTCCATTGCTTTCTGCGTGGGCATATTGCGGTCTGTGCCGCGCCGGTTGACAAGGTATCCATTTTGCCGCAGCCATTCAAAAAAGCGATTCTGCCCCATCTCAACGCCGTTCTGGCGCAAGAGCTTTGCCATCTCGCCAACCAGAATGCTGTTCTGGCTGGCAGATACCGCATCTGCAAAGATCTCTTTCGGCTTCATGCGCTCGTTGTCGGCGGCCAGCAGCTTGTTTTCCGCTTTCAGCTGGTCATTCTTGCGCTGCGCAATCAGCACCGCCCGGCGCATAACAGCTTCGGGGCTGTTCCATTGCTCCTCAACCTTCAGGAAGTATTGCCGTGCCTGCTTGCCACGCTCGTTGCGCTGAATCATGCACAGTTCTTTTGCCATGGGAATGGTCAGCTGGTGGTCGGTGCGCTCAGTGAACGGATTGCGCGAATTATTGGTTAGACATTTTTGACTAACCAAAATATAGTCCGTTCCTTCGGTAAAACCGTACTCAACCATACGGCCAAACCATTTTGTATATTGCGTATCCACACCCAAGAATTCATGCAGTTCACGCCCGCTCACGGTGGGGCGTTCGGGGTTATCGTAGTTCACAGGAATCAAAGCGTTCACAGGATCACCGCCTTTCCATCTTCGGCTTTCGCCAAGCGGTCAGAAAGCTGCTGCATTTTCTGCCGGGCGATGCCCAGCGTGCGGAAGTATGTAGGCAAATCGCTGTACTTCCAAGCGGGCAACTCTTCCGGCCGGATAAGCGTATCCGAAACATTGGTCAGATCATCGAGCCAGCTTTCAAAAACCTCCACCAGTGCAAGGGCATCGTCTAAATCTTCGATGCAGTCGGTAATGTCTAAATTCTTGATAACATCAACAGTTTGCATTTTGTTGCTCCTTTACAATAATGGGCAACACATGATATAATGGTGTTGCCCGAAATAGGGCAGCGAGAGAGCTAATTTTGTTGGTTGGTTTTTTTGCTTAGTGGTTAGCTATTCACAGTAGCTAACCACTTCTTTTTATATGCGGTGAAAGCGGCTTGTTTTTGCTCTGGGGTCATTGCTTGCCAATCTTTCCATTTCATGGGCGTTCTCCTTTCCGCCCTCTCGCTACGAACACAAGTATAGCACATTAACATTCCAATGTAAAGCATATTAACGTTCAAATAGTGAACAAATATTCGTGAATTATTTGTTCACATTGCACATATACATTCCGCATATATATATGCTATAATTCGTTGTAAGAAAGGTGGTGAAAAGATATGGGATTATCTGAAAAGAAAGCAGCATCTAACGCCAGATACAACAAAACGAGAGACCATATAATGTTGCAGCCGTCAAAAGAAGAGGGCGCGGAAATTCGTGCAGCTGCCGCCAGTGCTGGTGAATCAGTGCAGGGCTATTGCTTAACGGCTATCAGAAACCGAATGGGCAGTGATAAAGTAAAAGCTACTGCTCCGCCCGTTGCCCCAAAGCCAATCAACGCAGATTCCGAAACCGAGCGGGCAAGAAAAGCGCTGCTGAATAAATTAAAAGGATTATAAACAAAAAGGCCAGTGCTGTTTCCAGCACCGGCCTTTTTGCCTGAAAGGATCGTAAAAAAGAATGAAAATCTGGAGGTTTTATGCACAACCATATCCCCGTGACTAAAGTATAACTCTGTGTATACTATTTGTCAACATATTTTACACACAGTATATTAGTTTTCATCCATGTACAATTCCTGCGAAGATTGCCTTCTCGGCGGCAAAAGCACATCATACTTCTGTGCTCGGTCGTACTTCACTTTCAGCCGTTTAATAATGCGGTCGATGGTGGAAAGGCTCATGCCAAGTTTCATGCTTTGCTCGGTGCGTGTCCACCCGGCAGCCCGGGTTCTTATCACGGCTTCTTCCTCTTTTGTGAGATTCCCCACATCGATAAAGCGTTCGAGGATAAATTTCGTCCAGATGACTTGATGGCTCATTCAAATTTCCAATCCTTTCTGGCGGTTTTGTAAAGGTAAATGAAACTCTCTCGCTCCTGCTCGTTAGAAATGTACTGATCAGCCCAAGCCTCACGAGCATCGGATAATTTGATATTGGTGTCCTTTATCTGGGCCTTCAATTTATCCTCGATTGCGCTGTACCGCATAAACCAATAGGAAAGTTTATACGCCATGTTCTTGCTGTAATGCTGAGTAAGGAATTTTACCTTGGCATCTTTGCTGGCGTGCAGCATATAAATATAGCCTTGCTCTGCGGGGGTTATATCATCAAGGCTCAGAACAGCATCGACATATTTACCGCCATTGTCGTTGATCTCGCTGTAACGGTCGCTTGCTCGTTCGTAAGCTGCCATAGCCTTAATGCCGCCCTCTTTGTACGCCTGATACGGCTTTTTATAGTCCTTGGACATATAAGTTTCAACCATTCCAGGGGTCAGCTCATCCAGAATGCCGCTGTAAAGCTCTGCCGTTTCGGCGGGGTTGTCACTCTTGTCGATTGCATTAAACGCCTTTTTGCCAGCAATATAATTCACAAATCCGTCAACGCCCAGATCATTATACGCTTCCATGTTGGCTTTCATTTCATCGCTTTCGCCGCCGGCATAGCTGTCACCAAGCGCATCAAGATAGCCAATGTTTCGGGCAACAGCATACAAATCGCTTTGGATAGCTGCAATGTTATCTCCGCCGATATCCAGAATGCCGTCAATGTCCTGTAGGCTTTTCAGCATTTCTTCTGTAGCATTGCCGGAAGTTTTGCCGAATTCCGTCATTTCGCTTTTGCTAAGGCGGCGGCTTTCCTTTTCGTCACCGTCCCATACTTCAACAGTAGCGTGCTTTGTGGGCATATCCGGGTAAACGCTGTCTTTTTTCGTCTGCTGATACACGGCATCCAAAAAATCATCCACTTCGGACGGTCTTGAATAGTTGATCGTCACAGGCGAAAGCGTGTTGTAGGCCAGTCTGCCAAGCAAATTTCCACCAACACTTTCCTGCGTTCTGCCCAGCGGGTCAATGTAATCCTCGCCCTCAAGGCCGGGAATCCAGTTCTTCATGCCGGTCAGGTCAAAGTCGATTGCTCTGCCAAGCTGGGTATCTTTATCCGAATAATAGCTTTTTCTTGTTTCGTGCCCGACAGACCGGCCAACCTGCTTTGCAATAGTCGGAATGTACTCACCAAGATATCCAAGGATGATATTCTCAACCGAAACACCTACAGCCGAATTGGTATCATTGGTATTCTGGATGGATTGGATAAGGTCAGTAATGCCGCTAAGAAGTGTCAAGTCCGCCAGCGGGTCCCACAAACTGAGCACGGCATTTCCAATCATTGCGGCCTTATCCTCATCTTTCATGCCATCCGCAATGCCGGCGCCCATAAAGAAGGGCATCGCACCAACGGAAAGCGAATCCAACGAAGCGGAAACTGTGTCCGGCGCATCAACGCCGATGTCGCGCAGGAAATCACCAATCTCGATGCTGTATTTCTGCTTGCCCTGTGTCGCGCCCTCGTACTTGTCCTTGTCGCCGTCATCCGCTTTTAGCGTAATAAGCCCGGCTTTAAAGGCGTATGCACCAAGAGCCATCAAGGCAGAGCCGGTAATAGATTTACTCAGCGCATCAATCGCTGTTGCTGCATCGCCGGTTCTTGCTTTGTGAACAGCTTCCACAACGCCCAAGGGGGAATACTCCGCACCGCGAACAACGATATTACCGCCTGTTTTCGCAAATGGGTTCAATGCCTTGCCAACGATTCCACCGCGTTGAGAAATGTCCATCACCGCGCGGGTAAAAGAATTTGTGTCATGCAGGGTTGCTTCATTGGCTTGCTGCGCAGCTCTATTTGCCATTTTGTCGGCAAGTTCACGATTCTGCATGAGCTGTTCGTAGCTATCAATTCCGTGGGCGGCCATCTCGCGTGACATGGCATCCACAAACTGATTCTGCGTGCCGGAAATGCCGATCTTGCCTTTGCTGGCTCTGTTCTCATAATGAGAATTCATAAAGTTTTCGGCCATTTGGCGAATTCTCGAATTCTCCGGGAGAATACTAAAGATTTCCAGCGTGCCGATTGCGCCATAGTCATCCTGTGCGCCGTAAACAGCGTTCTCTACATCCGCAAGTTTTTGTGCAGCCTTGCCAATAATTCCGGCTTTATCCGCAAAAACCTTTCTCTGATTTTGTGCATTTCGCACAACATCGTTGGTGTTTCCGCTGATCAGAGCGCCCGTTGTATTCAGCTTACCCGGATTTTTAAGAAGCCCATAGTAATTTTCAATCAGCGCTTTGTATGCGGCGCTTCTCTGCTGCTGCGCTTTGCTGTTAAGCAGCATATTCGCGGTGGTTCTTTCGTATTTGCCGCCGCTCAGCCAATAGGCAGCCCATTCCAGAAACGGCTTTACGGTGGAGTTTTTCACCTTCGTCATGCCGCCAAGCGTGACATTGCCAACCACATTCTTGCCGCCGGTTTTTCCAATACCAGAAAGCATTGATACATAAGGCCAACTTGCGATGGCATCCGCCCATGTACCACTTCCCATAGCTTCGCTGATAATGTCGGTCATTTCACCGGCCTTATCATAGTAGGCTTTGGAGTTCTTTTCTTTCATCAGATACATTTCATCGCCAAGCTGCACAATGCGATTGGTCTGTTCTGCTGTAAGTCCGGGAATGCCCCATTTCTGTGCGATAAGTTCCTTTACATCGGCATTGGAGTATTGCCCCATTTTCGCGACTTCAATAAACTTATCAACGCCAGATTTGGTGTTTGCTGTTTTTGGGGATGGCTTCTTGTACAGCTCCGGCAGCATTTGCCGCATATTTTTGTCAATGGCTTTTTCCACCAGATTGCCGTACACATTCGCAACAGTGTCCGCAGCCCTTTTTGCGCTGGCTTCCGTGATGCCATATTTGGCAACAAGAATATCCGTAATCGACTTCTGCAGCCCGGAGATATTGCCGCGAACGCGCTTGACTTCTTCCCGAAGATTGATTTCACCGCTTTTGATAAGGTTCAAAACGGTTTGCTCCGCAGCCTTTCCCGTTGTTGCGTAGTAGTCGCCGCCAACATATTCAGAAAGCGTAGAATCCACCACATCACGAATAAACGCTGCTTGCTGTTCAATCTCTGCAAGATTCTTTCTTGCAAACTGCCCGTCTGCCGTTAAAGGTTCAATGGCTTCCGACTGGTCTAAAGAATTCAGTATTTGATTGCGGCTTTCCGAAACACCGCTCTTGTCAAGAATGTAGTTCGTTACCTCATTCACAACATCGCTGTATTCCGAAAACGCCAGCTTATTTGCAAGCTCTTTTGCCGTGCCATCCGTTTCCATAATGGCCTGCGTGATTGCTTTCGCAATGGTTTCTTTTGAAACGGTTTCCCCAATGGAAGTGTCCGTGTCAAACCATTTTTCAAATTGTTCCTGCTCGCTTTCTGGCAAGGAATTTTTAACGATTTCCTTTGCCTTTTGCAAGGTTTCGTTTGAGGCATGCCGATTGGACAAAACTTCATTCAGCATTTGAAAAGGCGTGTACTTTACGGAAGTCTTTTTGCCTTGCGGTGCTGTTTCTTTGGAAAGCTTGAACAGCTCCTGCACCATTCTGGTTACGGCGTTTCCGCTGTTTCCTGTTTTATCTTTACTGTTGCTGACAACCTTTCTCGCAAGCTGTTCTTCCGGGCTGCCTTGCTGTAAAGAATAAGTCGCGGCCTTTTCCCCTGCCTTTGCAACACGGGCTTTGGCTTTTGCTTCGGCGCGGTCTGCTGTTCGCTCTGCTGCTTTCGCGCTCCGATCAGCGGCTTTCATTCTGCTCCGGGCATCATCAAGCCTATTCCGCGCTTCCTGTTCCTGTGCTTCCGCTTCCGCAATTTGGTTTTCAATCCCGGCTGCAACGCTATCTGCCGCTTCATTCCGTGCGGCATCGACTGCCTGTTTTACCTTGCTGGAAGTTTCTTCAACGAGTTTCGCGCCGCCCTTTCGTTCAATGGCTTGATCTGCGATTTTATCTATCGCACCATGAGCGGCAGTAGCAAAATCAACGCCTTTCTTTACTCGGTTTCCCTGATAACCTAACGCGCGAGCCATAGAAGTGTTATTCGCAGAAACAGATTTCATCAGCCTGTCGCGCATGATTGCAGCTTCTTTTCTATCCGTTTCGCTTGCAGATTCATCCATGGCGGTCTTTTGCAATTCTTCAATCGCAACAACGGCTGTATCAGACTGTTCATCGTTTAACACGCCGCCACGTTCAACAATGTCTGTGTATTCATCAACGACATTGCTCATCCCGGTTTCGTTGATGATCTGGTGCGCTCTCTCCGTCTGCTTTTTGATTGAAATCTGCTCATGGGTGAAATCTTCCGTTGCGGTTTCCGCTTCCGTCTGGGATAATCCGCCATCCATCAAAGCCTGCTGTATGCCGTGGCTTTGGCTCGGTACAGTGTCTGGAATTTCGTTGTCATACTTGCTCTGTGCTGCGCCCACAGTGTTTGCGCCATAACCGCCATCGCCCGCATTTGTCTGTGCCATAGGTTCCAAAAGCCCATCATCCAAAATGTCCGTATTTGCTTGTACGGGCTGATTTGCGGTTTGATCAGACGGCAATAACAAATCATCGTTCACCGGCTGAACTGTTTCATTCTGAAGGCCAAAATCATTTTGCGTCAAGCCCTGAATAAACTGCCGAACTTCCTTGTCTTTGGTAGGCAATTCGCTTTCAGAAATGCCTAAAGCATCGGCAAGCGCCTGCCGGTTCTCCGTGTTGGTTTCGCTTACATAAAACAGCTTTGCCGTTCTATTGGTATTCCCGTTCCCGCCGTTTTCACCAGTGTTTAAATTGGCAACAACTTCCTGAACGGCTGCATTTGGAGTTTGTGCATTTTTTGCCCCAGCTTGATTATCAACTGCCTGCAAATTGTAGTCAGTTCCAAGAGGGTCAAGTTCAACCGGTGACGGAACTTTACCAGTTGCCTGTTCAGGTGCTTTCAAATTGTAAGCATCTGCCAGAGGATCAAGCGGAACTTCTTCTTGCTGTGAACTCTGCTGCTCCGCATTTGCGCTCTGCTGTTTGGAATAATCTTTATTTGCATATTGCCGCCCGGCATTCACGGCAGAACCAGCCAATCCGGTGAAGGCACCGCCAAGGGCACCGCTGCCCATTTCCGAAAGGCTTTCGGTTAGCAGCTGTTCCATACTTTTTGGCTGTGCTGTATTTGTGGCAATGTCGATTGCCCTGTCTGCCCAGTATTCCGCAAAGCTCTGCAAGCCGTTATCACCGGCCCCCATCAGAACCGCATAAAATGCCGGGTTTGTCTGTGCCAGCTTGCTGTTATTCTTGATAGACTGCACGATCTTTGCCGCAATGGTATTTCGTGCGCCGCCTGCGCCCATGGTGTCCAGCATCTGTTCCACACCAACGCTGTTGATCGCCCAACCGGCCATAAACTTCGCGGCGCCCTTTGCAAGTGTAGTACCGGCAGGCGTTTCGTTGGCAATATCTTCGCCCATGCTGCTTGCTGCGCCCTGTACGCTTAACACCGGCACAACAGCAGCAGGACTTACAGCAGCAATAGCAAGATTCTCCGCTGCGCTTGTGGCTGCGCCTTTTAAAACCTTTGCTGTGTCCGAAAGTCCAAGATCCGAACGCGCCAAATCTTCCTGTGCGCTCTGATAGAGTTTGTAGCCAGCTGTATCCTTGCTTACAGGATTTTCAACCGTACCTTCTTTGATTTGGCTTTCAATCTCTTTTTTTCGGTTTAACAGTGATTCAAATTCAGGCGTATATGCAAGATTTCCGCTTTCATCAGCAATACTGCCGTTTGCATCCATCACATAGGCATTGCCAAGGTTCTGCATTTCCTGGATCTGTGCATTGATGTTTTCCAGCTCTTCCTTATTGCTTTGCAGCTGGTGATTTTCCCAGTTTACCGAACTGTCGTTCACATGCTGTTCCCAGCTGTCTTTTGCCATCATCCCACCGCTGGCTGCTGTCTTTGCCGTTCCCAAAGCCGTATTTACTGTACGGTCTGCCACACGATAGCCGGGGATGCGGGCATACATATCACGGTATTCTTTCGCCTGCTCGATTTGTTCCGGTGTGAATTCATCCAAAGTGGCTTCCAGTTCTGCACGATTATCTCCTGCGCCGGATACCTCACTTTGCAAATCGTTCTGAATTGAATCAAGCTCATTCAGAGTGTTGACAATCTTTCTGTTGTCGCCCTGCTGAACGAAGTTGTTATATCGCTGGAAAATTACATTTTTGTCGTTTTGTGTCAGATTCTTTTTCTGGATAAGGTCGCTGTTATTCTGTGCTGCTGCCTGTCTGGCCGCATCAAGTTCATCCGCTTTGTTTACCTTGTGATTTTCAGCTTCCTGAATTCTTGCCTGCTGCCGCTCATTCGCGGTTTCCTTCATGCTGTTCCATAAGTTTACCGCACCATTTTTAATGGCGTTGCCCGCTCTGGCCAAAAGTCCGGGCTTTTTTTCTTTGTCCTCTTCCTTTTCAGGCTTGCTGTTGCGGTAATTGGCCGAATTTTCACCTTTTCCACTGTCACCGGGCTTCCCGGTGTTACTCCAAAAATCGTCCGCGGGCCCATCGGCATTAGGGTCATCAATAGAAATAGAACTGCTCTTTTTCTTGCTCGCCTTTTTCGCTTCTGCCTGTGCTTTCTTTTCCGCAGCGGCAGCTTCTTTTGCTTCGTGCAGCATGGGCTTATAATAAGCATTCATCAAGCTCTTTGCATCCGCAGCACTGATTTCAGGAACGACCGTCTTTTCAGGAATTGCGGAGGCAAGAGTAGATGCGCTTGACTTCATGCCAGAAACGCCGGTGCTTCCGGCAGTAGAAATTTTCTTTCGCCCACTGGCCGCAGCATCCCGGTCATAGCTCTCCAAAAGGCTTTTCAGGCTCGTGCTTGAAACATTATTTCTCATTTACTCTTGCCCCCGTATTTTATGCAGTCGTATTCAATCCCTTGCTTGCAAGGTAGTTTTGCAGCCATTCATAATAGCTTTGCGCGCTGGAAGTATCGCCGCCGCTCTGCTGATACAGTGTCAGCGGATTCACGCCGTTCTGTGCGGCCAGACTGGCAATATTGCTCATATACTGCGAAATGTCACCGGCCTGTCCATTGGACAGAATGCCGCGCAGACTTGCCATGTTGTTCAAATAGGTGTTTTCAAGGTTTGCAAGGTTTTCAAGCCTTGCATTCTCTGTCGAAGCCCGGCTATTGTCATAGCTGTTTAACAGCCGGGAAAGCGCCGTTTCGCTTGCGCCGCCGGTCATGCCCTGTGCGGTCAAGCCCTGGTTCATGGTGCGCTGGTTCTGCATTTTGTTCACATACGCATCCTGCAAGGCTTTTTCCGCAGCGGAATTCACATTTCTCACGCCGTTTTCATACTGCTGGCGCTGTGCCGCCGCTGCTGCATCGTATGCACGCTGTCGCGCTCTCTGCTGGGCACGCAATGCTTCCGCATACCAATCATTGCCGCTGCTTTCCGTTGCCGCTGGCGCACTCACAGCAGGCGCAGAAGCAACATTCACAGTGCTGCTGGAACTGCTGTTATTCCCGCTGCTCCCACCGCTGCTCTGCCCGCCGCTGTTGCTCTTAACGCTGCTTCCATAACTAAGGCTCGCACCACCGCCGCCAATCGTAGGCCACAGTGTGCCTTCGTAGTTCACAAAAGTATTGCCTTTTTTATCCTTTACGGTGTTCCATTTTTGTGCCATGCGCCGTCACCTCGCAATCATTCGTCTTTGCGGTGCTGCTTAACGATCTGGTCACCAAACACAGCCCCGGCAGCGCAAAGCAAGCCCTGTACAATGGCGGTAAAAACGGCCTGTGCGCCGTCCTGCGGTGCGGCAATATTGGTGGTTGCCAGCACATAAACAGCCGCCAGAACAACGCCAGCGGCGGCCAGAAGCACAGGAATCAGCTTGTCCTTTACGGCCGCGCTGGTTTTCAGGCAGTAGCCCACGAAAATTAGCGCAGGAATCAGCACCAGAAGTTCAGGCTTAATGTAAGTAGTGTAATCCATAAATATTTCCCCCTTTAATTTAAAACTCCGCACAGCCTTGCTTAAACGCTTGCTTAAATTTCAACTAATTGATTAACTGATTGATTAACTGATTGATTAAATCAAGACTGTGCGGAAAAATCACATACCGAATTTGCTTAGCGCAAACCCCATGATACCGGCCACCAACACATAAATGGCTTTCTCCACCACGAATTTCCAGCGGGCAGCGGGCACTTCCTTTAAATCTTTAATGTCGTTGCCCATACTGTCGATACGCTCGCCCATCGTGCTGATGTTCTGAGCCATCACAGCAGTGCTGGTGGCCAGTTGGTTAATTGCATCTTGATTTTTTTCCAAAGCATCGAGCCGATGTTCGTTGCCTTTGCATCTGCTCTCCACTTCCTGCAGCTTTACAGCCATGCTCAGTTCGTCCACCTGCGCACCTCACTTGATTTCGTATTTCAACTCTTTGCGTTCTGCCAGCGCCTTAAAGTCGTTGATATCCCCGGCGCTGGCCTGCTTGATGGTGATATCCCGCAGCGTGGGCGCAGTCACAGTCTTGCCAAAGCCATTCAGACCGGCCTTTTTGATGATACCGGGGAAGTCCCGGGTGCAGGTGTTCATATCAACACGCCCGGAAATCCCATCCATATGGCCGTTGCTGGTGTACTGGTGCATATCCCGCTTGAGGGTTTTGTTATAGCCCGCGCGGTAATCAGCCAGCCAGATGGTATATTTGCCTGCAAGGCGTTCATGCGCCAGCTTGTTGGTAAACCAGTAGGTGCTTGCATACACGCCTGCAAAATACCCGGCCTTTTCCAGCGTGTCGCAAAATGCTTCGCACATCTCGGTCAGCGCGGCTTTGCCCAAACTCGCCTGCGTGCTGTCCTCAATGTCAAAGTAGATGGGAAATTCAAACTGCTTGCCCTGCAGCACCTGCAGGCAGGCTTTTGCTTCCTCTCGCGCTTCCTCCGCGCTCCTGGCATACGAATACCAATACGCGCCGACCGGAATTCCCGCCGCTTTTGCGCCCGCGTAGTTGCGCTCAAACTGCGGGTCTTTCTGGCTCGTGTAGCGGCCAAAACCGGCGCGGAGAATGGCTAAATCCGTTTTCACCTTGCTCCAATCGATCACGCCTTGGTGTTTGCTCACATCAATTCCAGTCATAGCTTATACCTCCTGTTCCAACAGCTTTTTTACTTTCTCGCGCCAAATCTCCGGCACATCCTCCAGTGCCATCAGCCCTGCCTTGATGCGCCGCACATAAATTTTTGCCATTGCTTACTCCTTTCCGGCTGCCACCGCAGCCACATCCACCAGCGCGGCTTCCTGTTCGTCCAGCCGGGCAGCATTGTCCGCGATCATGCCCGCCAGCTCGGTGAGCGCCGCCTCGATTTCGTCCTCGCGGGTGGGGTGATCGGCGTGCAAGATATAAGTCCGGCTTACAACTTCCTCGTAGGCGGGCTTGTCCAGCTGCTGCCAGGTCAACACCACGCCGCCCGGCAGCGTTTTGCTGGCCGTGTGGTGCTCTGCCTCGCGGTGTACGGTTTCCCGGTCTACCAGATAGCCCTTTTCCAAATCGATTTCTTCGGCGGGCAAAAGCTCGCCGGTTTCGCTGTAGTAGATCATTGTTTTTGCCCCCTATATAGTGATAGCGTATAAATAAATACTTTGAGCATTCCGGCCCAGGTCTGTGTATACGGTGATAGAATCGCCGCTTCTTGCGGTAAAAGCTGCCACAAGATTTGAATAAAGTCCATTTCTCTGCAGCACCTGTTGATCAATCTTCTGCCCGTTGACAACAACTTTTGCTGTGGTGTCTTTCGAGGAATATGTGTTCGCGAACGTGAACACACTACATTTTGTAGGCGCTGTCCAGCTGTATTCCATAACCTCCTCGCGGCCCGTGCCTCCCAAATCGCGCCCGGTACTCATATCGATCAGCACTTTACCCGCCGTAGCGCCCATATTAAACGCAGTTGCACTCATATCATCACCTCTCGATCTGTCCCGGCACCCGCAGCGTAAGCGATGCGCCGGGCTTATCCTCCGGTGCGGTAAAGGTCAGCGTACCCGCCGCACTGGTGATCATCTTAATGCAGCCCAGCGCCTCGGTGGCTGCCAGCAGTGTAGATACCGCCACGCTGCTGCCCAGCACGGCTGTGGGGATGCCCGGCACCCAGTCTGCCGTCATGCCGGATACGCTCACGGTCTGGGTATAGGGTGCGCTGCCGCTCCAGCCGGAGGCGGGCAAATTCACCGTAACACACTTTAAATTTCCCACATCTGTTTGCAGCACTGCCACCTGCCGCATGGCCGTGCGCAGATCGGTAAAATTCAGTCCCTCGCCGTTCGGGTCATACACAGCCTGTGCCATATCGCCTGCGCCGATCTCGGTCACCTTTCCCGCAATGGCCTTGTCAGCCTCTGCCTTGGTGTAGCACTGGTTCACAGCGCCCACCACCTCATTCAGCTTGGGCAGCAGCAGGTTTCGCGGCATATACTCCACGCTTTCTTGCATTTCCCTAACGCCAAGCGCCGGAATATCTTCCTGTCCGACCACCGTTGTTTTACTGGCATAGCTGGCAGCCGACAGGTCAATGGATTCTATTTGTTTTTCAATAGCCATAATCATCTTCCTTTGTAGTAATTTCCAACGGTGTATTCTACAGCTGCTTGCAAAATGCCAAATGGCTCACCAATTCTTGCGTTGCGGTATTTAAACTGCACCTCATCAACCTTTTTGATGTTGATTTTTTCCGTAATGGTAACAGGGCTTGTATCTGTGCTCCAAGAAAAGTTCCCCCAAGAAATAGAATCCCATGTGAAATAGCGTGTGGCTTCTGTTTCCTCTCCCTGCAATTCCCATTTCCCAGCTTCTTTCGCCCACAATTCAACGCCAGTCGTTGGGTTTGCATCCAAAAGAACGCTCATTTTCTTGAAATTTTTATTCAAGAAAAATGCCCCGCCAAAGTTCAGCGGCAATGTCCAGTAAGCATCAATGGCTTTCCCGTCATCGTTGTAGCTTATAGATTCCGTTGTATCGTTATAAAACCGGTAAACAGTTCCATCGTCACTGCCAAAGAACAATCTTCCTGATTGCTCCCACATCACGCGGGCGGGTAAATTTGTTCGGTAAAAGCCCGCATACTGTCTGGTTGCGTAAGGGGCGCTGCGGTCGGTCTTGATCGGCTGTAATCCGTCCAAGATATAGGCAACTCCGTTCAAGCACAGCCAGTACATATCATGGAACACAAACGCAAATGCGTTTTCTCGGTTAGATTCCTTTTCCAACTTTCCGTCAAGGAAATAACTTCTCCGCTGGGTGTATTCCTTGCCGCTCAAATCGCTGGTCGTAATGGCATACACGCCGCTATTAGTCAAAAATAGCGGTTCGGTTTCGAGGTACGCAAGGCTGAATTTTGCAATCTCCCCCGGGCCCTGCATGGTATTCACGATTGGGAACGCCGGTTCACTTTCCACCAGATCGCCACGCCGCACGATAACATTTCGGTCAACTTCCATGTTGTCTTTCGTGGCAACCAGGTAATTATCCAAAATACAATATCCCATCACAGCACTAACCTGTGTCCCAAGCGTAGCGTATCCATTATCAGGGAAATAGGTTGGGTCATTCTGGCCGGAATACCAGTCATAATTGACAAATTCGTTGCTTTCATTTCCAGAAAGAAACAGTCTGTCCGAGCCGCCGTTTACACCAAAAAGAATTCCAACCGTACAATGGTTGATTCTGTCCGCATATCCCGGCACAGTTTTTTGCGCTGTGATTCTAATGTTATCTTCGCCGGTAATAGATGCATTCTGTGCGCTGTTCAGCGTGATGGTGGATGCAGCATAGTTGATATTGGTGATCTTATTTGAAATATCTACCCATTCACCATTGTTGTTTTTCCATTCCACCACAACCGCGCTTCCATTGTCCAATGGCGAAAGGCTCATGGTGAATGTCGTTGAGCTTGTGTTGTAAAACTGTTCTCTGAATTTCGGCTGCAGCAAATTTACAGATTCATACCCTGCGGATTTTTCGCTGGATTTTGCAATGGTAATGGTGGGGATATAGGCAATCTCGGTTGCCTTTTTCACGGTTGTCCCGTCATATACAAGCAACGCCTTACCGTCAATGATATACAGTTTGCTGCCCATCTGAAAACTTCGGCTTCTGGCATCGGCCATGCCGTCATACAAAACAGCATCTTCCTTGTACATTTTTGTGCCGGCATGAATGATTCCGATTCCGTCACCACGCCGAACATGATACCCATTGATTCTCCCGCTGTATTTTCGGATTTTCTCATATCCCATACACTTGCGAACTTTACCGGGGACATCTCGAATCATGTTCTGTGTATCCGGGCTTTGATTGTCCGCGATAATACCGCTGGTATCCGTGAAATTGGCAGACACAAATTCCGATATAACGCTTCGTCTTTTATTCGATGACGGCATGATCGTTTTTACTGCCATTTCATCACCATCCGTTCACGCTTTGAAATTCCGTGTGTTCCTCTACCGGGTTATTCCCTGCAAGAATAGAAAGCGCACTATCAAACTGTGTTCGCCAGTTCAGCGCCGTTGTCAAGTCATCATCCATGTACAGCTGACTGACAACATACAGCACCAACACCGAAATCACATCATCGTCCGCGTCAATTTCATCCGTATCCCGCACATCGCTTTCTATCTTTTCGTAGGCGCCGTCATAATACCAAACCACATTTCCGCTCACACCGGGCGGAATGATCAACCGGTTTGCCACAATGCTTGCACCATATAAAGGGTTTGGCACATCCTCATCATCCAAAAGATAAATTTCAAAGCCGCCAACGCGTTTGAAATCCATTGCGATATCCGCAATGTTAAAGCTCTGCTTTCTATCCGATGGGTCTACTTCAATCTCTGTGTTCTTGCGCGGCCATCGAACAGTGTTCCCGATAATGGCAAGGCCCTCATTGACTGCCTGCGGCATCATCGTCACATAATCACGGTTATTCTTGCTCGTTGTGGAAATGCTGCCGTTTTTTGAGGAAAACATTTTTCCGAGCACGGCAGTCTTAAATTCTCCCCAATACATCCCCATGGTTTGCTCCTTTTTTTAAATATCCCCCGCCCCGTGTGCGGGGGATACGATTCACTTTTTGTCTGCGGTCTTTCTCGGCTTTTTAATGCCTATATATTCGGAAGAATAATTGCCATCTTCCAATACTTTCAGCACCCGAAACCATCTGCCGCCGTCCTCAAAAGTGTCACCCTCATGCAGATCAGGCGGAATATAGCTCATTGTGCTCTCCTTACTTCAAGGTGGTTGCGCCGGTCTGAGTAGAACCGCCCAAAATGATATGTCGCCAGTCGGTAAAGCCAACGCCCATACGAGCGCGGCCGCTGAAAATCATACCGTGGGTATGGATATCCAGATCTTCCTTCACATCAAGGACAAGGCGATCATAGAACATAGAACCTTCGATATCCTTGTTTGCCTTGCTGGACATGATGATATAAGGCTCGGTGCTTGCAGCTGCCTGCCAGTAGGGGTCAACGATCAGTTTCCACATACCCTTGTTGATGTTGGCATCATTGAAATTGCTGCCAACCTGCTGGTCGCTGTTGATGATCTTTTTTGCCAGTCGAATCAGGCGATGGCAGTTGCCAGGCACAATCAGCGTATCAAACACATAACCCATGTGCTGGCCGCTGGCGTTTACGAAGTTAAAGCCGATGTTTGCCAAACGGTCAAGCATTTCATCATCATTGCCAAAAGCATTGGTGAATACATTGCTCTGCGCAGCAACGCCGGTCAGTCCAGTGTGCGCAGGGTTAAACAGCGAAAGGTTGTCAGGCGCCGTGCAATCAATGGCAGTGGTCCCGCCGTAACTGAAAGTCTTTGCATCAGATGCAACAGTAGCAACCAGAGCAGCAGTTGCGAATTCAGGGCGAGTACGCTTGTAAGCGCGAACCATGTTCTTCGCAGCGCGACCGGTGATGTTGTGCAGGTTATCCTCTTTCATTTCGGGGGTGATAGAGTATTCCTTGCCAAAGCTGATATGCTTGATCAGCTTTTCATTGACATTCTGCATAGTGTCAGTAGCAAAGGTGCCGCCTTCTTCAACGGTATGCATGCTCTGGTAGCCACTGGAACCAACTGCCTTTTCACCAAATCGGTTAGAGGTTCGCACATTGAAAACTGCCTTAACAAGCGCATCGTCATCGCTCTGCTCGGTGTCGGCATCCGCCATCTTCATATTGATGAACTCGGCTTCCTCGTTCCATTCGCTGTTCAGCAGGTTATCAGATTTCTTAATGGTAATAGCCATAATGTTTTACTCCTTTTAATGCGTTTTTGCCCAAAGTTTATTGAGCTGCTCGTCAGTTTTGTCGGGGAACTGATCACGATAGAACGCCATCTTATCCGCCGGGATCGTGATTTCTTCACCGCCAGCCTGTGCCGTTGCGGTTGCTTTCACATGGCCTGCGCCCTTTGCATCATTGATTGCCTGCTGTCGAACTGCGGCTTCTCGCTTTTCGTTCACGCTCTTGGAAAGTCGTTCCATGCAGGCGTAACGATAGGCTTTAACCGGGTCAATGCCCTTTTCGCAAAGGTCGTTAAAGTCATTCAGCTCGGCAATATTCCCGATGTTGTGCGGGTCGCCGTTCAAAGATGGGTCGATTTTCAGAATTTCATCAAGAGCGGCAATGTTCTTTCGGTCTTGTTCTTCCTGCTTCTGCTGTTCCAGCCATTCATTTGCTTCTCGAACGGCTGGGGCTTCCTGCACAGCTTCTTTGATAAGCTCCGAAATGTCTTTACCAGCTTTTGCATCTTCCGCGATACGGGCGTTTCTGCGCACCTCACGCTGTGCCGCAACGGCCTGCTGATAATCCGCAAAGCTGGCAATGGGTTTGCCTGTTACCGGATTTACTGCACTACCGAATGTTTCTACAGCCCATTTGTCGATTTCCGACATGGCGCGGCGGCGGCCCTTTTCCTCGGATTCAATTCTGCGTGCTTTCCATCGCTCGTTTTCCTCGTGCTGTTTTTCTGCATCAGGCTCACCAGTTGCGGGCTGGCTTTCCTCAGATTCGCTTTCTGTACCCTCTGCATTGGTTTCTTCCGGGGCAGCTTGCCCGGTCGTTTCCTCGGTAACGGTGGTATCTACAGTTTCCTCGGTCACTACGCTGCTGTTCACATCAGTCATGGTTTCTCTCTTTCTGCTATTTCTCGCCATAGCTGGCTAAAAAAAATAGAGATGCAGCAAATACCGCATCTCTATAATCACTATGTCATTTCCGTCTTGATCGGGTCTGTTTCCTCTCCGTAAGCCGGGCATTTTTTATTCCTGCATACGGGGGTAACCATCATAAATGCTTTTGTCTGTGTGTCCGGGGAATCATCCCCCTCAAACACAATGTGTGGTTTTTCATTCCGCATTTCCAGTTTGCATTTCGGGCAGATCATAAACTCACCCCCATTGCAGCAAGGTTTGTCAAATCCTCTTTCTGCACCGTGGTGCGGTCATCAATGCCGTTGTTCCTGATGGTTTTATTGGTTATCGTGGGCATAGACTGCTGCATCATGGCCATCTGCTTTTGGATTTTGGCTTTAATGCTTTCGATAGCCTTTCCTGCGCCGGGGTACTTCGCTTCTTTCAGCAGTTCCCAGTACAAAAGATTTGTGTCATCCTGCCCGATTGCACCGTATGCACCAGCCTGATACATCACGCTCATCATATTCCACATATTTTCATGGTTACTGGCAACCGTGGCACTTTCATCTACACGGAAAATGAATTCTGTATTCCAGTACATTTCCCCGGCGGCATCCAATTTGATCAGTTCTTTTGGGTCAAAATGAGAATAAACTTTCTCGCCGTTCGTGCTTTCATACGAATACGGAATGGCGCCGCCGCTGAAAGCCATATAGGTTTGAATGATCAGATTGGCCAGTTCTTCCATGAACGCATATTTCATACTTCTGCGGCTCGACAATCGTGCAGCCGACTGGTTGGCACTAAACTGCTTTGCACTGCCAGATACAGCCGTCGTATCCTGCTGGCCTAAGAATGCATTCGTCAAGCCCAAAGCATCCTGTGCCTGCGACTGCAAAACCGAAAGGAAATTCATGTCTTTGTCAATAGACGGCTGAATGTTCAGCACATTGATCATGGAAACCTCATTCGGCTTTACACGAATGACTTTCAGTTCCTTGTTGCTGGTATCCACAGAAACGCCTTGCGGCAAGGTAACAAAGCTGCCGCCCTTCATAAGCTTTTCCTGCATTTTGCTCAAAACCTTGTTGATGTTGTTTTGCTGGTCTGCGATCACATCCACATCGCTGCGCCCAAGGAACGAGCCAAACTTTGAGATATTGCGCCGCATAACGATGGGGTATCGTTTTGGGCTGAATTGCGGCAAAACGGTTCTTACCTGCTCAACGCCGATCTGAATCGGCTGCTGATTTGTGTCATACTCTCCGTTTTCGTCCAACGGATATTGCAACGAACCGTCCGGGTTTTGCGCATATACCGGGTCTCCGTCCGTCACGGCCTGCACCATATCGGTGCCGCCGCCTAATACAGTCATCTGCATATCATCCAGCATTTCAGTCTGCACAGGCTTTGTGACAAACTTCTTACTGCCGCACTGGCAAACTTCGCCGGTTTTGATTTGCCCGCATTTCTCACACACTGTGATTTTCCGTGCATAGTAGTCTGCATCGTATCGCAGAAACGCACGGTTTGCCCAAGAACAAACACCAACTTTCAATTCGCCATCCACCATGTGTTTGAAATAGCAATCAATTTTTGTCGCCAATTCGTCACTATAGGTTTTGTCTGCGCTTGCTTCTTTGCGGGCTTCCGGTTCATCTTCCGACAAATCCGATAACGGCACGCCGTATTTGTCGTGAATGGACTGTTTGGTTTCCGCCGTTCGCACAAAAATATATTCGCATTGCTCGATCTCTGTTACGCCGGGCTGCGGAATAACATTTTTCGGATGCAGAATCTTTACCGTAGCTTCGCCTACAGTATCGTGATAGCCGCCGTCATTATTCCATTCCACAAGAAACGGAACTCCGCCAAACACAGCACTCATTCGCTCTGCGCTGTCGTTCAGTTTCGCCATGCCGCAGCGCTCAAACTCCGTGCGGATAACAGCCTGAATGCTTTCTGCAGCCTTTTCATCTTCCTCATGGATAGGGTCAACGCGCACTGTCGGAATCGTTGTGTCGATTTCACTTTCGATCAAACGGTAGGTAATGTTATAGCAGCAGTCGGCTTCCTGGTTGGAAATGCCGCCGCCCTTTTTTCGGATTTCCCGCGTGCCGTTATATGCCTTTTCCTGCTGGTTGATTTTATTCAGTTCCTGTTGATATGCAGCCTTGGCGGTTTCATAGAGCGCCTTATATTTCTGCATTTTTTCCAGATTTTCTTTTTTCATACACGCTCCAATTTTTTCAACTCGATTTCGATCTTCTGCTTTGCCTTATCCGATACTTTGGCATCAGACAGCAAATGCGAAAGCCGTGTTGCTTCATATCCGCATTTCTTGGCAAAATCTTTCTGTTTCACACCGGCGGCCATCAATCTGGCCTTGATTTTATTTCCCCATTCCGTCATGTTGGCTCACCCCAAATCTTGATAAGATACTTTTTTTCGGACTCATTGGCATTATTATAATCCTCCAGCATATCTTCCGTCCATTGTTTTGCTGTCGGTTTCTTTTTGTTCGCCGGAGAAATGTAATAAATGCAGAAATAACGCAGCGAATCGCAGCTGTGTGTAAATTCATGCGGCTGCTTCGCATAAACGCTCGGTCTTTTCGGGTCTGCAAGGATCTTTTGCAAATGCTTATAAGCCACAGGGCAGTTTTCAAAGGTTAAATTGGCCGTTCCGTCCTCACCGATGGAAAACCACTCTTTCATGGCAGACACACCGGCTTCAAAATCTCGTGAACTTCTCGTCAGATTCATGCCGTTCTCGGCAAAAAAGTCTGCTCGGCTCTTACCGTGCAGTTGTTCACGGTTCCAAAGGTCGCCCGGCGCAAGAATAAGTTCAATTTTTTCTCCCTCATTAACTCTTTTGAACAGGTCACACGCCGCGCCGATGGGCATATTCGGTTCATGCAATTCCCGGTATACTCTGGCCTTGCCTTTTGTATTTACCGCAATCCAAAGGCAGCTGAACATATCAAGGCCGTAGTCGATAGAAACATAGCGAATGACTTCATCGTCCCAGAAATCCGCTTTTCCCATATGGGTTTCAGCACGAATTTCCGGGAACATCAAGCCGCCAACCATTTCAAGCGCTTCCTGCTCCGTTTCCGGGTATTCCAGCGCCGTTTCTGCCGGCCCTAACGCCGCAAGTGTCTTTTTATACCAGTCATCCGTTCGGTTCGGGTTTGTTCTCCATCCACGAAAAACCTTGTTAAAGCCAAAATCCGGGTCTGTATACTTTTCCTCAAACAGCGAGCCGCGTTTGTTGGTGGAGATAATGGTGCAAGCTGCGCCGCCGTCATTGATCGTGGGGAAAATAGCCGAAAACATTTCAACAGCACGGTCTTGGAATGCCATTTCGTCAATCAAAACTTCGTCCATGGACTGACCGCGAAAAGGGTTTGGGCCGCTGGCTTCAGCCAAAAACACGCTGTCTGGTTCTCCCGGAAAATGCAGGGTAATGCTCATGGCTTTTTTTGTGTAAGTCGGGCCGCTCCACCCAATCGGCGCATTCTTTTCGTCACAGATGATCTCCGGCATGTGCCCAAGAATCACTTCCATGCGCCGCACAAGCTCCATGGCTTCATCTTCCTTTTGGCTGATTGCACCGCACCGTCTGCCCGGCCTATCCAGCAGCTTTAAACTGCTGATGGCAAGCACAAGCCATGTGAAACCTAACTGTCGCGCTTTCAGAATGATATTTCTCGGACTGGCATACAAACTCACCACCGCGCTTTTCTGCCCTTCCCACAGCTTAAACGGCTGTATCAGAGGGCTTGCGCCTTTATGCTCTATCCGCACATAGGTTTCTATGTAATACACCGGATTTCCCGCACAGTATTCAATTTCCGCCCGGCGGACTTCGTTCATATCCATAAATTTCTCCCGATTCAGTTAAAGCCGATAGATTTTACTCTACCGGCTTTAACTCCATACTCCCAATAGCCCAGAGCTGGTAGGGCATCAAAACAGAGAACAATGCGGTTTGCCCTCTAATTATGATCTTTTAAAAACTCGGCTTAACTACGCCTGACACTTTCGTGCAGCCGGGAATAGGCGGAAAGGATTTCCAGTATGTATGCAAAGTGAATGGTGGCGCTCTCTAAGGGAATTGAACCCCTATCCATTGCTATTGCAATCGCTCTGCCTTTGAGCTAAGAAAGCATATTACCCGCAAGAACTTGTGATTCTGTATTGGGTAAAAAAATATTTTGGAGAACATATACTACGCCCCGCCGCCCTCGCTTCTCCCCGGGGTGCCCATTCATGGGGGGTGGGGGTACAATAGAACGGCTTTCTGGTGTCGCTGGTAAAACTCCCCACCACGGCTTATATATGCTCAGATTCTGCCCTGCCATGCTGGTCTATTTCGCTAAATTAGGATTAAGCGAAATGACATTTATCGCATTATCGACATTTTGCTATTTGGTGTAACTTTATTGTTACTTTTTATGCGGTTTTTGCTCATCAAGTCGTGCAGCAACGGCAGCACAAAGAGCCTTGTCACCCTCTGTGATGGTGCCGGTGATCTCCTGTTTATCGGTGGGCTTGTCCCCGGCTGTATCTCGGCAGTATGTCGCCGCCGCAGTGTCGCCCAGTACAGCCCGCGCCGCCTGCGCCATAAGCAACGCCTGATAAACGCTTATCTGTCCCCCCTGGTCTTGGGCGCTCTGTTTGGCGATCTCGTCCAACGCTCCCAGGTCTAACCCCTGTGTATTGATAGCCTTATCAAGGATATCCTGCATAAGCTCTTTAGCCCTTTTGCGCTCTGCTCTAAGCTTGTTCGCGGCTTTAGCTCCCTTACTTGCCGCCCCTGGCGGAAAGCCTTTGGCGATGATCAAGTTACCGTTAACGCCTGCCCGCTCTCCCGGCTTCCGCTTCTCTTTTTTATCCTTTTCTTTCTTTTCGTCCATGCTCTCCGCTCCCCCTCTCTTATACAGTCTGTTATATACTCTCTGTTTATTATAATATATATATAAGATAATATCAATACTCTTTGTATAATCTTTAGGTAAAAAAATAAGCGCCGTTTTTTTGGCGCTTATCTCGTTTATTGGTTTTGGTCTCTCTGCATCCGCTCTGCGCAGGCTTGCAAAATGTACCCTTGTAGGCTTTGCCCCGCATCCGCCGCGGCTCTCCTGATTGCTTGGCCGGTGGCCTTTATCGGCCTAATTTGGATAGTGTCACATTTTGCATTATATCTTTCGTTGTTTCGCTTTTTTGCATTGGAAATTGGCATAAAATCACCTGCTTTCATTCTTTTTTATTATTATACTATATACAGCAAAAGCATTCAACAGTGCAATTTGCACAAACCCTCATGAATGTTTTTATGCAAATGGTAGAAAGCACTCATGAATGCTTGACATGCCGTCCTCATGAGTGCTAATATATGGGCACAGCAAACGGAATGCAACAGTTCCGAAGCTGTAAGTAACGAGAGGGCAGAAAACAGAAAGGAGAAGCCCATGAAATACAGCGAATACAAGAAGCTCACTCCCGAGCAAAAGCAAGAAGCATTTGAATCTTACCTGAGTGCATGGTTAGAAGCTCACAACAACTAACCTCTTGATTTAATCGCTTTCGCCCTCTCGTTACACTCTTATTTTACCAGATTACACAAAGTTTTGCAATATAGAAAGGACTAACACCATGACTATTAAATACTTTATCCCCCAGCCACACACCCTGAGCGAGGGCAAAGCCCTCTACAAAAAGCTCTGCATGGAGAATCACCCCGATCTGGGCGGCTCTGTGGAAGCCATGCAGGCCATCAACGCAGAATGGGATTATCTCAAAACCCGCCTGCCCCGGTTTGATACCGGCATCCACACCGACTACAACGCCCGCGCCGAGGCCGAACGGGCAAAGAAGGCCGCTGTTGATGCCGAACTCCGGCCCATGGTGGACAAGCTCAACGCCATGGGCATTGAGTTTGAAATCCTCGGTAAGTGGATTTGGAGCACCGACAAGCGCGCAGCCAAAGCCGAAATGATCTTCTCCGAGCGCCGCCAAATGTGGTACTGGCGCCCCGAAAGTGCCAAGGAAACCAGCCGCGGCAGCCGCAAATCTTACGACTGGATACGCGCAAAATACGGCGCACAGACTGCCACCGCTCGCCGCCGCGAAACCATCACCGCTTGAACGGTTCCGCCGGGTTCATCCAAAAGCCCGGTTCCACCTAAATTTTTTCAAAGGAGATTTTACCATGCTTAACGTCATCACCCCCGAATACACCGTTTCCGACTGGCACCGCGATCAGGCTTTTAACGCCAAGCCCGGGCAGCTGATCGCCGCCGAAATCTATGATCACATGCTTAACTGCATGCCTCCCTACCATCTGCCGGAAGAAACGCGCGGCATGGTTTCCGCCGGTTTCCTGATGGGCGAACCAGCCGCAAGCGATCAGCGCGGCGCACTGTATCACGCGTTTGGCAGCAAAAACGGCAAGTATATTTACCTTGGTCTTTATCATAGGGTTTGAGAGGTGGTCCCATGTTCATTTTTACGATTTTCGCCGCCGGGCGCAAGCTCGGCGCTACCCCCTTAGCAGCGCAGGCCATTCGCCACGCTTACCGGCTCGCCGCCGCCAACGGCGCACCGATCATCGTTGAGGCTACACGCTTAGCCGATCACCAGAGCCGCCGCGTGCAGATCAACGCAGACGGCAGCATCATCAAACTTTGGGAGGTGTCCGCATGACTTACCGCACGACTTTTGCAGATTTTTACAGCCGGTATGGCATTGAAACAAAAGAATATAAGCATGAGCTGTATCTATACGGCCGCCGCCCCAGTGCCATTTATGCGCTGGACGAGCTGCAGCGTGAGGACGAACGCAGCGCCAACATGATAGCCGATTTGGAAGCGATGGTGGATTGCTTAAAGCAGCACCGGCAGGCTATAGCGACACGCTATCAAGAGTTAGCCACCGCCCCCACCGTGCCGGTGATCACGCTAAAGCGCACCAAAACCAGCTACAGCGGCATACAGTACACGCTTACCGAGTATCGGCAGTATTTGGACGGCACCCGCGCCGAGCTGCGACACACCACCTACAGCGGCAAAGAGCGCCACAAGGCCATTGCGGATTTTAATGCAGCCGTAAAGGCTCACCCCGGCATCACTGCGGAGATGGATATAGCCAAAGGAAGATGGGAACGCTAAAAAATTTACTCGTTTTTTGTGCATCTTTTGAGGCACAAAAAGCAGGACCGGATTTCTCCGGCCCTGTTTTTTATACAAAATCGAAACTTACCTCTGGCGGAATCTCCTGAAACTTAAGCCCATCCGCTTCCAGCTGCTGGCGCAGCCATGCTTCTGCCACACCATCGGTTTTAAGCTCGTCAAATTTTTCCGCAATGAGATCGTCCGCGATTTTCCGCACCTTGTTCACGGTTTTGGGCGAAAGCCCGGCTTGAATCATTGCATAGCAATAGATCATAATCGTTCGCACTGCAATGGCGATGCGCTCCCGATCGGCTGCGGCCATAGCCTGCCGCTGCGCCATGGCCACGATTTTTTTGATGTTACTCTGCCGCATTCCTGTACCTCCTCAAGATAAAATCTTGATTCGCCCAGATTTCCGGGTCAAATGCTGAATCGTCCCGGCGCATACCGGCAGCCAGCAGCAACTTTTTGTACTCGTGCCAGTCCTCAACCGTCTTTCGCTGCAGCGCACCGGTGGCACGGTTGTAGATCACCACCTTATCCATCGTCATTTTCCTCACATTTCCGTTTTTCCGGCCATGCACCCATCAAGATTGCCGTGACTACGATGGAAATACGGCGAAGGTTCTTTTTCTCAGTCCTCATCGCTGTCTACCTCGCTTTCGCTATCCTCGTTTGTCTCCATCGCTTCGATACGAGCACACAGCTCATCAGTCACATCATTTCCGTACATCAATTCCTCAAAGGAGTAGCCGTCGCCATTGCTGATAGCCTCAACATCAACACCGTGTCGCTCAAGCCAAATACCGATTTCGCGATTAATATCTGCGGCTTTGTTGGCGTATGCTGCACAGCGGTGCATCATGCCACGGATGTAATTGGGTATAACCATCATTCCACCTCCTGATTTCAAAACTCGCAGCGTCAATCTCTGTAATTCTAAAATACTTTGCCGTTATTTTCACCCCCGTCCATCTTCGCACCGCAGTAAGGGCAGTAGTTCGCGCCATACGGCAAACATTCGCCGCACAGAGAGCACAGCCAAAAACACCCCGTGTCCCCATCTTCAATTTTTCGTCCGTGCACCACATCAACCCTCCTGTTCCACACTTCAGCGGCTTGTTCTTCCGTGTCGTAAATATATACATTGCCTAAAGTCCCACCATCACACTCATAGCTTGCAATCGGGCATCCAAGGTTTTCCTCGTGAGCATGGTAAAGCATAAAGCCAAGTCCACTATAGGGGCGTTCTCTATACGCCTCGTCATGCAGATTCCCTTCGTCATCGCACAGAACGAGGCTAACTTTACCGCCACAAAACGGGCAAGGTTTCAATTCTGTCATATCGGAACGCTCCTTACTTGTAACGTGAGAGAAGTGTTTTTACCAGTCTCTCAGTTTCTTCCATTTCTTCCAATGCACATATGAATTTAGTGGGGGATATTGTCTCCAATTCCCACATGCCGTCCATGATACTTACAAAAGCTTTAACTCTCCTGTTTTCCAGGTACATCTGTTCACATGGCTCGTAAAAAATTGTGTTTTTAGTAATAAATTCAGCATCACCGCAAACCACCTTGGTTCTTTTCGGGGTAATTCTGGAAATGATATACATATCATATTGAGTTAGGCCAGTATATAAATTCCACCCGTAGCGAAAAGGATGTTGTACGGCGATTTTCATGCCAACTTCTAACTGCTCAGTTGAGATTTTTTTTAAATCCATCAAGACGCTCCTTTCAATTTCAAGTCCTTGTAGTTACAGCTGCCGGTTTATGCTGCTGTTCATCTCACTTCACCTCGGCCAGCCAGAAATCTTTTTGACATACCCTACAATTCGCCTTGAAACATTTGGCGCTTTTATCCAAGATTAATGGGCAAATGTCCATCACGCCTTCTTTCAACCCTGCATTCGGAAACATCTTCAAAAACTCGCTCTGGATGGTTTTCTTTTTTTCTCCGGGCGTTTCTCCACGCGCTTCCCGGATACGCTGCGCCCAGCGCGCTTTTTTATCCACGGATAGGCAGCGAATGCGAATGCCCCGGTTTGCTTCTACCACGGACATACACAGGTTCACATCGCCCAATTCTTCAAGCAAATTTTCCACGCATTCTTCCTCTGTTTTCGGCGTGGGATTCTCCCCACGCTCCAACCGTGCCAGCTTCAGCGCCGCCTGCGCCAGCTCGCTGCATTCTTCCGCCAGCTGTTCAAGCATAGCGGGTTCTCCCAGCGAACAGATAACCTCAAAATCGCTCATTTTCATTTTCTCCTTTCTATTTTTCCAACTGTTCAATTTTTCCGAACTGTTCAGTTTTTTTTACATGTTCGGCTTGTTCTTTCAAAATCAGATATCTTGCCGGTGCTTTCTTGATGCCAAAATCTCCAATTTCACGCGGAGTGTCGTACATTTCTACATTGGAAATTGACCATTCAAAAGTGTCCCAGCTGAAATCTGTGATTTTTTTACATCCATCACAGATAAATTCGCCGCAGATTCTGCCGTTCATAACATCAAATGTATTCTCAGCAGCTTCCCGGCTGTAACCGGAAATCTCGCACACCTCGGTTTGCCAGTAGCCGCAGTACAGATAATCCGCAAACGCGATCAGCGTCCTTTTGTTTCTGCAGTAGATCAGGCACTTAAACGGCGGGGTGATTTTCGGAAAATAATCTCGGTGCAGATAATCTTGATAGCCACGCGCTATGTTCATCACCTCGATAGGAAAAACATTCAGCACAATCGTTTTCATTTTGATCGCCTCATTTTCTCCCCGCAGTTCGGGCAAATCTTCCAGCAAAATAAACTCTCCGCATACGGAACACCCCTTAACAGACAGCTCTGCTTCATCTGCTCTATCGTTTCTTGCGCAACAGCGTAATTATGCTCTGCGCATCTGAGCCGTTCGATCAGCTCAGCCTTCGTCATGCTTTTCAAAGTCGCATCGCTCAAGGTTTTCATGTTCACACCTCCCGAATTCTGATGCCCTGCAAAAACAGCATCAGCTTCCGCTTGATTACATACTCCGGCGTTTTTACGCCCTTGGTATCCTCGACAATGTACTTACCATCTTGTAAGTACGCAAAATCTGCGATATAAGCAACAGGCCGCTCCAACACTTCGCCCTTTTTAAACCGTCCGTTTTTGTCGATTTCGCTGCAAAACTTCCGCTGCGTGGGAATCAGCGTGAATTTCACCTGCCGTTTCAGCTCCGTGATTTTCCCGGCACGCTCAAGCAATTTCAATTCCCGCCATCGGTCCGCCTCTTTTCGGCTGTCAAAAACAATGCCGTCCACCTTAACTTTCCGGGCGTTATATTTATTTTTCCTCATCTTCGCCCTCCTCCTCGCTGCACATAAGGCAGCAGAAAATCACAAACACGCCGCTGGCCACAAAGCAAGCAATCGTTGCCGGTGCGCCCATTATCTTGGCGCAATATGCCGTCACCGCCAGCAGCAGACTGATGCTAAAAGACATTACCAGCCACAGAATGATGGCCACAGCCACCAGAGCAATAATTTTACTTTTCATCGCCACACCTCAATATTTGATTTTGTTTTCCGGATACAAAGCGTTGAATTGGTCGATTACAAATCGAATGCCTAAGCCCTCTTTGCTCGGCACCCATATTTTTTTTGGATTCCAGTTTTTCCATTGACCGTCCATTTTTGGTGCTGTAGCATCATAATACGGATTGTCTGCCCATTGTCCCCCCTGCATCGCATACTCATACTGCCGTGGCGAAAGCTCTGCGAGCTGCAAAAATCGATTATCATTTTTTGCGTGAGCGCCAAAGCCACAGTACACACAGCCGGTTCGCTGGCACTTTGTGCAGGTAAGCGGCATGGCCTCATCAAAAGCTGTGTCGTAGGTATTACCATCGGCATCCGTGTAAACAATATCTCCGTAAACCTCGCAGATCGGCAATCCTTTTTGCTTGATATACAGCAGCACATCGTGATTTGTCCAAAACGCCATCGGGGTGCTGATGGGCGATTTTGCATCAAAGGCATTGCAGCCATTTATCATCCATCCGAGCTTTCGCTGTCTGCTTTCTTCCGCCAAGGTCGCAACAAACGGATAGCTTTTGTTTTTTCGTGCATAACTTCGCATCGGCTTTTTTTTCATCACGTCGCAGCACTTGTTCCCGATCAGAAATGGCAGTTCCTGCGATGCCGCAAGCCATTTTTTTTGGTTAAATTGTGACAATGGCTGGCTAAAGACACCTCCTGCACCAGTCGTGCCAGTCATCCCGGATCTGGGAAATCGTCCGAGCAATACCATTCTTCTGAAGGATTGTTTCGATGAATTGCTCCGTGTACCGAGGAATTCCTCTCGTTTTCTGGTGGAGGTATTTGCATCATCAGAATTTCTGATCTTTCGGGCGTAATAGATTGCTCCGGCAACCTCTTTGCTGATGATCGGGTATCCGTATGTAGATACCACCTCGTCAAATCTCATACTCGGGCGCACGATTTCGGCGTTTGGCGTGTCTCGCACAAACCGCTGGATCTGTGCGTATTCAAGCCCCGTATTTGCAAAAACGGCTGGAATGCTATCATCGCACAGGGTTTCGCGCACCAGATCAAGCAGCACCGTGCTATCCTTGCCGCCGCTAAAGCTCACATACACATTACCGCGATAGTGATCGTACCAATCAATGATTCTGCGCTTCGTGAGATTGATTTTCTCCTCCAGCGGGAGAGCTTGTAAATCTCTAAGCTCTCCCGCATCGTGTTTGTTCATTCCTCAAATCCACCTTTCCGATCATTAACCTTTCTCCCGTGATACCACACGGAAGTCACCTTTCTCCTCGATTCCATGATGAAATCAAACTCAGCGTTTTCTTTCATCCGGTTTGCCCGTATCCGCTCCTTTTCAGCCGCAAACGCAGCATATTTATCGCACTTGCTGTGGCACAGCTTGCGCCGTTCCGGGCAGTTCTTGCAGGGCGAATTCACGGCTCATCCCCCTTTTCAAGCAGCTTATCCTGCTTGCGGTGCATCATGTCCAGCGCTTTTGCCAAGTCCGTAATGTAATCGTCTGCCTGCTCAGCCCTCACGCACACCGGAACAATGATTCTATCCTCGTACACCCAGAAATCGCCGGTTTTACCGAAATAAATCATGCTGTCACCTCACAGTCCCAAGCTGTTTCTCATATCGTCTGCGGTCTCCAGCAGCTTTTGCTTTCTGCGGCTCTGCCCGGCCACTTCCACTGGCAGGCAGCGCTCCATGATGCGATCATAAATGCGCTCGTTTTCCACGCTCCCGGGATGCTTGATCTGCTCCCGGGTCAGATTGGTGGTGATGATCATCGGCAGCCCGGAACGATACCGGCTATCCACGATGTTATACACAAGCTCCTGCATATAACTGGTTGTCCGCTCTGCTCCCAGATCATCGATCACCAGCAGCTGATACCGATTTAGGCTCTCTATGTAGCTGTCCTTGCCCTCAAAGGTGCTTTGCAGCCGGTTGATAATGGTCGCAAAATTGGTCATCTTGGCCGTGAATCCCATCTCGATCACTTTGTTTGCTATGGCCGCCGCATAAAAGCTCTTGCCAGTGCCGCACGGGCCGAAAAGCAGCAGCCCGCTTTTCTTGGCCAGGAATTCGTCAAATCGGCAAGCGTATTTCTCCATGGCATCCGAGATTTTAGGATTCTTTCGGTCATCAGCGGCAAAAGTCCAATCTCGCATGGTGGCTACATCAAAGCAATCTCGCCGCCGCCGCTCGATCTGCTGTAGCTGCATTTCATGCGCTTCGATCTCTGCCAGCCGTTGCTTTTCGCACGGGCACAGACAGCGCACCACCTGTTCCACGCCAAACAGCGTTACCCGGCATTGTGTCGGCCCTGCACAGCGCTTGCAGTGCTTCAAGCCATCGTCCCCGGTGTATTCTTCCACCTGTGCTGCCGGAATGCGGCTCTCTACGCGTTTTGCAATATCGGTATACATCGTTATACCCCCTTAGAAAACATCGTCCAGAATGCTTGTTTCGTGGCTCTCCGTGCATTGATTGAGATAGCTCTCAAATTTTGTGCCGAATAGGGTTTCCGGTCGCAGGAATTTACCCATCTTGGTATCGTTCGCCCATTCGCTGTGCTTGATACGGATCACGGATTTAAAATCCTCAACGGTATAGCCCTCATGCAGCCTTGCCGAGATAAGCCGCTGCGTAGCCTTGCTGCTGGCTCGGTATCCAGTGCCGCACACGATATTGAGATAGTCCACGATTTCTTTATAGGCCTGGTTTCCTTCTGCCTTTTTAGGCTTTTCGGGGGATTCACTGCCGGGGTTTACCCCGGTAGTTGACCTATATATCTTATCTATACTATCCTTACCTAACCTACCCTTACCTGAGGCAACCATTTGGCAACCAGCGGTTGCCGTGTTGGCAACCAACTGGCAACCAGATTCTGTGATTTCTGTATACACTCCATTTGGCTTTACGCGAAGCTGCGACAATTCTCGCTGAAATTCTGTGGGTGTGTACCGGTCTTTTCGCAGTGCATTCGCCATTCTCCAATGCTTGATAACGATCACGCCGCTGTCGAACTGGTACAGATATCTTGCATTCAAAAGCGCTTCCAGATCCTGCACACTGGCATGAGCCTTGAACATTGATGAATTGATCTGATTGCAGAATCCGTCATCATCGGCGGCCATGCTTAAGTGAAAATATAACGCCTGTGCGCTTGAACTAAGATTCTGGAAATGGTCATCGTCCGTTATTTTTTTTGTGAACATTCTTCTTTCTGCCATTCGGCTGCTTCACCTCCTTCCTCGGCTGGCCGCTTAGTCATCATGGGAATCAATAAATTCCGTGATAATCTGTGAAATTTCAATGTTGCCGCTGCGATTTGCGGCATCGAGCGCAGTTTTGGCAATCTGCTTTTTCAGGTCGCTCAGCACTCCAACGCTATCATTGAAATCTTCCACGTCACACAGATTCTCAATGATTAGATTGATGCAATGGTTAACCGCATAATTCATTCCAGAAATGAAGTTGAATTCATCATCGGTCAGGCGGTCGGTGGTGTATCCAAGTTTCTTGCCATCGTAATAAAAGCGGCTGAAACCGCGCAGCTCGTCCATACTGACTTCGCTTTCAAACTCAATTCTTGCCATCGTTTTTTCCCTCACCTTTCTGTTTCATCTGCTTCTTCTCCCGCATTTTTTCCATGCGGGCATCGTTTTTAATCTGCCAGCGAAGCAAGGCTTTATCAGCCTTGCCCGCCCGGCCAAATCCGTTTTTAGCCATGCGTTTCCCTCCAAGATTCAATCAACGAGATTGCTTCTTTTGTGATTTGGTCGGTGTCACAGCAACGGAAGTAAGATTTTCCGTCAACTACAACAACATCTCGTGTCGCCGGTAATCCGTCAGGCAGCTTCGCCAACAGTTCATACGGGCATTTGCTGCAGTCCGGGGTGGTTCCCGTCTCAATGCCGCACCGCATGGCTTGCAAAAGTTGATCTATATAGTCCATCTTTTTTCACCTCATGTTTAGAATGGGAGATCTTCATCTTCCTCGATGGGTGCAAAACTGCCAGAGAACTCAGAAGCGCCCAATGAGGGCACTGTGCGGCTCTGTACGGGCGTATCTGTGGCGGATAGTGCCTGTTTACCGCCGCAGAAGAAAACGCGTTCTGCGTTGATTTCAACGGCCTTGCGGTTGTTGCCATTTTTGTCCTGATATTGGCGGGTCTGGATGCTGCCCTGAAGCAAAATCTGTGCGCCCTTCTGGAAATACTTGCTCACGAACTCACCGGTCTGTCCCCACGCTACACAGTCAAGCCAATCCGTTTCCAGGTCTTTTCCAAAGTTCCTTGTGCAGGCAATCCGGAAACTGCACACGCTTTTGCCGCTGGTGGTCTGGCGCAGCTGCGGGTCAGCAGCTAAGCGCCCCTGAATGGTACAGCTGTTAAGCATCAGCACACCGCCTTTCGGCAAGAGGAAATGCATTCCTCGCAGTACAAGTCGCCATCAATGCGGTACGCAAATTCATCGGTGATAGGTTCGCCGCACATGGCGCAGGTGGGCAGGTCGCGTTCGGCTCGCTCCTGCTCCGCTTCGTGGCGGCAGAAATCAAAATACGGATTATCGGTAACAAACATAGCTATCTCCTTATAAGTAATTTTTCCCGAAGCGCCGCCGAAACTCGTCAACGCTCCAATCGTAAATGCACATAGCTTCCTGCTGCCCCTCCCGGTGTAGCTTATCCGCTACATACTTGTTCTGATGTACGGCATACGCGCCGGTGCGGTGGCAGGCCGGGCAAAGGCAAACCCAAAGCCCTAAAGCCTTGCTTTTCGTTCGGTTCGAACCGCCGAAAATCTCATGCCGCTCGGTGTGCGTGTAATTCTCGCACAAATAGCAAATGCCGTCAGTTGAGTTCATTATGCTGGGCGCATAGCCGTTCCGGGTCATTTCAACCCCATACTCATTCTGCATTCTCAAGTCCTTTCAACCGGGCGATCTCGTCCGGTGTAACAAATTTCCAAGTATACCCTGCCGTATATTTTCGCTTTCCAGTGCAACAGTTGCTTACGCAAGACGGCTGAAATCCGTACATTTTGCATTGATTTAAGCTGTCAAGGTATATATGCTTCTTACCATCTAAAGAAGTTCCGCAAATTGGTTTTCCGTTTATTTTTCTTTGCGTATCAGTCAGATTTTTAATCCATTTGCTTGTTCTATCGTAATGCCCCAATTTTTTTGAATGAGAATAATTTCCTTTAAGAGTTGTCCACTCCAAATTATCAGCATTGCAATTTAGCGGATTACAATCCAAATGATTGACAACGGGAAACTTATTCGGATTCGGAATAAAAGCTTTTGCTACTTCTCTATGTACAAAAAGGCGTTTTTTTGACGGATATGAAATTGCAAATCTGTAATATCCTTGCGTGTTTGTTGTCTTTTTCAACAAAACCCAATGCCGCTTTTTGTAACATGATCGTACATTGCCAAGGTTGCTTATCTGATAGTATCCATTAGTCCCGGCAATATCTTTCCAGATTTCTATGTTATTCACTCCTTCCCGGCTTGGCCCCATTCTCTACTAATTTGCGAATCCAAAAGCCTAAGTTGCAATTTCAAACTGTTAATGGCTTCAGAATTTGCTTTGTACACAGCCTCTGCCACATCTCTTTTGAACCTTGCTTCAGCAACGCTTGGTATTCCATAGCAGGTTTTATCTATCAAACCAATAGCAAGCCCGTCATCTTTTAACTTCAAACATTCTTGTCTAAGCAAAATTTTGTAATCTCTTTCAGCCTGTGCGTACTCTGTACCAGATTTTCGCAGTGATTTAACTGATGCCTGAAGTTGATCTGATTTTTGTTTAAGTTCTTGCCAAAGATCGTTCATTTACTCCACGCTTTCAGCTGGTTAATGAGCAAAATGCAGCCCTGCTCGGTTTTGGTTGTACCGCCCGGAACTTCTTTCAAGGCGTTCAACACATCGGCTTTCGGCTTGCCGCTGCTTTCCACATAAGCGGCGATTGCTGCGGTCAGCTCGTGTCGGGCAGCAATGTATCGGTCTGCCGCCTGTGCGCTCTGTTCTGGTGTTTCAGGCTGCTGTGGTGTATCTGGCTGCTCCGGTGCTGCGCCCTCTGGCAAGTCCTCGCCTGCATAAATGTATAAGCCAAGGCCGTGTCGGGCGCAGGCTTTGGTAAGGCTGCGTTGAATGGCCTTGTTTACATCGGTACTCGTCACCTTATCGGCAGAAATTGCCGCATTGCGGTAGTCCATAATGGGCAAATATTCGATATGTTCCAGCCCGCAGATGGTCACGCCGGTTTTCACCCAGCAGGTGTGGCCATCCGTCCAGTAGATGCAGCCGTCATCGCGCTCGTACACCTTATATTGGGCATCAGGAAAATTCTTTTTCACCTCTGCCCAAGCCCATGCCCATGATAAATAGGTAAGATTGTTTTTCTTCTCCGTCTTACCGTTCACATTGATAACATTAAGCGTTTCAAAAACGCTTTTAATCTGCTCCATCTTTCTTTCCTTTCTTTCGCGCGAAAACCCGCACGAATTTACAATAATTTGCCCCATTGGTCTGCCATTGCTTCGGCAATGCCGGGAAAGGTCTTGCTGCGTTCTTTTGCGTGGTTGCTGCCCAACCACCATATCCTAGCTCTTTCTTTTTCGGGCAGTGTCATCATGTACCTGTACACATTGTCCGTTTCCCGTAATAACGGAAGGTTTTTAAGCCATAACGCTGTCTTTTTCTGTTCGGGATGACCAAATTGATACGGATTGATGATTTGATCGGGTTTACGATAGAGCGAACTCATAACACAAATCGGATTTTCTATTGCGATTTTTTCAACATTCGCTTCTGCAAATTTCAAGAAAAAAGCAGCGGCTTCATATTTTAGACTGAGCGGTTTCACGCCCTCTTTGAACCAACGCATACCAGATACAGCCAAATGGGTACAGGGTGGATGTGCAATCAGCAAATCCCACTGCCCGATATCATGTACCTGTCCGTCCATAGTGGTCACTTGCCCCCCCTCAAGGACGGCAAGCGCATCACCCAGAATGTGCCATTCCGGGTGTCCTCCTGACGGCTCCTGAATGTCACACGAGTATGCTTCATGCCCTCTGGCCCGGAACGCTTTGCACACAGCCTGCGATTCTTCACAAGCGATCAAAACCTTACCCATCGTTGCTCACCACCTGCCACCCAATCGCACCGCAAAGCGCGATCAGAATCCATTCGCCGCCAAAACCCCAGTATCCGCGCTCGGCAAACGCTGCAGGGATAAAGATGCTCATGCCCAAGCTTGTCCCAAGCACAGCTCCGGTGATGGCGTTCAGAGTATCAAGAATCTTATTCACCCTTTGCCACCTCGAATTTCTCACCGTTGATCTCAAAGCAGTCATCATAACGGTTCATGGTGATTGCGAATTCGCACGGCACATCATCATACTCACCAATGCCTACACCCATCATTTCACGCACGGCTGTAACCAAATTGATGCCGTCACCAGTTTTCAGCATGATATCGTAAGGGGTTACGCGGACGATGCCGCTAAACTTCAAAGACTTTTCCATTTTTTCTCCTTTCATCAACCAACGATCTGCCGTGCAATCGTTTCCACGGCAATCATACGCCCAAACCAACCGGTAAACTTTCGCCGAACCGTGTATTCGCTTAGCCCGGTGGCTTCTGCCACCTCTTTTGTGCTAAGCATCTCCCGTCCGAACCGCTCACGCAAAGCTGCTGCGGTTTCGGGAACACCGTCCTTAATCCTCATAAGCATCACCCTTCTTTCGCGAAATGCATTTCCATCAAATCGGCGATCATCAGATATTCTTTCGCCATCTTGCTTTCACCGTGAGTTTCTTTCACCTTTGCGCGAAACTCGTTCAAATCGCCGTAAAAGCAGCCGCATTGCGTGCGGACTTTTCCGTCTTGGCAGCGAAAAAAAGTCGTGGTTCGGAAAAATCTACCAAAGCCTCCGATAATCGAGAAATCAGCATTGCCTTCTACCCGCGCATTGCCTTCTACCAACGCATTGCCTTCTACCAACGCATTGCCGCCTACCCGCGCATCACCGCCTACATACGCATTGCCTTTTACCCGCGCATCGCCGTATACCAACGCATCGCCGGTTACCAGCGCATTGCCTCTTACCCGCGCATTGCCTTCTACCAACGCATTGCCTTCTACCAACGCATTGCCGCCTACCCGCGCATCACCGCCTACATACGCATTGCCTTTTACCCGCGCATCGCCGTATACCAACGCATCGCCGGTTACCAGCGCATTGCCTCTTACCCGCGCATTGCCTTCTACCAACGCATTGCCTTCTACCAACGCATTGCCGCCTACCCGCGCATCACCGCCTACATACGCATTGCCTTTTACCCGCGCATCGCCGTATACC
>ERZ1034920.266-NODE-266-length-42893-cov-13.273706_pt1 | contig 42893 bp, 74 predicted proteins | sample MGYA00520688_ERZ1034920 | MGnify/ENA primary metagenome ERZ1034920 (study PRJEB33766, sample SAMN09781785) | gut metagenome | biome: gut microbiome | host: Homo sapiens | place: Madagascar | study: EMG produced TPA metagenomics assembly of the PRJNA485056 data... | reverse complement strand
GGCCATACCCGCCGGAGATCGTCCCGCCCCGCCGCTACATCTGGGCGGCGTTAGGGTGTACCATAATGCGCATAATGCACAATGCGGCAATAAAATTATTATGTATATTTTATGGCTATAATATGCGGCAAAACTATTGACGCATACCCTAATGGCGTAGTATAATACCAGCATATAGGACGAGGGCGCACCCGGCAACCGACCAAAGCACACCGGGAACGCCCCCACACCAGCCAACAGGCCAGCATGGAGAGTATACCACATCCGGCAGCCGTTGGCAAGAGATAAGGCCATAAGGCCGGGAGGTAATACAATGGATTATACAACAGTACTTGCAAAGGCAATGCAGGCGCTAGAGCAGCGCAAGGACCGCAGCGCATGGGGCCGGGGCGTGAATGGGTACGCCGTGGACATGCTCCAGCAGATCGAGGACTATTACAACGGCGGGTATATCTCCGCCGACGATCTCGCAACATGGACTACCGCCGAGGCCGCAGCACTGAACGGCGCGCGGGACTGGAGTGAATACAGCTGGGGCGGCTCGGCCCTTGTGTATGATGGGGACATCGCCGCAGCCCTGTGCAACCCCTCCGAGCTAAAAAAGACCCGCAACGGGGAGCACAGGCCGAACAGCCGGGAAGATTGGCTTGATGTACAGGCCCGGGCTTTGCGTCAGGCTTTCCGCCGCGTGTATTTGGCGATCCGGGCCGCCCGGCAGGAGGTGCAGCAATGAGGAAGTATAAATTGAAAGAGCTGCGCGACCTGGTGCGGCTTGGTGTCGCAGAAGACTACACCAACAAGCCGAGCGAGTATATTTACACGCTGCGCAGGCTTGAAAAGGTGGGCTATTCTTCCGGCGTTTACGGTATCAATGGCGGATTGGTCGAAGATACCGAAACCGGTACATTATACGCCATTATCGGGCGTTGCTCCAATCTGTTTATCTTGTTTTAAGGGGGTTGTAATATGAATATTGACAGCATCATGAAAGAGCTTGCGGAGTATATCCGGATGCAGGAGGAAGCCGCCGCAATGGTGGAGAGCCTCAAAGACCAGCTCAAAGAGCGCATGACCGCCGCCGGGGTGGAATCCCTGGCGGGGTCAGAACACAAGGCCACCTATAAGACGGTTACCTCCTCCAGATTAGATACAACCAGCCTTAAAAAGGATCTTCCGGAGATTGCAGCCCGCTACACCAAAACAACAACCGCCCGGCGGTTTACATTTGCTTGACAGGCCGCACGAATTCGCGTACAATGAAAACAGGAGGGATAAAAAATGAAAATTACAGACGGCAAAAAAACGGTAGAAATCAGGGTACAGTACTGGACTGGTAGCGGGTACGGCCCGGACTGTAGCAAAGGTTATTTTGCCGCCGGAACGCTCCCATACAACGAGGAAACGGACACCTACACCGTAGATTCTGTTGATCGCTGCATCGACATGGCCAACGCTGCGTCATGCGAGTTCGTGCGAGATTATAACATGTGCGTTTTTGTAACTGAGCTTTAAAGGAGGTGCGGCCCTTGATCTTGTTGTATATCCTGCTGCAGCCCGTTCTGCTGCTGCTTGACCTTGCAAAACTCCAAAAATAACATTGCCCCGCATGGCTCACGCTGTGCGGGGTTCTTCTTTTGCTCTCGGTGTATTCCGGTGGCTTTTCTGCTGTATGCCTTATTCGCTGTTTTAATGCATCTGTAAGGCGTTTTAATGTTTGTGGCTATCCCTATACCGCCACCGTCCCGCTTGTCCTGTGGCTGTTGTTTATGGCCTTATGGCGTGGCGTTGTCGCCTGCCTCGCGGCTTACCGATTGCGCGGTGCGTTGCCAGATTGCCGCCGCCCTTGTTCCCCTGTTGCTTTGTCGGGGGGGGGCGGCCTGCTCCGGTGGTGCGGTCTCGGGGGTCTCCGGTGGATGCTTCGCCGTGCGTGGCTCTCCGCCAAAGTCGCCGGCATAGTCGTTCCCCTTTGTGTGAAAGTCGCTGGCAAAGTCGCTGTGAAAGTCGCAAGCGCCTGCGCCAAAGTCGCTCATTTCCCCCAAAATCATAGTCGTTTACAAAATTCCGTGTATAAAAGCGGGATTTTTCTTGCCCACTTTCCCAGATTTAACGGAAAGTCGTGCAAAAGTCGCTCGATTTCGGCTTATTTTACATCAAAGTCGCTGGCTTCTATGTACTTCTGCTGGAGCTGTTCGGGAGTCAAGCCATCAATCTGCGGCTGGTTCGGCGTCAAAACCATCTCCTGCTTGTCCACCATGCCGTAATAGTTCTTGGCACGGAAGCAATATGCAAGGAAATTCAGCTTCCCGGAAACCACAAGTTTTGCGTCAAAAGTCTGCATAAATGATCTTGCTTTTTTAATTATATTGGATGTTTCGGGGCTAAATCCCTTGTTTCTTCCGAGTTCCCAGTCCTTTGCCGTGGCGATTGAGTATCCGGTAGACAAGTACATTTCCTCCATCGTGGGTGTCTGTCCTGTCTTTGCACATCGGGAAAAATAGTCGTTAAGCCGTTGCGTGAGTTCTTCGTCACTCTTTACCCTTGGCTGTCTATACTCTACAAGTACCTCTGTAAGGAGCTGAGACACAAGCGCTCTATCCTCATCGCTGCTGAGGTCAGGGAGGCAGGAAGGGAAGTTTCTTTTGCCGCCTCTGCCGGTCTCCGGTCGGTTATCCTTTGTTTTTTCTATGGCAGTAGATTTCTTTGTAGCCATTACATGTGTCACTCCTATTCGTAGAGTTTTCCGTCGTGGGCCTTGTAGGCAATAAGCATCCCGGTATTTCCCATGTAGAAGCGCTCCGGGTATTTGCCATCAATCATCAGGGAGATGCTGGTATCTGCGCCCAGTGCTTTGATATGCTCTGCAGCTACCTTCGATACATTCGCCACCCTTGTGATATACCGCTCATCGCCTACAGGCTCTTCTGTAACGGTTGCCTCTGACAGCACCACAGTGATCGTTCCAATGGCAGTATGGTGTGCAAGCTCGATGTACTCGGGGATTCCGTTTGGCACTTCCACGCTTCTGCCACATCCCTCCTGTGGGCACTTAGCAAACACAGTTCCGTATCTGCGTACCATTTCTACCGGAGAACAGGCGAATTCACACCCGCATTCCGGGCATTCCAGCTTTACTCTCCTGACTTTGCCGGGTTTTATGATTTCCATAGCTGTTTTCCTCCCTTGTTTGTCACCAGCCCCCACCCCTTGGCTACAGTAACAGTCTTTCCCCGCCCATGCGGGCCTCTTGGGCCTCTCAAACATGGGCTACACACTATTTTTGATATTTTCTATTGACAGAATGCATCGGATAGTATATGATTGATTTGTCGGATGCAGGAGGCGCTTGCATCGGCGGGAAATTCGATCCTATTTCCTGTGGCCTGTGGATTGAAATACTAAAAACAGTATGCCGGAGAAAAGAGCGGAGCTTCCGCTCTTTTTCTTTTTATTGTGCGGCATTGCAGTCCTGCCCTGCTTTAGCGCTTCAGGGAAAGTCCCCGTCACTCGCTGTGGTCTCCCCTTACGGGGCACCTATGCCGCGTGTAGGGCATACGCCCCAAGAAAGCCCCTTGCGGGTGAAAACGATTCAACGTTTTCATCTGGCGCCGCATATTGGTCGTCTTCCCGCTTAGATTGTCACACGCTCATGCCCGCCTGAGGCCCCGCAAGCATCACAAGCGCCGCTGTTCGGTCATGGCAAGGAGGACGCATCCTCACGCGCAGTTTTCAGCGAGCATTGTCATTTCCATGTGAGCCACGACGACAACGGTCTCACATTGTCCGGGCGCTACCCGGCCACTGGCACAGGCGGTGGGGCTCGGACCCACGACATACCGGCTCACGAAGTCCGGTGCTCTACCGACTGAGCTACGCCTGCATATAACAACAGCCCATAGGTTTCCCTACAGGCTGTTTGTGCCGGTATGACCTTTCGGTGCCCGAAGGTGCGCCCAATACCGGCGGCGCATAGAAGGGAGGAAAAGTGATGATTGGGAAGACGCGTGAATGACCATGTCCTATCATCCACTGTACCTATTGTAGCACATCATTAGGTGGAATCTGTATCACCTTTCACGAGTAACCCTGCATATTTCGCTACATCATGCAGGAATCTTTCCTTCCTCCGGCTGAATGTTGCCTCGCTAATCCCGGGAATCACGATCCGATTGCGGGCATACTTGTGCTTACCTTGGCAGTTGTGCATGATGCCATATATTAGCTGCCGCCGGATTGTATCGCTGCCGATATCTCTGCCGCAGCGGTCTATAGCGTATTCCACCGCCAGCATCTTCTGCGTCTCCGGCCATCGCTCTATGGCGGCCAGCTGCTCCGCCTTACTCTCGGCGGGCCTACCAGCGCCCGATCCATTTGGCATGCCCTCTGTGGCGCTATGCGTCCCGTTTAGGATCTCCGCCCGGGCCTCGCAATACGCCCGCACCCGGCGCGGATACCCACGCACATAAGCAATGCACTCCAACCGCACATCATAAGGTAGCGTCGCCTTTTTGCTCATTTGCCCTCCTTTACTCCGCGCTGTTCACCATCTTATATTCGCCCCGCAGGGCCTTTTCAATGTCCGCCATCTTGATATATCCGTTGTTTTTGGCATCAACCAGCTCCACAAGGCACTGCTGTAAGTATTCCAGGCTACGAATGTCGTGCTCGTCCGCCGTCTCTTCCCGCACATGGAATCCAAACTTGTCCAGCAGCACACAAGAAACATTGTCCATGCATTGCTTGGTGCCATCCAGGCGGCCCAGTTCGTAGGCCTTAGCCGGATTATTTGGCACCGGTCTGCCGTTTGCCCTTTTGAACATCGCTATTACCCCTTTCCTCGTATTTGCATACGCCCGGTGTGTATGCCACTGGGCAATAATCCGCACACGCCGGGCAATCTGCGTTGACGCAAACCTCGTCTTGCATCCACTTGCATTCATCAATCATCCTCGCCACATCCCCGCCGCTCTCCATAGGAGCAGAAGTCCTCCGGCTTGTGCTGTACCATCACACCCCGGTAGCACACAAAATCGCCGCCTGCCCACTTACACTCCTTACACCGTACCACCGGCACAGCGTCCACGGTGGGCAGCAGCTCCGCATACTCCATCACAGACTCGATGCCATTGATAAAATGCGTGTTGGCGTGTTCTTTGTCACAACGGTTCGCCCGAATGGGAAACTCTTGCAGTTTTTCAGCGTCAATCATCCGCATCGTTGTCACCTCCGTCCATTTTTGCAGAGTTCTCCACAAAGTTGCAGACTCTGGCCGCGCAGGAGAGGCACAGTTGTTTCTCAGCAGAAAATGGGGTCTTAAAATTTACAACCCCATAGTGGTTGAAGTCCAGATTCACGCCGTCAACCTCGTAGTCGATCTCGCGCCCGCACATATCACAGAACACTTTAACCATCAACTATTCCCTCCATCCATCTTCGGCGGTTCCGGCAGCGGCATCCACGCCAATACCTTTGCGCTTCTACCGGTTGCGACCTCCCCACCCCAGTTCCCATTGAACTGAAACCCGATTCCGTATGTCTGGTACATACGGTTGAACGCACCGTAGCGAAAATATTCGTACCAGCAAAGCACATCCTGCCCCTCCGGTGGCAATTTTTCATCAGTAAGAACCCAATGTACCACCGGAGCCACATCAGCGGCGGGAGCATCGCTTACTTCCCGCAACACTTTGGCGGCCTGCAAGTATGGGATTTCCTGTGGGCTCTCCGAGAACACATCCTTGGTGTAAATAGCACCATGATAGCGCCTTGTGTTCTCGATTGCCCTCGCCCCGGCGTTCATGGCAAGCATGAGTTCTTCCGTGCGCTCGATGTATTCAGCCATTGTCATCATCCACCTTTGCTACTCCCGTAATATATCTGATAGCATCAACAACGCCGTCCATATACGCTACATATTCCCGCTGTATAGTATCCATTTCTGCTTTCGCCTGAAGGATTTTCTTGTCTCGTTTTTTCCCTGCAACAGAAATCAAATACTGTTCGATCTTTTCGTAATCAAGCATTGTCAGCACCATCCCATTCTAACGGTTTGCCGCACATCGGGCATTTTTCAGCCTTCTGCTCTTCGACCATCAGCCCCAACTGCCGCTTGCAATGCGGGCAGTACGGTATATGCCACCAGCCGAAACTTCCGCCAAGTTTCCATTTCTTGTCGCGGTAAAAAGGTTTTTTAGGTTCAGCCATTGTCGGCCCTCCTATTCCATGCTTCGATTGCTTTTACAGTCGCCCGGTTTACAGGGGCAAATTGGATTATCGTTTTCCCACCACCCATGCGCCGTGAGGGGTATAACAGCGATAGGAGTTCGCCAAATAAAACAATCTTCTTTGTCACAACGCTTGTTTTTAGACAGACAATACTTCTTACAGTATTCTTCTCTATCCATGTATTCAGCCATTGTCAGCCCTCCTCACAGTAAAATCTGGAAATGTCATCCATACGCCAGCGCTTTGTGTCCGAAATTGTGGAGCATAGATACCCGCCTTCCATGTGTACGGACTTCACGCCATAGACTTGCGGATTCGTGAAAGACCCGAATTGCTTTTTCATGTGTTCCTCAAACTCTTCCTTGAAGATAATAGTCAGTTTCATTCCATTGCCTCCAATGTCCGTTCAAACCTTATTTTCATTTGCGCCGGGCAAAGGTCTACTTCTGGACGGCGTTTCCCCGTCCATCGCAACCCTCCAGCCTGACCGACACATTTCCAACCGGCCGCCTTGAGGCTCACGCCGCTTTCGCTCTCTAAGATATACGTTACGAGCCGCTTATAGCCCATCGCCCGTGCCGCCCTCCACGCAGCCGCATACAGCATAGAGCAGGCGTTGCGAGTTCCGTCTGTGCAAAGCCGGTTGACTTCCAACGTCCAGCCATCGTCCAGATGCCGGGACACCGGACGCCCGACAATGGCAACGCCTACGATTTTTTCTCCATCGGACAGCCCAATGGAAAACTTGTGCCCCACCACGGGACTGTGGTGTCGGTGGTACTGCTCAACGTAGGAATTGGCCTCTTTCAGCGTCATGGGGCATATCTCAAGCATCATTCATCGCCTCCACATAGCACCAGCTTTGGGGTGGGCGACCGATAACCCGGCCATCACAATCCATTTTGGTGTAGTTGTAATAAGGGCAGGCACAGCAATCGGCATCGACTCTACATAGCGTCTTGAACTCGCTCAATTCTTTCGGCGTATCATAAATGCGCAAGTCGGACATATGCCAGCCGTAACAACGCCCCTTATCGCCGATATAAGCTATAATTTCTGCCTGAGATAAGCACGTCGCAGGGGAAAAGGCGGCATTTGTCGGACACCATAGCCTGCCGCCATCGTATGTGATCGGGACGACCCGCTCACAGGTAAACTCCCCGACGACCTTGCCGCCGCCATAAAACTGTGGTCTTGGATAGTCCGTCGCAATGAAGTCCTCGTGCGGATATTTTGGCAGCGTGCAGTAGATATAGCACTTAAACGGCGTTTCCAGCTTCGGCCTGGTCTTTCTGACTTCGATAGTCTTTTTGCCGTTGGCGATCTTCTCGCACCACTTGGGGCGGATACTCAGCATAACAGCCTTACTCATTTCTTCATCGCCTCCAATACTTTCTCCGCCTCCTCGCGGGTAAGGAATACGGTCTTACCGATTTCTCCGGCGTTTATACCTGCCAGCGATTGCCAAACAAACCCTTCTACAATGTCCCACTCGATAAACAATCCGAACAATTCCACGCGGATGGCTCTAACTTCATACACACTGATCGTTTTTCGACCCGTTACTTCGTAAAGCCTATCGCCCACCTTGCACGGCAGCACCAGCCAACCGGCTCTGTCGGCCTCTGCCAGCTCCCGCAGGCGGGCATAACCTCCACCGATGCTGTTCAGCGCAGCCATCATTGTGTGCCACTCGCCCGACATACTGATGACTTCTGCCGGTGTCAGCCCCGTGTCCTCGTAGGCGGCGAGGCGTTCAACCAGACGGGCAAACGATGGGCAATCTATGCAATCCATGTCCACATTGCAATTACCAGAACACTTCATGTAATGGTCGGTGCCAAAATAGTGCTTTTCTGTCAGTCGTTCCATCACTCCACCTCCTGCATCCAAAACTCGCGGCGACAGTCGTCGCATCCGCGACAAATGGTTGCGCAGCCGCCAGCTTCGTTCCTGTGCCATGCAGAAATTTGGCTGGGGCATACCAGCAGCACGCCATGATTTCCAATTCTCGCCTCCGGGTATTGTTCCAAAAACACGCTCTGCCGCGTTCTACGCGGATGCTGCTCGCTCCACTTTTCGACGATTTCAACCGCCATAACCGGGTCAAAATCATCCTCCAGCCCAATGCTCGGAGTGGCCCCTCCGCTCAAAAACATCCGATTTCGTTCCTGCAAAAATTTTACGGCATCCATAATTTTTCTCCTATCGTCTATGGTTCTTCCCCCGCTGGGCGCTCCGCCACCCGCGCCGGAACATGGACTTCCTCCCGGCTGTAAGTGCGCCTACAGTAGTCCTATAGTCCCGCCCCAGCCGCTTGGTCTCGTACTCCCGGAACGCCTCGCAGCTCTTCCGGCAGGCCCCGCCGGGGAGCCTGTCCGGGCACTCTTTTACGCATGGGCTTTTCATTCGGCCCACCTCACGATCTTTTCCCGCACACCCCATTGCAAGGCATCCTCGTGGCTGTCAAAATACAGATCCAGCCGATTCCCGGCAATGGCTCCGCCTGTGTCCTGCACGGTGTATGTATGGCCGTCCAGTTCGATTTCCGTACCCATCGGCAACACATCTGGGTCTGCGGCAATCGTCACGCCCTGGGTGGCCTTTTCGCCGCTGGCTGTGTAGCCATTTGCGTACGCCCCACAGCATTTTTCACAGGGGCAGTACGCAGTGACGGTAAATACGCACGTCCGCGTCTCCTGGGTCTCCTGCGGCTCATCGAGGGGCAGAACCACCCCCGGCGGCACAACTACAGTCTCCGGCGTTTGCCCGCTGTCCTCTGTGGCAGACGCAATGCCCAAGGCCCCCCAGATTGCTACAAGAAGCGCCGCGATTAACACGCTTCTTTTCACCATTCCACCGTCACCCGCCCTTCATCCGGCAGCAATACCCGTAGGTTTGCAAGCAGGGATTCCCGGTCACCGCTCATCTCCAGCCGGGCATGCAGCAGCTTTGCGCCCATCTGCGGCTTGTCTGCTTTCGGCGGTGCATCTTTGGCAGTGTGCTCCTCGCTCTGCGCATCCGCCGTATGTATGTCCACCGCATCCGCATTAGCCCACTCTGTAACTTTGCTCTGCCACATTTTTTCGTTCCGGCCACCGCGCCGGAATGGCGCACCTACTAATTCCGCCTCGCAGCGTATTGTTGCGTCACAAACGTTCATTTCCTCCGCCAGCCATTTGGCCGTACCACCGAAAGATTGCATGTTGCGGAAAAACTCGCGCTTCAGATCCTCCGGCATAGCCTTAAATCTATGCCACGGCATAGGCCGCGTGATATTATAGCTTTTCACTTCTCCGTTTTTCTCCTTCCTCTGCTTTTCGGTGAGGGTGTCGCTGGGGAGCGAACACCCACCGCGTTTTCTGTTGATGTGAGCAAATGCACCCATCGCTATGCGTTTTTTCTGCATGCAGTCGTAATCAAAATCATTCATAGTCAGCTATGTACACCTCCGTGCGGGGATTCTGCTTGTCGTACAGCACCCGACTCCCGTCGTGGCTAACGATAATGCCGCTGTGGTCGTCCTTGAGCACACCGGCCCTTACCAGCACATCGTCTATGGATTCCAGCAGATTTGTCAAATCCACTCGCCGCCGGGTAGGCATATAAAACAAGCATTTGACCTCAACAGGCTCCTCAATGGGGCACTGCACTTTGGCCCTTTTGCAGTGCCATACAGCTTCCGCCTCGTAGTCCTGGTACTGCTTGGATGGCATAATAAACGGCTTCCCCGTTTTGCTGCTATGCATGATCCGCATATGGTTTTTCTTTGTGACTGGTGGCAGCGGTATGGTTATCTTAATCATCTTCCGCCCCCTCCTCGATGGACACCGCCACATAGCCGGGCCGTCCTTTGTACCGTCTGCCGCTGTTGTATACTGCCTTGTAGATAGAGCGCCAGTTAATATGGCACATATTGGCAAGCTCAATGATGGAATCGGACACCGCCTCCGGTAGCTCGTACTTGTCCCGGCTTACGCGCATGTATACTGTCATCTCAATACCTCACTCCGATGTAGTCCAATACTCTGGCGTAGCCAAGCCCCTTTTCAGTTGGCTTCCATAGGCCATCCACAGGGTCATACGCCCCACCGCCAATGCAAAAGTAGTAGTGCTTCGGATGCGTGTGCTTCATGCGCTCAAACCGGTTTTCTCCCTTTTCGAGATGCGCACCAAACGCGCAGAACATGCACCCCGTGCGCTGGCATCCCGTGCAGTGCAGCTTGCAGTCGATCAGCGTCGCGCCGTAGTCGTTCTCGCCGTCGCTGGCCACAATGTCGCCGTACACGCTGGCATAGGGCAGCTGGTGGTCTACGATAAACCGTAGCACATCCTGCTCCGTCCAGAAACTCATGGGCTTAGATAAGGGGCGCCTTCCTTCAAAGGCGTTGCAGCCGGTTTCGCGCCATTTTTGCATCCGCAGAAGACTTTCCTCCGCCATTGTTGCCGTCATGGGCTTGACATCCGCTCGGTGCTCATAGCTCTTTGATGGGGACTTTTTCATAATTCCACAACACTTGTCTGATATGAGGAATGGAGCCGAAAGCAAATACGCCCACTTTTCACAGTTGTACATACTCTTTTCCCCATCAGCGCGTAAGACTTCCCCCCGCAGTAGCTTCATACTGCGGCTCTCCGGTGATCGCCGCGCGGTTTCTATCCGGTGCGCCACATCTTTTCCTATGACGCTATACCCGTACTTCGTCACCACCTGTCGAATGTTCATCTTCGGGCGTAGACGGTGAAGGTTTACGTTCACGCGGGGAAACTCCCTCCGCAGCCAGTCGGCGTACTCATTGACGAACTTCTGTATCTCTGGATATTCCAGCCCCGTGTTCACAAACACCAAGTTCAGCTCCCACGGCGGGGTCCTGAAACTCGACAGGTACCACGCCGCCAGATACGCCAGAACCGTGCTGTCCTTTCCGCCGGAGAAACTGACATAACACTGTCCGCCCCACGCGGTGTACCACTCATCCAGTTTCTCAACGCTGGTGATGACCTTGTCATCCAAATCAAGGGATAGCAATTTCTTGGCAGCCTCGTTCGTCAACGGAGTGTTAAACCGTTCCATCTCCCGCCACCTCCATCTGCCCATCCACCTGCATCGATTTTGCAAGCATGCTGTATGTGGCCAGCTCGTCCAGAGCCCGCTTGCGGTACATGGCAAGAAGCATCTTCTTCTCCTCGTCCGTCTCCGCCAGTTTATACCCGCCATCCGGCAGAGCCACAATGGGCACCCCCTGCCGCCGCTGGGCTCGGATTATTCGCCGGTTCTCTCTGTCCGGCATCCCGGTCAGTGCTTCAAGGTTTTTCCGGGTGTATGTAATGCCAGGAATCATGCGTAATATGGTCATGTCAATCCTCCATAAGTTTCATAAAACATCCCCAAAAGGTCTGTGACTTCTTTCCGCTATGATGCCCGAAAAGCGGGCGTTCTCCGATTGCCGCCCAAACATCTGCAGCGGGGATTTGCGTTTCTGCCCACTTAAAAATCAACACGCCGTCCGGTTTTAATACGCGCATACACTCGCGGAATCCGTCATGCAGCATTTCGCGCCAATTCTCGCCAAGCTGCCCGTACTTCTTCCGCATCCACGCATTTTCACCGACGCGCCGAAGGTGCGGCGGGTCAAATACGACCAGCGCAAAAGAATTATCGGGAAACGGCAGATCTGTGAAGTCGCACAGCACGTCAGGATGCACGATGCAGGTTCGTTCTGAATCTCTGTTGGTGCTCTTCCAGACCCCCGTGCATTCCTCGTCCCGAACGTCGCAGTAGATTGCGGCAGGATGTCTTTTGTTAAACCATATTGTCCGAGATCCGCAGGTGGCATCAAGAATTTTCTTTGTCATGTCATTCCTCCAATCCTCCCCACTGCTCCGCCATTGCTCTGGCTATGCCGGGGAAGGTCTTTGCGCGGTTTTTGGCCCTATCCGTGGTAAACATACCTTTATGCTGTTCCCCACGCTTATGGCTGTAGCTGCCGCTCGGACACCATGTCGCTGTCGGTTCAACAATATTGGTCGGCTCTAACGGCTGGACACCACGCTCCCACAGCAAGGTTTTTTTGCTGAACGGGTGCCCGTATTGATAGGGCTGTATGGCTTGGGTTGGCTCTGGATACTCAAAGACTTTACTCGGCGTCGGATTCTCAATCACAACTTTTTCACAATCCGCTGCCCAAATAGCTAAAAACAGTGCTTTGCCGCACAAGCCATCATAATACCGCTTGATATTGAGCTTGCCGCCCCTATACAAGTGCCGCGCTCCGGCGTTGCTGGTTTTGGTGCAGGGCGGAAAAGCAATAATCATATCCCATTTGCCGGCGTCATGCGTCTGCCCGTCCATCGTGAGCACTTGCCCCCCCTCTATGGCCTTGAACACATCGCCAAGGATATGCCACTCTGGGTGGCCGCCGGACGGTTCCTGTATGTCACAGCTATACGATTCATGGCCTTTTGCCCGAAACGCTTTGCATACCTCCTGCGATTCCTCGCAGGCAACCAAAACTTTCATTTCAGCCTCCAATTCTGCTTTTTGCCGATGTTCAGCATATAATCCCTCGCCCGCTGGTTGATTCTGCTGCCGATTGCTTCATCCCAGCTCAAAATGCGGTCAATGGTCAACTCCGTGGATATGATCGTGATTGCATCCGGGTCAATATACCGGGCATTCAGCAGGTCAAAGGCAATGTTTTTGTCGGCATCCGTAACACTGCCCTTAAGAAAATCGTCGATATACAGCGCACGGACGGTTTTCAGCGGGTGCATGGCTTCGGCGTATGCTTCCGCATCGTTTACCTTTGCCTTGATTGCCGGAATATCTCCCCGCCATTGCACATACCGTACAGGGATTCCGCCGTCCATCAGCTTGGAGCAAATCGCCGTACACAAGTGGGTTTTCCCGGTTCCGGGAGAGCCGCCGATGAAAAACCACTTGCCCTTCCAGTCGGTCAAATACTGCTCCGCCGCCTGCTTTGCGGCCTGTTGCCAATACTCCCGCGTTTGGAATGCCTCGAATGTGCAGCTATCCAGCAGACCGACCAGCCCGGATCGCTCCATGCGAATTCTGTTTTGCCGGATGATCTCGCATTTGCAAGTGCTACTCACCAGTTCGCCGCTTTCCGTGCGCCGGACGGTGTAGCCCAGCCCGCCGCAGATGTCACAGCCATGTTCCGACATGGTATTCTTGCTTTGTTGGATGTTCACCGGCTCCCTCCTTTCTGCGCTGCTCCCAGGTTCTGACGGCGGCCTTCCAGTCCTTCATGCGGTTTTTGCCCACCATCCATCCCTTGCTGGCGTAGAAATCGACGAACTGCTGTGCGTCAACCGCAGATCCCCGTTCGGAAATATAAGCCTGAACTTCGGCCAAAGAAGGCGGAGAGAAGCGCGCCTCGCGCGCATTATTCTCGCTTCTCGATTCTCGTATATCGATTCCCGATTCTCGATTCTCGAATACGGAAACATCTGCATTCATTTGTTTGCAAATGATTTCATCTGCTTGCGTAGGCTCTACAGGCTCAGGATATTTGCTTTCCTTTGCTCTCTGGTTCTGATACTTACCCCATGTTGGTAGGTAGAGGAAGCGCTTGCCCTGTGAAGTATAAAGGGTAACCAATCCAGCACTCGCCAATCCATGAAGGGCGTTTTCTACAGTTTTCAGAGTAAGATTTTCTTTCAAAGGGAATAGCCTGTTTTTGATAATTGCGGCCCGTCCGTCATAGCGCCCGAAATCATCGCAAGAAACAATCAGCCGATAGAACAAGACCTCCTCGAACCACGAAAGCCCATCTATGCTGTCGCTGGTGCAGATGCTCTCGCGTATTATTCTGTTCGGCATCGGCGCACCGCCTTAAAACGGCAAATCGACGTCGTCCTCGGAAATCTCCGTGAAGGTCTGCGTGGGTTTCTGTACAGCGTCCTTGCTGCCGCAGAAATGAACCTTGTCGGCAGTCAGTTCCACCACAGTGCGCTTGTTGCCGGTCTTGTCCTCATAGTCCCGGCTGGAGAGCTTGCCCTCCACGATGATCTCCTTGCCTTTGGTAAAGTGGGTGCAGATCAGCTCTGCCGTTCCCTGCCATGCCACACAGGGGAGGAACAGCTTTGTTTCTCTGTCCTTTACCTTCTCGCTCCACGCCAAGCGGAAGCTGCATACCGTTGTCCCGTTCTGTGTGGCTCTGCGTTCGGGGTCAGAGCAAAGCCGCCCCTGCAAAATCATTCTGTTTACCATCGTTTTCCTCCTTATTTTTTGGTGGCATTAGTAACGACAATTTCAGTCAGTTTCCATGCCTGTTCCTCGGTGAAACCAGCCGCGATATAGCTGCAGTACATACTGCGCAGGTCATCGGCCATTTCATCATACTTTTCAGCCTTGAGGGCTTTATCCCGCTCTTTCTCAAGAGCGCTCATTTCATCGACCTGCTTCTTGTGGAGTTCTATGACCCGTTCTGCCAATTCCTTGCTCTTTACCATGATTTTTCCTCCCTACAAATAGCTTTTTCCAAATTCACGCCGGAAGTCATCTTCCGTCCACCCCTGCTCCCGCATGGCCTTTAACTGACCATATCGGCGCAGCAGACGCATTTGATTTCCGTTGCGGTGTACAGCGTTCCCACCGTTCCTGTGGCACTTCTCACCGCATAGATCCACCACAAGGCCGTATTTCTCGCTTTTGTTTCGGTATGCGCCGCCAAAGATGTGGTGCCGCTCCAGCGGGTCACTTGCGCCATTTCTGCCGCACAGGAAACACCGTCTCTCGTCAGTCACCTTTATCACCCCCCAGCGGCTGGGCTTCGCCCCAGCGAGATTTCAGGGAATCCAGCTCTTGCGGGGTCAGCGTCTCGATGTTTGCTTCCCTGCAATCGGAAACAATTTGGTCGATAAGGCGGCTCATCTGCTCCACATCGTAGGTGCTGGAGCCGTACCAGACGGTCACTTTCACGCAGCCGGGAATTTTGCTGGGCTCTTGCTCGGACATCCAGCCCGTTCCCTTGGATTCCCATTTTCGGCAGAACTTGTCCGCCGCCTCTGATACAATGCACAGAACATCGCTTACGCCACCGATGGTCTTTATTTCCTTCCGGTACACATCATTTCTCGGAATCCCATAGTGCGCCGCCAGCTTGTCCAGCAAAACCCACGCATAAGCATTTGCATCCAGGCTCCGGCCCCTGCGTTTAATCTGCGCCGTGTACTCCTTGCCGGGCTGCAGCTCGTCGCACACGGCCATTGCCGCCCGGGGGGACTGCACCCGGAGGCACAGCCACGCCCCATCGCTGTCCTGCTGCCACCGCGCGGCATCAACGGTTACTTGCTGCATATTACCTCCTCTGACTGCGGCCACTTCCCGCGCTTTAAGCATTTTGCCAAATATCGCAGGCGTGGGAGATACTGCGATTCTACCCACTCGCTGTCATACTCAACCTTGTGAGCGGAAAGCCTGTTCATGTCGATCGGAAGGAAAAAATTATCATATTCCGCCGGTGTCATCCGATATGCGATGATTTGGCAGGCTTTCCGTTTTCTAAAGATTCCGCATCCGCTGGCGTACATCTCCACTTGACACTGCATCCAATATCCCTTGGTGACCTTAAAAACGGGCTTGCTGTGCGTTTTGACCTCGTGTATCATGTCGCGGGTTTCCCCGTCGTAATTCACGCGCAGCCGCAAACGGCGCACTTTTATCTGCCTATCTCTCGTTTGGACATTCGCGGCATCCAGTATCTTGTGTTCGTATGCCGTTCCGGCCTGCATCGCCGCATTGGCAAAATGGTCTTGCCGAATACCAAGCTTTACAGCCCACCATCTGCGGAATGTTTCTGTGTCCCACGATCCCATAATCGTAGCCGTGTCAGACGCTCCAAACCATCCGCTCCTATCGTGGTTCCGTATCATAGTTTGCTGACCGCCTTTTCAAGCTTGTCAATCGTCGCAAAATATCCCATAAGGTTATTTAGCTGCTTGTCGCTAATACCAACACTGGCCAGCAAATCTCGGTGGTCAAGGCCGTTCTTTTCCTTAATGGTGATGAGCCTTTCCAGCCGCTCTTTGATTGCCCAAATGCTATGGCGGCTCAAATCGTCCTCGCCATCGTCGGTATCTCCCTCTGCCCACAAGTCAAATCCAAGCCCCGTGCGGACGGCCACGCCCTTCACAAATGCTCTCGCCAGGGCATTGTTTATGCGGAGCTGGTTCAGCGTATCGGTGTATACAACAAGCGATCCGTTCAGCAGTGGGGTGTCATAGGTGTATTCCATGCCGTCAATGTGGATCAGCACCCGCACAAACCAGCACTCGGTTTCCCGCCCCTTGCTCGTGACTACTTTTGCCTGCGGCCAAAGATAGGTCTTTGTTTCCGGGCATTCAACGGGCGCATACCAAACGGATTCCGCGCCGTTTTCGTGCAGCAGTTTCACGCACTTTGCCCAGCTCAGATAGGGGACTTTAATTAATTTCCCACTTTCGTCCTTTGCATCCCGCACATCGCAGTAAGGACGCACATCCAGTTTTACAAGTTCATCAAATGATTTAAGCATTCCTTTCCCTCCGTTATCGCTCATTCCCACGCCTCCTCGATATACTCCTCATTGTTGCTGACGCACTCGCCGCAGAGCCAAACCCCCTTGTAATGCAATGCGAAATCCTCCTGGATCGGCTCCCCGCAGCAGTCGCACACGGGGCGCCGGTCGGTCTGCCTGTCCTGCTCTGCGGCGTAACACTCCGCGTCCCATACCGGGTCAGTTGTCCACATCGGATGCATCCTCCTTTTCCGGCTCCAGCTTCCACACATCCCGTGTGACCTTGGAAACCTGGGGAATATCCCCCGCATACAGGGCGTTCAGAAAATCGTCCTCACTGGTTCCGCACAGAACAAAGTGTGGCTCTGTGATGACCTTGTACCTGGAATAGACGGCTGCCTTATTGCTGCCGCAAACCAGGTCGCCCACCTCGGCCACATCGCGCTCCGACCGCATAGTTACCCGGACGCCGCACTTTTCAGCCACGATGGCGTAGTAATGTCTTTGCATCTTCATTCCTCCCAAATTCTCACTTGCCAGGTCTGTCCAGCTTGTCCACAAGCTTCACGAACATCCGCGCCACCGTAGCCGCGCCGATGATGACCAGCGTCAATGTGTAACCGTCCATGTTTACTCCTCCCGCTCCGCAATCCACTTGTCCAGCAGATTGGAAAAAATCTGAAAAACACGCCGTTTCCCTCCGATAACGCACAGGCCAAAAGGATACACACCTTGTTCAATCCCGTTCGACAGCGTGTCTTGCGAAATGCTCAGTCCATGCGCCCGAAGATGCTCCATGCACTCTTGCATCGTCATCGTCTTAATCATCGTTCCTCCTTATTCGCCGCCCGGATAGCTTCCGCAGCAGCCTTGATCTCCTCCTCCGACACGCCGTACAGCTTTGCCATTTTCTTGTAATACTTCCGTGCCGGTGCCCAGTCTCCGTATTCCCAGTGTCTTACGCAGGACTGGTCAACAAACAGTTTCTTCCCGACCTGCACGCAGGAAAGATTTGCTCTATCCCGCATTTCTCTCAATGTCAAATTGCATTCCCTCCTTTCCGTTGCCAAAGCCGTTTCCCTGTGCAACCAGTACATCCCAAGAGCGTCCGCCGAAGTATACGAAGTGCTACGCCCATTCATCTTCGGCTCGGTGTAATTTCTCTGTCTCCCGAATAACGCAGTTATAGAGATCACTGTTGGAAATCTGTCGGCCTTGTAGTGCAAGTACAAGGTCGGCAATTTCTTTTGCCGTTGCTTCCAGCTTCAAGCATTTTCACCTCCAAGCATATGTGAGATTTCATTGACTGCGGCGGGGAAATGTGGTACTCTCCTGATAGCCCGTGTGGCAAAATCAAAGGAGGTGGCCTTTTGACCAAACTTTTGACCTTGCCCGTTCCAGACCGTGGGGACACGGCGTGATGCAAATGGGCTTTGCGGAACCCATCCCGCAAAAGTGAGCGGCACTCCCAAAGAAGCACGGCTGTTTCATCGTGTACCTCTCGTAGAACCGGCAAGCATCCACGCAGTGAAGCGTGTAAAAAAACGCAGCTTGCAACTGTCGGGTCATGCAGTGAAGCAGGTATCAAACTCACGCCGACAGTGCGGAAGGTTGCAAGGGTGTTCTGGTGAACAAATTTGGGGAAATACCGTCTGTGGAAACAGCCCGCAGGCGGTTTTTCTATCCCCGCCGCAGTCAACGCCCACCGAAACCTCATGAATATGAGTTTTCACACTTGACACTCCACAAAAACTGCGGTACAATACCTTCGCCAAAAGAAATTGTTAAAAGCCGCTTTCGTGGGGGCTGGTGTTTTTGTACTCTTTTTCGGTGGGCCTGATATAAAGATACCTCATTTTTTGGGTTAAGTCAATAGCTTTAGCCCAAAATATGAGGTTTTGGCAAAACTCACAAATTGAGGTGCCTGTTTTGATACGATATGACCGAATAAATGCGTTGTCTGATGCTTGCGGGAAAAAGAAAAGTTTCTTGAGCCAAGCAATGGGATTTTCTTCCCGGTATTTAGTCGATGCAAAAAAGCAAAAAACGAACATAGCCGATGAACCACTCCGAATACTGGCGGAGGAACTCGGCACAACGCCGGAATATTTGCGGGGCGAAACGGATGACCCAAGCATAAAAAAAGCCCACGGCATAAATGCCGAGGGGTTCGTGCCGACTATGAAGGATTGGGAAGAACAGGCCGAAAACTGGACGGATGACCAAATTCTTCAAGCGATGCAGAAGCTTGTGGAGATTCAGCAGAGGAGGCGCAGCGATGGGCGTTAAGCTGACAAGGAGTGCAAAAAAGGCGCTGGCAGCTCTCTACACGCATTACTGCCAGCGCCAAGCATACGGGCAGTCGAAGCAAAACTCCACATTCTTCATGCCGATTCCAGAAGCAATAAAGGATGGGTTACAGGAGATTTGTGCTGCCGGATATGCCGAGTATTCGCCTTTTGGTGGTGTTATCCTGATGGATGCGGGCATTGCCTACATGGACCAGCAAGACCCGGAAACCGTCCTCATGTGGGATTTACATGACGGACAGGTCATAACCTAACTTGTTCTTCACAAATGCGGCGAAGTCACTGGCTTTATACAGGTTGGCGTAAGCAGTGCGTTAGACACGCTGAGCCGGACACCGCACATATCGCATTTGAAATCAACCTTATCTCCGATAAGCGGTGTTCCATTTACGAGGACAAATGTCTTTTCGCCGTCAGATGCAATCAGGACTTTTGCGTTTGATAATTCCATTTTCTTCAAGCTCCTTCCATAGTTCGACTTTTTCTTTTTCCGTCAGTGTGCGCAAGGCGGACATAAAATCCGCTTTGGCGTACACGGGATGCTCTTTTCTAATTATACCATATTTCTCTGCGATTGCAAACATCCGTTCTATTCCTCCACAATAAGTGTTTTCACCTATACCACCAAACACGGTGTTTGTTGCACACTTTTGTGCAACAAAATCGTAGAAAATAGAAATTTTGTTCTACCCTCCCCATCCCCGCACCGGACGGGGAGGGTATTGCCCACGAATCACCTAACGGTTTATCGTTTGCGCCTCTACCATATCAAAAACAAATCGGGTGGTGCAATCCCGAAAAAGGCAATATCCCCAAATTTGGGGTTTGCAAAATAATGCGGGCTATGCCCGAAAAAGGGGAAGAAGGCAATAAAACATGGAGAAATCGTTGCAGGACACTTGTCGGGACGCAAAACTGGAACAGCACATCACGGCGCAGGAGATAGCAGACCAATCCGGTGTGCCTTTGTCCAGCGTCAACAACTTTTTCGCGTCCACATCTAAAGCACCGGGCGTGTATGCGGCTGGCCCCATCTGCAAGGTGCTGGGGGTGTCTATGGACCGTTACTTTGGCATTGTAGAGGTTGTTTTGGCGCAAGAGCAAATCAAGCAGCTCCAGCAAGTCCATGACGAGGATGTGCGCCTTGCACGGATAGAGGGCGCATACGATGAGCTGTCCAAATCAGCAGAGGAGCAGAAGAAAAAAGCAAGGCGGCAGCGCACGATGCTGTATATCGCATCGCTGCTGTCCGCTATCCTGCTGGGTATAGTTACATGGTATGTGGCGCTTGATTACCGTGTGCTGGACGAAGGCCTGATCCGATCCAGGACATCCGGTACGATTGCATGGATTGTCATTGCGCTTTTGGCGGTTGGTATCGGCGTACTTACATCGGTGCTATTGTCCACTCTTGCGGCGGACAAAAAATCCAAACAAGGCAAGGAAGCAGAAAAATGAGCAACTGCATTAAATGCGGAACAACTCTTGTCCCGGGTGCCGTATATTGCCATCTCTGTGGAAAGAAACAGTTAACAGAGCGGCGCAAGGCATTGAAGCGGGCAAATGGCACCGGAACTGTATACAAACTGGCTGGGCGTAGAAAATCGCCTTGGGTGGCTGCAAAAAACAAAGTGATTATCGGGCACTATGAGCGCAAAACGGACGCTCTGGACGCTTTGGAGCGGTTGAACGGCAAGAGCTTAACGGAGCGGTATAATATGACCTTTGCGGAAGTCTTTGATGCGTGGAAAGAGGAGCATTACAAGGAGATCGGCAAGCAGGGGATAGAATCATATAACAACGCCTACCGCATATTTACGCCGCTCCACGGGAAAAAGTTTCGTGATCTCCGCACCGCAGACTTTCAGGCCGCACTTGACCCACACATGACCAAGAGCCATTCCACCGTGAACAAGTACAAGCAGCTCATAACGCAGATGTCGAACTGGGCAATCCGGGAGGAAATCTGCACAACAAATTTTGCAAAGTTTGTCCGGCTGCCAGAAAATGTAAAAAAAGAAAAGGACATCTTCACGGAGGAAGATATCCGTAAATTGGAATCCGACAACAGCGATGCGGCGAAAATTGTCTTGATGTTGCTGGCAACGGGTATGCGTATCGGGGAACTGTTTTCTTTGCCGCTGGCAGACTATCACGGAGATTATGTGATCGGCGGCGAAAAAACCGAAGCCGGCAGAAACCGAATTATCCCCATTCGACCGGAGGGGAAACAATACTTTGCCTACTTTGCGAAGCGAGCAACGGGGAATCTACTATTATCCGGCTACGATGGGCAAAAAGTCCCGGCAAACTTCCGCAGGCGAGATTTTTACCCGCTGCTTGACCGGCTGGGCATAGAGCGAAAGACCCCACACGCAACACGCCACACATACGCGTCCCGGGCGGTAAAAGAGGGATTGCCCCCGGAAATGCTCCAAAAAATACTCGGACACGCCGATTATTCCACCACCGCAAACATATATACGCACATCGACGCGCAGACACTTGTGGATGCTGTTACTAACACGTTACTAACAAATAAGAAATAAACAAAAAAGAAAAGCCTTGAAACTTAACAGTTTCAAGGCTTTTTTGGTGGAGACTGCTGGACTCGAACCAGTGACCTCCTGCGTGTGAAGCGTAAGCCAGTTCGAAAATCACAGTATATTGTTGCAATAAAGTGGTATAGCACGGTATTTATTGGCGTTTTCCCTGTGAAAATGTTACGCCATACCGCGCCGTATCGTTTGGGTTACTATCAAATTACTATCACTTTTCGGGCGATATTTACCCATTGCGATACATGCTTTGGCAGCTCTTTACATCCTTTGCCTTGTCGATTTGCTTCTCGTGCAGATAATCATAGATAGCCTGCATGGAGGCGGGCGGTTCACCCTTTGCCTTGCGATACTGCTCAATCTGGCGGACAACTTCTCCATGTAGCAAATCCATGTGCCGCATTTCTTCCGTGGACAAATCGTAAAACAGTTTCGCAAGCGTTGGGTCGGATTCCTTGTATTTTAGGGCGCACTTTGCATATACTTCTGCATCGTGGATCTCGCTATCGATAAAATTTTCCAATTTCTCAATAACTTTCATCCCGCACCTCCATCAGATGCGCTGTACCCGGAGGGCAACATTACTAACTGTGGATGCCGCGCCTGTTAGTACCAGCGACAGAGCAGAGCCGGATGCGCAACACGCCTGACGCACAAGAGCGGGGAATGCCAGCGCAACAGGCGCGCCAGCCGCAGCATTTGCGGAAGCTGTCGCACCGGGAACAACCACGCCGTCCTTGATGAGCGTTGCAGTGACCGTCCCTGCCGCCGTGGGGGATACAGTGATGGACACATCGACATCATAATATCCTTTGCCAACGATATTGACAGCGTTTCCGTTCAAAGAAATATCACATCCATAGCGGCGGATAAGACTGCCCAGAGGGATAACACCATTTACGGCAACCTCCGTGGGGGTCTGCATAGCAGTGTAAATCGCAGATTTGCAAGACATTGTAAAATCTCCTTTCTAAATTAAAAGGGCGGGGCACCAGCCCCGCCCATAACCCGGCCAAAAGGGGCCTATCGTTCTGTGTTAGATGTTTGCGCCGCAGCAGCTGTTGCAGCCGCAGAAGGGGGAATTCCCGGCGTTGTAAGTGTAGCCGTTGGGATAGCGCACCACACCATACATCCGGTTATCCATCTCGAGGCTGGCAATGCGGGCGGACTGCTCCGCAATGCGCTGCTCAAGCTGGGACTTCTCCAGCGCCGCAAACTTGGCCTCGATGTTGGCGTTTACGCCATCAATGGCCCGCTTGGTGTCGCAGCAGCACTGCGCCATCTGGCTTTGGATGCTGTTGCCGGTCTGCATGATGGTCATGTTGGTGCCATTCTGCGCTAAAGCCATCTCCTTGCCCAACTGCCCGATGCCGCCCTGCATCTCGTAACCAAGATTGCAGATGCCGTTACCGATGTTGGTCAGGCGGTCGTTGATCTGCCCGAACTGCTGGCCGAACAGAATCTCCTGCTGGCTGGCAGCGGTAGCGAACTGCCCGAACTCACCCTGCCGATTCCAGCCGTTGCCGCCAAAACCAAACATGAACAGGAACAGAACAACGATAAGGAACCAGCCGGAGCCCCAGCCGTTTTCTTCGCTTGTACCGCGTGTCACAGCGGCGATATCGCTAAGAGACATACCGTTCTCCATGTGGAAAACTCCTTTCATAAGTTTTTATAAATAAACCGTGTCGACCCGGCCTATTTCAGGAATTGCATAAAGTCCTTTGCTTGTTTCTGCAAATCAGCAAACTGCTCTTTGCTCATTTGCCCAGAAGTTAGTAACCGCTCGATTTCCTGCTGTGCTTTTTGCGGGGTCATGCCGGCAGCAAATTTTCGGAACTCTGCCACCATCGCAAGGGGGTTATTCGGCTTTCGGCTTCCGCTTCCCATCAGCATTTGCATCATTGGATTTGCCATTGATTGTGTCCTCCAATCTCTTTACGCGTTCTTCCAAGCTGCTTACATCCACAGGCGGGGTAGCCTGATACGGAGAAACCGTGTAGGGCGTTACCGTTGCATACCCCGCGCCGTCCGTCTGTTTCATCCACACAATGGGGTCGTTCTCGTCCATCAGCAAAATGGAACTGTTGGGGGCCATTCTGAACGCATCTGCGCCGTTTCTCCCGTTTACCCTTGTAATTTGGCACACAAACGCTTGCGGGGTTCCTGCGGCGTTCTGGGGGGCATAATTGCCGTACTGGCCGTTATATCCCATCGGCTGATATGGATTCTGATAGTAAGGATTAAATGCCATCAACATACCGTCCTTTCTTCACGGAACAGTTCGGCAAAATATACATATATCCGCAATTCTTCCGGGTCTGGGAACAAGGTCAAAATATCCCTTGCCATTTGCTCCGTGTAACCGCAGGCTATAAGCCGTTCGTACATTTTGCCACCTTCTTTCTGCTTTTATGGTACAAAAAAACAGGCACCCGAAAGTGCCTGAAAAGTGTCAAAAAATGCAAAAATCCCCCCGCCGGTTAAGGCAGGGGGATAAATAGTTCCTGTGCAATTTTATGATACGCTCTGCATCTGTGCCGCTTTACGGTTTCAACGGACATATTCCGCTCCATAGATACCTGTACGCAGCTTTTCCGGCGCACATCGCATTCTATGACTACCATCGCTTCATTGTCGGGTAGAAAAAAAGAATCAACAAAAGCAACGGCTCGTTTCGGCGGCAGATTTGACAGAAAATCCCTTACGGCCTTGTGGTTTCTGTTCATACACAAAACAAATAGCCGTGGAGGTGCGGATGCTTATGCACGGGCGTGAGGCCGGCGTAGCGGTGTCCTCTGCGCCCTCCAGTGGATTATTTTACGCCTCTCGGATGTAACCCTCAAACCCGGCGTCCTTCAGTCGCTGGAGCATCTTCTCGGCGTTCTCGCGGACGGCGAAGGCGCCGACCTGGACGCGGTAGAGCTTATCGGTGGCAGGCTGCTCGGGGGCGGGCTCTACCGGCTCGGCAGGAGTGGGCTGCTCCGGCGCATCGCCAGGCAGGATAGCGTTCACTCGATCCTGTACAGCATTATAGTCGTACCCTGCGGCCTCTAGGCGCTGGCGGCGGTCGGAGCCATTGCCCCACTCACCGCGGATCACTTCCCGGGCAACCTCGTCCACGGACTTGGCGGGCTGGGCAGATAGTCGGCTGTTGACCTCAGCGGCAATGCGGCCCATGCGCTCGTGCAGATAGGGCCCAGGGCAGGCCGTGGCCACAAACATACGGTGCTCGGTCAGGTTGCCGTCTGTATCCCCGGTGTAATTGAGGGCCTTAATGCCGTTGCGCTGGCAGATGTCCACGCACAGGTCGATCAGTTTGTTATAGGCCGCAGAGGACACGGGCCAGTCGCCGCCGGTGGCGCAGTTGGCAACCTCGATGTTGACGGCTCGGTTGTCGTTGCTGGGAGACGCAGAGGCCCATGCGCGGTCGCCCTCGTCCACATAGAGGCCCACCCTGCCATCGGAGCCGATACCATAGTTGGAGCTGGCCTCGTAGCTGGAGTTGGCAAAGAGATTGCCGCAGGTCTCCACAGACAGATCACCGGCCATGTGGTGGATGGTGATCTTGTCAATGGCGTGGGGCCGGGGATGGTCGCAGTTGGGGGAGAGCTTAGTGTAGGATACCAGGCTGGAATTACTCATTGACATCGCCCCCTCTATTGTAAGCGGCACTGGAGATGCACAGCACCGCGCCCAGGAAGGTGTCCACGGCGGTGATGGTGGTCACGACCTCTTCAGAGTAGGGCCACGCCCACACGGCAGACAGGGCGGCATACAGCGTTGCTACGGCGGGCAGGACGATGATGACCACCCACTTCAGGATGTCGTACAGCTTGTTTGAGATTTTCATGGTTTGCTCCTTTCTGTGCCCGATTCGGGCACCACAAAAATTAATGATTGTTTTCTAAATCCGCGATACGGTGGTTGGCGACCTTGATCTGCTCCTCCAACACCGGAACACGCCGGGCGAAGTTGTTATGCTCCCGAACTTCCCGGGTCAGCTCTTCCAGCTTAGTGTCGGTGACGGCCTGATGCGTATCCAGCTTGGCCTGCACATCCCGGGTGGTCTTATTGCTGGTGATGATTACCCCCAGCAGCGACAGGCCGCCGGTGATGAGAGCCACGACGATTGTTTCCATTCAGTAATTTCCTTTCTCCTATGGGGCTTGGTTTGCAGTGGCTTACTTGATTTGATTTCTATGCCAGTTTTTTTATTTCCATTTGCCTTTGACGCTGATATGCGCGGAAAAGGTCTGCGTACCGCTGTTATTTGATAGCGCGTCAACACCGATTGATGCATTGGTCGCATTTATGTATGCAGGGATTGCGTATCCGTTTCCGACCTTTGGATTCGCATTGGCTTCCGTCACACTTGTAAAAAGACCGGCAGGCAACGAAAAGTATGTGGAAAATGCATTCGCACCAAGGAATGTGCCGGATGATGCTACACTCTTAGATGGCTGCCCCCAACACTCCGCCACACCGCTGGCCCATTTGCGGTAAGTCCAAATACCGCTGGTGCCCTGTTCTAACACATAGTCCCCATAGCCCAAATCGGCCCGCAGCTCCGCCGGTGTCCGGTAATACACCCACCCGGCATTATCCAGCACTGCCACCTTTGGCGGCGTTTTGCCCAGGTCTGTGGTCGCCGTGGTTTGTAGCCATGTGCCGGTCAGATATTTGCCTGTTAGGTTTCCACCCAGAGTTGTAGCACCGCTGACTTGCAGGCCCTTTTCAAAGTGCGCCTCCCAGGCCACATCCAGCCGATTTTCTCCGCTCTCGCTGGCGTACCGCCCAATACCCACAGCTTTACCGTTCTCGCCCAAGTGGAAGGTCATCTCGGATGTGGGGATTCTTGTTTCCACCGACCCGCTCTCGCCCAGCTTGTCTACCGCCTGAATCTCGATGGTATATACCACCGATGCCGATAGGGTGACACCGGGCACCACGCCTGCGTAATCGTTTCCGGAAGATTCCGCCAAAAGAGTGATCCAACTTGACCAACCGCCGCCTTCTGCCGCATAGCGCAGACGCAAGGTGCATTTATTGTTTCCGGCCAAAGAGGAAAAGGACTTGGAGCACTCCACATAAAGCGCAGTACCATCTTCGCTTATCGTCCCGTCAGAGGTAGACCGTGCGCACACAAATCTTCCCGTGTTGCCGTTACGCACCACAGAGGGCGTATTGTACGCCAGCACCGTGACGGTTTTAGATGCTGTAGTGGAAAAGCCTCTGCTGTCCGTTGCCGTGCCGGTGATGGTCAACACGCCCGGCGTTTGCAGTGCGTCACTGGTGACTGTTTTCCCGGAATAGGCTTTACCCTCTACGGATGCGGAATATTGCTTTATGGTCGCGCCGAACTTTCCGCTGGCCGTGTGCGTGATTTTGGCCCGTGTTCTGCCCTGGATATACAGGGCATTGAACGGCGCTGACAGGGCGCTGACAGGGGCCACGGCAATAGCTTCGCTGGGTCGGGTGGCCGCATTACTGGTGACGGTAAATGTCCTTTCTACGGTGTCGTAGTAATAGGTGCTGCCGATTTTGGTACGCAGCAGGAACACGACTTTTCGTGTTAATGTCGTGTTGTTGCGCAGCACGGCCCGCTCCGCATTGGTAAGCTGGAAGGTGTAGCTGCCGCCGTTGGTGCTGACGGCTCGGTAAGCAATATCCGATGCCGACCCGGTCAGAGATATGCACACATCCAACGCAGACACCGCCGAGCCAGCCGGATTGGCATAGGCAATGGCCGGGTTGTCCACATCCGTAAAGTTGGGCGCGGATGTGATGGTAGCCGCCCGGGGTATGGCAGGCAGTGCAAAGCTCTCCGCCGAAGCGGTATAATCTCCGTTGCCGTACAGCCAGCCGGAAAAGGCAGAAACGGTGAAGGTCTTGCTACCGTCATTGTTGTGGGCAATGTCCAGTGTGCCGGAGGCAAAGGTGCGATCCTTGTAATCTGTGATGTCGGAATATGTGCCACCGGAATACACTGTTTGACCGTTAATGACCACCGCACCCATTTTTATGGCGTTTGTGTAATACTGCTCCTCGGGGTGCAGACCGCAGGACCAGGAAATGGTAGTCTTATTCCCGGCTATGTCCTGACTGCCGCTGATCTCCCACTTGACCCAAAAATAGGAGCCATATTTTGTGTTTGTTTTTACGGTTCCGCTTGTTGCCATTCTGTCAGCCTCCTATCCACTTGAAGCCAAGACCCTTATTTCGGCGTAACTCATAGCCACCAAGATTCAGGTTTTGGACGATGATACCGCTGTCGATGTAGAAATCCTTGCCCGCGAAGTGGCTTATCTCCTTCCCGGTTTCATCGAAAAAGGAAATGCGCCCGGCTGTGAACTGGGCAAAGGCGTTATAATTGCCAGCCGTATCGGTTTGCCCGATTTTCACGCCGTAAATCGGATTCCCGGATTCATCCTCAGCCACCTTGCCGGTGCGGATATAGCCCGCCGTCTCCGTGACCTGTTTCTGCACATCCGTGACTTTGCCATCTACGCCAAGAACTTGCTGCTCCACGGCCTTGATCTCGGTATACCGTTGCTCTATGGCTGTACTGTTGGCGGTTAGGTCGGATTCCATTTTTCGCTGGAACTCGCTGAAATTGGATTTTTCGGTGTAGGTCTCGGAGACCGTAGCCTTGAAGCTGTCCACATCCTGGGTCAGCTTTGTCACCGCCGTTCGTGTCTCGCTGACAATCGGTTCGGCGCTCTCGGTCATGGCCTTACTGATGCAGTATGCGCCGGTGTAGGCCGTTTGGCCGTCTGAATAGGTGATCTTCGTGCGGCTCCAAAGGTAGGTGCCGTCCGTGATGGTCGGGGCCGCAGGCTGCCATATGCCGCCGGAAAGCTCTGTCTCAGAGGTGGAGAGGTAATACTCTACCTCCGTGCTTGTCACAGAAACGCCATCATCGCCCTTGGCTCCAGGCTTGCCGTCCGCTCCTACAATGCGCACGGGCGTTCCCCATGTACCGCTGCTGGCGGACGCTGCTACCTTCTGTGAGAGCCATACCACAGCATCGGTCAGGTCTGTGTGCCAGCCGTTCAGCGTACCGTCTCCTGTGGGCTTGGCCGGGGTAGTCGTGCCGTCATGGTAAGTAATCCACACAGACAGCCCGTTGGTGCCATTGGTGCCGTCCTTGCCGTCTGCCCCGGCAGGCCCGGGAGGCCCGGGGGTAAGCTCGATATTCTCAAGGTCGGTTTTTGTGGCATAGATTTTCTGGGCTTCTGTCTTGCTGATGGTGGACTCAAATTTCCCGTCAATGGCTATGAGCTTTTGGGAGAGTCCGGAAACCGCATCCTGACTAACAGAACCTATGGCAAGGGCCGCACCGTTGATCGTGCCGTCCATCGTCAGGGCTACTTTACTGATGGTCTTTCCCCCGTCAGTAGAAAAGCCCAGGCCACCGGTGGACATGATCCACATTTTGGTATTATCTTCCACGGTGGGGGTATTTCTTAGCGTCCAGCCAGTAGGGTAGCCGTCTTTGTCATAAGTGATTTCAAAATAACCACCCTGCGCTCCGATTATTTTTTGGGTAGCATCTTGAAACGACTTTACAACATCTTCATACATTCTTTTGAACTTCTGTTCCGATGGAGAAGGGGTAGCATAGTCTGTATCCGAGGGGCCATAGCAAGTTAAATCGGCGGACATTCCACCCTTGATTTGCGATTTTAGCTCCATCACATAGGCCGTCAGATTCTCTCCGCTACCGCCTATAACAGAAACAATGTCTCCCGCTTCAACGGCTGGGTTTCCACGCCACTTAACGGCGCAAGGCCGCATTGTTTTGCCGTTAATCTCGGCAAAAACGGTTTCTGCTACTTCTGCGGTCATGTATGGGTTAATGGTGGTAATACCTTTTCCCGCTCCCACACTGATGGGGTTGCTATCCGTGCCAGTCAAGAGACTGTGAATCGTAAATGCATCATCAGCGGTAAGTGTCAGGCCGTCCATGTACTGCGTGTCGCGGCCAATCGTAAGACCGCCATCTGTATACCAGCAAAAGACAAGGTTTCCTGTTGCATCGAACTTTGCGTTACAACCGATAAGCCCGGCCAGCCATCCCAGCTGTTGCCGCAGAGTGCCCGTGTAAGGCGCAGCAATCTGAATACTCGGCATAGTAACGGCAGGCGGTGTTACGCTCGCCTGTTTGCAGACATCTGCCAGCACCTGTGCCGGAGTAGCCGGGAATGTGATAGTGGGCATATAGTCCTCTGTCAGACCAGCCATACGGTCGTAGCCTGTGACAGTTACCCACAGCTTCCCGCTATCCTCTACGCCATCTGAGGGGATGTAGTATTTGCCCTTTTGCACATATTGGGCTTCCCCGCCCACCATGATACCGACAGAGGGGATAAAATACGCACCGTTCAGCGGCAGATTGTCCTGCTTGTAGAATGTAACCTTGCAGCTGGACGAAAACGCCGCGCCGATGGTCACACCGTCTGAAGAGCCAAACTGCTCCGTTACAACGATCTCCTGTATCTCCGATGCGGGAAGGTCTGTCGTACCGTTGAAATTTACCTTGCTGGTGATTTCACGCCCCGGTGCAGAACACGCGGCGTTAAATGCGTCTGTTACAGTATGCATGGCTCACCTCTCGATGAAGTTCATGGAAAGCCCTTCCCATTGATATTCGCCATCAATAAGGCTATACATGGGTGCTGTCCTGTCGCCGACATAGGCGGTCATTTGCCGTTCAGAACCGGTCATAGCATCGGGATATTTTACTTTGAAAAAAACCTCGTCTACAGCCTGCAGCAATGTGGACATCGGCGCGGATTTCATGGGCGGCCACGATAGAGTTAGCTTACGCTTAGTCCCTACCCGGTCACGAAACAAGTCTCCGTTTTGATTTCTCCCCGTTCCATCTGCGTCAACATCCTGTATGCCCCACGAATATTCGCTGGGGTCAGGCAGCGGGACATTTGCCCCGTCTGCCTTTGTAATGGTTAAAATTGCCATTTGACCTCCTTATGTAACAAGAGGACTTGCCCCAGTCGCCCGGACAACGGCGTTGTTCTCTCTAACCACTGTCTCAAACAGTTTCTTCCCAGTCACGCTGTCGAGAACAATGGTCACATGGACTTCTCCAGAACCGCCAGATTCTTCGCGGACAATTTTCCGAATAAGTCCTTCCGGGGCTTCAATGTTATTTCCGTGGGTCTGATCGCCGAGCACGGCAAGGAATTCATCGTTTGCGGGGATAACTGCGCCTTTAGCGAGGCGCGGGAGCACATTCTCGCTGATATAGTCAATGTTTACTCCAATAGATTTGCCCCCTACAAACGGCACCCACGAAGGGACATCGAAACTGATCTTGTTCATCTGCTTAATGAGCCAGTTAAGCCCTTTGATGATGATGTTGATTGCTCCATTAAGCAGATCGATTATGGTGTTCCATATGCCCTTGAAAATGTCCTTGATTCCCTCCCAAGCTTTGTCAAAATCGCCCGAGAAAACGCCGGAGATAAACTTGATTAGCCCGGAGAAAATCGTCTTAATGTCGTCGATTATATTCCCGACGGTTTGCTTGATGTTGCCAAAAACGGCGGTTACAATAGCCTTGATTCCGGTAATAAGCGGTTTGAGCTTTCCGTTTGTTTTTTTGTCGATCCAGTCCAACAGCCCATTTAGCCAGTCCCTTATGCCATCAATAACGGAGCCGATTATTCCTTTCAGCCCGGAAAAGATTCCCTCGATCCCTTTCGCTGTGCGCTCCGTATCTCCTGTAAAGATTCCAGCAAAGAAGTCAATAAACCCTTGCAGAGTCTCTTTCACGCCATTGATAAGTTCTTGCCCATGCCCGGTAGAAACTGTGATGCTCAAAAGCAATGAGGCAATCATTGCGATTAGCAAAGGAATCCAAGAACCAATCAATATACCGATCCCGACGCCTGCCGCAAGAATCCCTGCAATAGCAAGCATTTGGTTCTGGAAATTCCATCCGCTTTTCCCTGCATCAGAAAACGCAACAGCCAGCACAGCAAGACCGGAAACAATAGCTGTAATTCCTCCAGCAACCGGACCAAGTGCAACATATAGACCGGTCACGGCAAGCGTCATGCCGAAAATCATACCGGTCATGTTTTCCTCTGTAACGCCGTTTACAATTGAATCGAGAATGTTTTGCACCAGCGTAAGCGCGCCAAAAATACCGACAGCCAAGCCAATGGTTTTCTGCAAATCAAGGCCGAGTTTTGGGCCAAGTTTCCACGCCGCTAATCCGGCGCCAATTGCAAGAATCCACGGGAGCGCATTTTTGAGCTTCTGCGTGACTTCATCAGCCTGCTTACTTACATCATTAAGAAAACCATACTCAGGCAATTCAAAGTCAAAACCGCTGCCGCCGGACACACCTGCAGAACCAGACCCGGACGCGGTGTTGCCGTTCAGAATGTTCAGCTCATCAAAGCCCATAACGGACTTTTTCAGTTCTTTTGCTGCGCTTGTTGCATCGTCAAAGCCTGCAGCGGCATCTTCTGCGCCGCTGGCGAGATTCCCAACGCCGGAATAATCAATCTCCGTGAGCTTGAAGTGAAACAGTTTTGCAATAGCATCCGCCAGCTCGCGTACAATACGAAGGACGGCGATTGCAATTGGCAATATCTTTTGAAGAATAGGAATAAAAATATTACCGATTGCTCTTGATGCCTGTGTCAACTGCGCTTGGAAAATACGGAGCTGGTTTGCGGGGGCATCCAGCGAACGAGCCATGTCACCCTGCGCCGTTGTTACCTGTGTCATAATTGCGTAGTAACGCAACTCCGCCTTTTCTGCCTGCGTCATGGCAGAAACAGACTTTTCGATTCCCAGCGTCAATGCGGTTTGTTCCAGTTTGGCTTGCGACAGGTCATAGCCCAATCTACGCAACGGTTCCAATTCGCCAGAAACGCCGGATTGCAGCTTTTGCATAGCATCTTCAACGGAGATGTTGAAGAACGAGGAAATGTCATAGCCGAGCTGTGTAAGGTTCTTACTCATAAGGTAAGAACGGTCTGCGACAGAGCCGAAGCCGGACAGCAAAGTGTTAAATACGCCCTGATTCCGCATCCATTTTGCTGGGTCGATGCCCATTATTTCGCCAACATTTTCCGCATACTCTTGGGCTTCTTTTGCGTATTGACCCATTGACGCAGTAAACAGGTTCAAATCCTCTTGGTAGGCATTTGATTCAGTGATAGCCTTGCTGATTTCTTGGCGTATCATACGAATTCCGGCCATAACCCCTGCCGTTTTTATGCTTTTGAGGGAAATCCCAAATCGGCTCGTTTGGGTAGATCCTTTGTTTCCCGTGTTGTTGTACTTCTCGGTCGTTGTTATGAGCCGCTGAATTCGAGACGGCATGGCACTAAATCCATCGGCTACATGTTGCATTTCTGTAGCAAACGGTCTCAGCGCATTTGCAAGCCGGGTCATTTGGTTTGAAAACTCGTCAATGTCTGCGGCGCGGAGTTCGCGCACAACGTCCGGAAAAGCGCTGAGCTGGTTAATGTACGAACGCATGTGCGCACCTTCCAGTTCGGATAGCGGGCGCAAAGCATCTGCGACATTGTAGAGTTTGTCTATATCGCCATCGGAAATCCCGGATAGTGCCGTTCCGAGCGATTGCATATTAGTCCCAAGCGATTTTGGAATTTTAACGGTTCCAACATCGGATATAGCCTTTAGCCCGGCAGCGATAGATTTAAGTTTTTGCCCAACTGCACCGGATCCAGACAGCGCTTTATTGAGCGCAGCAATCTGATTTGCAGCAGTTCTTACGCCGGACGCTCCGCCGGAAGTAGCCGTCTTTAGGGAGGACAACGCTTTTTCAAGCCGTCCCAAAGACGCAACGGCACTGTCGCTGTTCTCTTTGATTTGAAATTCAAGTCCGCGAATTTCAAGATTGTCCATGCTTTTCACCTCCCGGCTCGAATTTCTTGTTATTTGCAATCATGAACATTTCCATGATTGCTTTTGCACGGCTATCATTCTTCTGCTCTTTCACTTTTTTCTCCGCAGAATTATAGCTTTCACCCACCTGATAGGGGGAATCTCGATACGGAATAGGCTTTGTACCTTTCTTTGCGAACGCATGAAGAATAGGCGAAACATCCGCCAAGGCTTCATAGAAATACGCACCCTGTAGCCATGCGTTCTGGTTGTCCAAGTCCTGCTTGATTTTCGCTGCCTTGCGGTAATACTTGACCAACTCGCAATCCATTTCCCAGAACTGCTCGTAGGTCATGCCTATTGCAAGGTAATAAGGAAAAACCTCATAGAACTTTTCCGTGTAAGCGTAGAGGGGGGTATTGCCCCCCTCTTTATCGGGCGGCGGTTCGCTTACCAGTCCACCGTCCAGCTGGCGTTTCCCTCGGCTTCGGGATCATCCATGAGCGCTACAATGGGTTCGCTATACATTTCCACAAGCTTGCCCAGCATATCTCCCTTGTTGGGCAGCTGGGCGTAAATCTTGTCGATGACATCACGCTTTACATAGCGGTGATGCGCCAAAAAAGCGCCAGCAAACAGGGCGGGCAGATAGGTCATGGGCTTGCGCTGCAATTCCTCGATCTCGAAGCCCTGCCGCTCCATCATTTCCACAGATTTTCTGGTGTATTCCAGCACATATTTCACATCGTTGTGCTCGATGGTCATTGTCTTTGCCATAATTCCTCCTTACTCGCCGTCATCCAAAGTGATGACCGTGGTGGGCGCGATGGTGATATTCATTCCGACCACTTCGTTTACGCCGCCGCCTGTGGGATACACGGAAAGCTGGCCCTTGAAGGAAAACTTTCCGTCAGAGCCGGTGGGGGTAACAGAGCCACCGGATTCTGTGCCGCCAAACCACACAGCATAATCCGCTTCCGTACCCTCTTTTGCTTTCAGAGTCTTGTAATCGGCCAGTGAGTAGTTTGCCGTGAAACTCAGGCCGTCCATAGACTGAATACCGGCGATGTAGGTCTGCATCTTGTCAGACAGGGTGGTGGTTTCCAGCATTTCGGGGTCACCGCCAAGGTCGGGGAACTCCTTGATGTCCACCAGTTTTGTCCAAGTGTTCCCGGGAGCACTTTTCTGCATCAGAAAACTCTTATATGTACTGATTGGCATAATTTACCTCCTAAAAAGTGTTTTTCCGTCCGTTTCGGCACGGTATCGTGCCACTAAGCGATAGATTGACGCACTGTCCATGTTCGGGACGGGTGTCATGGAAATGCGTGTGAAATTCATTGCATACAGCATTTTGTCGATTTCTGACAGGATGCTGCGGCACTCTGATTTGCTTTCTCCGGTTTTGGTGGAGTAGACATTGACCTTATACATGACGGTTGCATACCGTTCGGCGCCGGAACTGTCCTGATTAGATGTGGTCGTGTAATTGTCCTGTTCCACAATGCTTGCGTGGGGGAACTTGGGGGGAGATTTTATATACGCCCCGGAAACATCTATCCCCTTGAACTTCTTTCGCAAGGCCTCTGCGATCGGGGTAAAAATCATCCGCTCCACATCAATCATCCGAACACCTCCTTTACGATTTCTCCAAGCCGCAACTCCAATTCTTTTACGGCGTTATACATGGGCATATTGGCCGGGTTACCATGTGTAAGAACAAGCGTACCCTTTGCTCTTTCGCCTACAACGGTTCCGTTTGTGCCGGGTTCTCCGTAATAACCCCATGTGGATTGTTTTCCGCGTCCTTGGCCATATTCTCCGCGCTCCATTCCCAAGTCCCTTGCTTCCGGGTGATTATCCGGGTATGTTACGCCTGTGCCAAATTCAATAAATAAGACCGTGCCGCCAACGGCGACAACGGCCTTTATTTTTCCTCGATCTTCGACAGACACGGTTACATCGTTTGTGCCGTCATATTCGGCGCTCGCAAAGCCTGCGCTTGCCACTTCGTATCCCTCTTGTGTAAGGCGTTCCAAAAGCCTTGCACAGCCGCTTTTTATCCATTCCCGGTACTCCCGAACGGAATCGATCATCTGCTGTACGCCGGATGGAGAAAGGGTGGTAACAACCTTGTGCTTCACGACACATTCACCTTGCTTATGGCAATAGAGATAGAATTCAGAGATTTGGCCACGCGCTTTACGATGTAGTCATAAAGCGGTTTCCCATCCTTATATTCCGGATTTTTGTCCACAAACAAAACGGTATCTTCTGCAATGGGGCAATCCATATCATCCGTAATGATGACCTTGTCATAGGAAACAAATTGCCCGAATTGCTCCACTTGCGCCGCCCCGGATGCAGGGGAGATATTCGCCAGCATTTTCACTGCGTCCTTGTATTTCACGGACATTTGCCCGGTTTCGTAGCCGTCATCGGACATATTCATAGTTTTCCCGTCATACAGGAGATACCAAAATGCCGATTTGTTCCGATCCATACATCTCATTTCACCACCCCCGCATAAGGGACAATGTCACGCAAAAGGGAGGACGGGACATCGCCGTCCTCATAGGAGCGGGAAATACCATTCTCGCTGTGCGCTGTTTCGCCCTCTGCTCCGCGCTTGTTCAGCAGATATGCGGCAATCTCCACTTGGGTCATGTGATACCGTTCGGGGACTTCTTTAATCGTGTCGTCAAACGGGTATAGTTTTCGCAGCACTTTATCCCCAGCAATAGCAAGGTAGGCGGAAAGCACGCTTCCTTGCTGGTCTGTCATAGCAGCTAAAAGCTCGGTCTTTTCAGCTTCGGTCATACGTCCCGCCCTCCTTTATCAGCCGGTCACAGCTTTGGTGTTTACAGGATTGCTTGCGTCATTGGCGATGAACACGCTGCGGCTGTAGGTGGGCGCGGTGAAATCGGTGGAAATACCGGTGAACTTGCCATGATACCATTCGGGGCCGTGGTCAAGACCCACCTGACCGAACAGCTGATACTTCTCACCAGCACCGGTCTTGGACAACTGCTCCAGGAAGAAGTTACCCTTGCCGGGAACAGGCTGGTACACAGGGGCGATAACATCCAGATTCAGCAGCAGTGCGGTGCCGGCGGGCAGGCACTCGCCCAGGTACAGATAAACCACGCCAAGGGGAGTGATTACGCTGGACAGCGCGATACCGTTAATCTCACGGGCGGCGGGAACCACGGTAAGACCGTTCTGCACGGCATCCGCATTGATCTGGAACATGGTCACGGCATCGCACCACAGCGCCAGGCCATTTGTGGGAGCGTTTTGTCCGTAAATCTTCTTCACCATGTCGGCTACATCCCACAGTCCCAGGGGCTTGGATGCCATAGCGGTAACATTGGTGGTAATGGCGGTGGTCAGACCACGGGTCTTGTTGATCTTGGAATCGTCCGCGGCCTTGTTGTATGCGCCCTGGATGAAGGTGAACTCCATATCCCGGGCGATCTTCTGAATCTTTGCGCCCACCTGGAAATCCAGTTCATTGATGGGGTTTGCCTGCTGATTCTCGATATTCACGCCGGACAGAGTGCCCATGTTGGACATCTTGGCGTAGGAAACACCTACGGTCTCCTGGAAAATCTGCGTGACATTGGTTTTCTGGGTGCGGGTCACCACGGTTGCATCAGGTGCAGTCAGGGACGCGGTCTCGCTGATAGCGGGCTGGGTGCCACCGGCAGAGCTGTATTCCTGACCTGTGACAAACTCGACATGGTTGGTGGTTTTTGCCCGGCTTCCGATGATGGAAGACAGAGGGGTGCGGGTGTTGCCCTTGTTGAAGAGCATACCGGAGTAATTCAGCACTCCGAAGCTGGTAGCAAAAGTATCTGCCATTTTAGTTCATTCTCCTTTACTGTGTGTTGTTGTCCTGATTCATTAGGCGGGTATAGTACGCCGCCTCCGCAAAATTGCCGGTGCTTTGCGCATCGGCAGCTTTTTTGGAAAAGTCTGCACCATTCGATCCGGATCCGGAAGCGGGCTTGGGTGTGCCTTGCATTGCGCTGGCTTTCACCTGCTTTGCGTATGTCTCCAAAAAAACCTGCTGGTTGGCAAACACCTTATCAGTGTTGCCGTCAGCCATTGCCTTGGCGGTATCGGCAGCAAGCTTTTCGTCATAGCCCTGTGCAATGAACTTGGCCGTGTACTGCGACACAGTCTTGTCGCGGCGAAGCTCATTTAGCTCCTTCTGCATAGCGGCAATGTCCTCCGCCTGCCGCTGTTTCTTCTGTTCGTCCTCGCTCAGCAGAGCATTATGTTTCCTTTTCCACTCTGCGGCCTCGGAATTTGCCTTGGAAACTGCCGCTTTCTGCTTTTCAAGCTCGGATGCGTTGTCGTTATACTCAAACGCTTCCAGCGCTTTCAGCTTGTCCTCCAAAGACATGTCCGCATAACCGGCGATTCTGCTGGTGTCGATTTTTGCCATTTTAATTACCTCCTGCGTTTAACAAGGCTGTTCACTCAGCACTATTCTCTGTTTTTGCGGGTTGTCTCCCGTTTGCGTTTTTAGGTCGTCCCTGACCATTTATCACCTTACGGCGGGTAAATCGAAAAAATAAAGGGGCTACCCTTTCGGATAGCCCCTCGGCTGTCGGTCAAGCCCTTGCCAGACCCACTCAGTATTTCTTTTTTCTACGCACTTCGATTACTACGATCTTCCCGTTCTCCACTTTCACCTCCGCTTGATTGCGGCTCTTGAGAATTTCGTTGATCGCCCGTACCATCTCCAGCGTTAATTCCATTGTTCCCTCCGTTTTCTTCGACATATTCCATGCTCATCTTGTATGCCAGCTGCGGATCGCTGAATAGGCCGCAATGCGTAAACGCAAGCTGTGGCGCAATTTTCCCGTTGCCAAGCATGGTTACCAGCACATTTGCCTTTTCGGAAATATTCTCATAGTTCCGCCGGGTGAATCTGATCTCGATTGCAGACAGTTTCAAAGACAAATCGCTCAAGTCATTGCAAATCCGCAAAAGCACTTTCAGAAACTCTTTTTCGGAACGCTTGAACACCAGCTCGGAATCCTTTGCTCTTGCTTCTGCCGCAGACCAGCCGTCACGCATGATGACCGCAGAGCCGGTGTCAGAGGTGGAAGAACCGCCGTTTCTGTTGGGCATCCCGCAGATGGTCAAAACCGTGTTATACAGATTGTCCGCAAGGGTCTGTGTCTGCGTCTGGTTCAGCTCCGTGACAAGGTTTTTGATCTCCGCTTTCTTCTGCGGGTCAATGTCCTCAAACTGAATTGCGCCGTCCTGCCGCAAAGCGGAATACTGATCTTCGGAAATTCGCACATTGTGGAACAACAGCAAGGACTGCACGAACTGCTCCACACCATCCATTCGGTTGGACTCCACATTGTTGATTGCATCCAGCAGATTCAGAACGATTTCAAACGCGCCAAGTCTCGCACGGTTTGCCGGGTACTCAATAATGGGAATCCCCAAAATCTGCGGCTCGCTGCGAATAATCTTCCATGTGTCGGTCACTTCATAGAAGTGGTCTTTCGTGTAACAGCTGAAAACGACTGTCCCATCGTCCATCTTGACATACTTGACCGCCATGAGGGGAGGATTTCCCAGCTGCACGGAATACACCACAAAGCAAAACCGTGGATCAAGGGTATAAATCTCAAACGGGGCTTCATCTTCATCTTCCGGTGTGTCCGGCATGACCATGCGATAAGCCGTGCCGCAGATGTGGAACCAGTCCGCCAATTCCTTATCCTTTGCCGGTTTGTCCTCGGACAAAACATAATCGTTCAGTTTTGTCACCATCTCGGCGATTTTTTCATCGGCAGCTCTGCTGACATACTGGACAGGTTCGCCCATCAAATAGCCAACCTTAAAGGACACAATTTCGTTTGCCCGGTTTTCGACAATCTTGTTGTTGATCTCCGGTCGCACATCTTTTACTCTGGCAAGGATAGGCTGGTCGCCTTTATAGTACCTGTATAAATATTCCATGTCCGCGCGGTTTGCGGCGTGGACAACCATTGCCTTTTGCAGGATATTTGCAATATTACCCTCGTTTACCTCGGTAGCATCCGAATAAATGACCTTTCTGCCAAACATTTGTCTCAATAGCGTCACCCCTTAAAACGGTCTTTTGAATATCTCAATCTTGCCGCTGATGCGGTTTCGGATTTCGTTCTCCAGCAGCGACAAGGAATCAGGCGCGTCATCGTGCGCCACCTTGCCGCTTCTTACATAGGTGGTCACTTCCTGCATGAAGCCCCAGTATTGACACCCTCGCTTGTATGTGGACGGATGCTTGAAGTAAAAATTCTTCTTGATTCCATCCGATGCGAACTCAATTCGTGTCTGCTTGTTGGAAATCGTCCTTTTTGTCCGTATGCTGGTGTTAAATCCGGCGTTTTTGACGATTTCTGCAACATCTCTCGCAAAATACATACCGGCGTTATTGGATTCGAACAATGCGTCTCCCACCTTGTTATCAATCAGGCACCTCGCGCATTCCGGCTTTGTTACCTCTGCGGGGGAATCGTCGTATACAACATCCACGATGTAGACTTCATCCCCATATAAGGCCGCAATAGGCATCGCCGTACTGTCTTTTCCGCTTTCTGCGGTGTCTGCCACGGCAATGATTGCATCCGGGTCACGATCTACCGGCAGTTCAAAGAAATAGTTCAGCTCCGACTTATTGAAAAGCAGCCCCTTTGCTTCAAATGGCTGCTGCTGGAATTCGCTTTCAAACTGTTCCGCGCTCAGAAGCTCTCTCTGCTCGCGGAAATAAGCGGTGGTAAAAACCTTTTTACCCTCCCGCTCATACTCATAATTGCTTTCGTCTGTAATTGGGTCAAGGGCGGGGATTTCAATGGCTTTCCATGCCCAGCCGCCTTTTTGTGCTTCTTCCTGTAAATGCCCTATGGGGTCATATAGGGAGTATCTCGTCCCAGTGGCCACAATAGGCGTACCCTCTATGGCACGGCCTAAAATATCGCCGGAAATTACTTCCCACTTATCATCCAGCCGTTGACGGTTTTTCGCTTCCTCTCTGCCCTCCACACAGTCATCCAAATAAAGGACATTGGTTGCCTCCGACAAGCCAACCTGCCGTGCGTCAATCGACCGGCACATGACCGTGGGGAATCGGGATTTTGACCGCAGATTGATGATTTTCGTGTCTGCATTGGTCTGCACCAATGGAGCATCCGGGAACACATCGTAGAACAAATACTCGTTCGGCGTTTGCAGATATTCCAGACAGCCGTTGTAGAAGCTTCGCACAAGATCGTCGCCTGTGCCTTCCATTAAAGACGATTTATCCGGGTTTCTCCCGGAAATCATGTTGATAAAATTGATCCCCAGCTGGCTTTTCCCGGCTCTTTTCGGAAGCGAAATGGTCAGCAGCCTCAATTTGCCGTCAAGAACATCTTGATACCCCTGCACAATAGGTCTTAGATACCGCCTGCGTGGAGCATAAAACCGCTTCTCCGGCTTTCTGTCCATCTCCACATACAGCAGGAAGGTATCAAAATCATGCGGCGCGTCAAACAACATGGACTGCTTATGCAGCGTGTAGAAATACTCCGCGTCTTTTGGGTTTCCGTTACGAAGTGCCTCGGAGGTCATCTTTCGGACTTCGGAATTTAACTGGTGCGCCGCAGCAAAATCTTCCGCTTCGTACCCAATGCACAACGCCAGCAAATCCTTGTAGGCTTCCCGGTCATGCGTTTTCTCTATGCGGTTTTTGATGCTCTCCGCAATCTTCCGATAATCCATTTGTCCTCCTGCAATAAAAAATGGACTGCCGAAAAATCGGTAGTCCATTCTATTTGGTTTTTGCGGATCCCTTACGGCTTCACTTCGTACTGCGTGCCATCAATCTGTACGCCAGTAACAACAAATTCGCCATTTCCTTGATCTTCATACCAGACCTTTGCCGGAACCCATAGTTTCATCTTGAACGCGTTTGACGCATATACCTCGCACTGCACCATGTATTTTTCGTCTGCGCGTCCAATGCCCCATGCGTCGTAGTATTTTGCGCTTACAAAGTATCGGTCAAGGACAGCCTCTGTCATGTCTTGCAACTGTCGATAAACATCGTATGGCACGGAAGATTCCGGCACATGTACATCGTCTATCGTCATCAAGAACCCGCCCTTGTCTTTGTCATATAGGTCCGTTCCATTCAGGGATACATAAATAATCTCCCGGTGGTCTACCGTGAACCAGAACACTCTGTCCTTGTCCACCACTTCACGGAATGCAACAAGTCCATCGACCGATGCCGATGCGTCTGTTGGCTCACATCCGGAAATGGAGTCCACCCCACACATACGCAGAATATCTCTGCCGGCCTGTGCCTCATCTTCTGTCATTCCGAAAGAAACAAGCCTTTCTGCAATCCCATCACTTGCAATGTCCGACAGTTCTTCCGCAGATTCACTGCCTTGTACATCGAAATCTCCCGCTGCGTCAGGGCTCTCATCTTTGTTGCTGTATGCAACAGCAAGGGTAATGATTAGCAGAATGGCTAATACGATTATCATTTTCTTCTCCTTGGCAGGATTCGATTTTTTCATTTCTATTTCCTCCCTCTATTCATCAGCGCCGTCTCGGGATTCCTGCGGAATCCTCGTAGTCCCACATCCGGCGGTAAAAGGTTCTGCTGCTCACATTCAGAAGTTTCACCGCGTGAGATGTTGTAATCTCCCGCTTGTACCATTGGTCATGCACCGACTTTACAAGGCTGTCTTCAATCTCTATCGGCTTGCGGCCCTTGTACTTTCCAGCCGCTTTTGCAGCCGCTATGCCCTCTCTCTGCCGCTGTAAGGTCTGCTCCCGTTCCAGCTCCGCCATTGCACCAAACACCGTGAGCATGAATTTGCCCTGCGGCGTGTTCGTGTCAATGGATTCCTTCTGCGATACAAAGCCCACACCTTTTTCTGTTAGCTGCTCTACCAGCGTCAACAAGTCCCTCGTGCTTCTCGCAAAGCGGCTGATGCTTTCAACAATGACCACATCGCCCTCTCGGACGAAATCCATCATCGCTTCCAGCTGCGGCCTGCCTGTGCGGCTCTTGCCACTCGCTTTATCCATGTAGACACGCTCCACACCAAGGTCTTTCATCAGTATCTCTTGGCGGATCGTGTTCTGCTCCTCTGTGGACACCCGAATATATCCGACTTTCATATGCATCGCTCCCTTCATCTTGTAAGGGTAGTGTAGCACACGCAAGCAGTAGTGTCAATAGGGTGTATGCTAAAATTTGCCTATTTGTTTTTGGCAGATTCTCTAAAAACGGCTTTTTATTTTTTGATGGATTTTTTTAACTCCCCTTTTGTTTTGCGCTCGCCATTCAAGGTTCGCCCCGCCGCCAGCCGCAGCCGCATATC
>ERZ1034920.261-NODE-261-length-43549-cov-16.705523_pt1 | contig 43549 bp, 44 predicted proteins | sample MGYA00520688_ERZ1034920 | MGnify/ENA primary metagenome ERZ1034920 (study PRJEB33766, sample SAMN09781785) | gut metagenome | biome: gut microbiome | host: Homo sapiens | place: Madagascar | study: EMG produced TPA metagenomics assembly of the PRJNA485056 data... | reverse complement strand
TTAGAATAATCTTAACTTGACAGAAAAAATTTACACAAAGGACTTGACAGACCCTTGGTGGCTGACGTCACCACCTTCGCCACGGTGTGAAGTGTGTCACACGATTCTCAGGTCGCTAACGCTCCCCTACAGCACGGCTATCACCGACTCACCGGATTCTCAGGTCGCTCCCGCTCCCCTACGAATCCGGTTCGCTGGTGTGACTCGTGTTCCCTTGCCACCCTGCAAGCGGTGGGACAACAACCCGTGCTTAATGTAGAGCCACTTATGAGCGAAATGTTATACGGAGCTTTATTGTCCCCTGTGCACATCCTGCATAGGATGTGCAAGTCGGGCAAAGTAAGGCGCCTAGCCTGCCCATAAAAGCGCTTTCCTTTTGTCGCCCGACCGATACAGCGGGGGAAAGGTGGTGCCGTAAGGCACCAAAGGGGGAAAAGCCGCTGCGAAGACCCTGCATAGGGTCTTCGCAGCGGCTAACTCACCACCATGTTAGCATGATTTATGCAGCATAAAGGAAATCCCGTAACGCAGGCTCCTTTCTCAGAAAGGAGCTGGGCGGAGCCCTGATGATAGATCTTTTTCCAGCAAAGGCGGCTATTCATGGAAGAGTCATATTAGGCCCCTGCGGGGCCTCGGCGTTTCTACGAAAATCCGCTATTTTCCGTCGCCTGCGGCGACACCTTCGGTCGGGCATTAAGGTGTTCGCTTTGTGGGCAGGCTATGCTCACATATTAGCCCGACTCAGAAGCCCTCTGCAGGGCTTCTGTCTTCCAAAGGAAGAAGGCTTTGGCTTTCCGTCATGCAGCACCTGTGACACAAGATGGAAGAACGTAACGCTGACTTTATAATTCATAGCCGCCGCAGGCGGCTATCCACAATCCTCGGCGGCGAAGCCGCCGTCAAACCTGAGGACCCTCCGGCCAAAGGCCGGTCAATCTTAAGAACTTTTTCACTCACAACCTTCGGCCCCGAGGGTTCGCCCCCTTTGGTGCTGACGCACCACCTTTCCCCAAAGGGAAGCATGTCACTGGATTCTCAGTCGCCTACGGCTCCCTACGAATCCAGTTCCTTTGCCACCCCGCTGAAGCGGGGGCACAATAAATGGGGGGAGGGAACCCTCTGAACCCCCTCCATGGCCTCCACCATCCTCCACCCCAGGTGGGGGATTTTTTCGTGGTGGGAAATCCCAAAATCTCTCTTTTCCACCGTCCGAAGATTTCCATTTCCTTTATAATCCTCAAATTTCCCTGTATTTATCGCACTTTCCGGAGCTGCTGCATTCCCGTTTCCTTCGCACCAAACAAACTTTTTTCGTTGTAAGCAAGTGGGGATATGTGGTAGAATGTGGGTAAATGTGGAGGAGGTGGAAGGATTATGTTCATGAATGAGTATTCTCATACCATTGACAGCAAGGGACGCATGATCCTTCCGGCCAAGTTCCGGGAGGAGCTGGGCAGCAGTTTCGTGCTGGCTCCGGGACTGGATACCTGTCTCTGCATTTACCCCAGGGAAAGGTGGGATGCCCTCATTGCGAGGCTCCAGAAGCTGCCTTTCACGAACCATAAGGTGAGAAAGATTATGCGTCATCTTATCGGCAGGGGGACTGAGATGGAATGTGACAAGCAGGGGAGGATTCTGATTCCCCAGCATCTGCGCGCCTTTGCACAGCTGAAGAAGGAGGCCTGCATTGTAGGTACGGGGCCTATTATAGAGATCTGGGATCCGGTCCTTCTGGATGCTGATGAAAACGGCGATGAATCTATGGCGGATATTGCGGATTCTCTGGATCTGCCGCTGAATTTTGATTTGTAAGGGGAGGGTTTCATGGAATTTCATCATACTACCGTTCTTCTTCATGAAATGATTGATTCTGTGCTTACTGATCCCCATGGCATTTATGTGGACTGCACCCTTGGCGGCGGCGGTCATTCTCTGGCTCTTTCGGAAAAGCTGGCAGATGACGGTCTCGTAATCGGCGTGGATCAGGACCAGGAGGCCATTGATGCGGCTTCTGAAAGGCTGAAGGGGACGGCGTGCCGTCATCTTTTTGTCCGTGATAATTTTTCCCATATATCGGATATTCTTTCTTCTCTATCTATTGAGAAGGTGGACGGGTTTATTTTTGATCTGGGCGTTTCTTCCCATCAGCTGGATGACGGGGAGAGGGGATTTTCCTATATGAATAACGGGAAGCTGGATATGCGTATGGATCAGCGGAATCCTCTCACTGCCTATGAAATCGTGAATACCTATGATGAGGATGATTTGACCCGCATCATCAGAGAGTACGGCGAGGAGCGGTGGGCGAAGCGGATTGCCCGCTTTATTGTGGATTTCCGGAAGGATAAGCCCATTGAGACCACCGATGAACTGGTGCATGTAATCAAGGCGGCTATTCCCGCCAATGCCAGAAGGAACGGGCCCCATCCGGCAAAGCGTACTTTTCAGGCAATCCGGATAGAGGTAAACAATGAGCTGGGCATCCTGAAGGATACGATGGAGGCCTGTGTGAACCATTTGAAACCGGGCGGCAGGCTGGGGGTTATTACATTCCAGTCTCTGGAGGACCGGATTATCAAGAATGCTTTCCGTGAAATGGAAAGGGACTGCATCTGTCCGCCGGATCTTCCGGTTTGCATGTGCCATCATCACAGGACGGTGAAGAGTCTGGGGAAGGCCAGAAAGCCTTCGGAAAAAGAAGTGGAGGAAAATCCAAGGGCCCGGAGCGCGGTGCTCCGGGTGGTGGAGAGAGTATAGGAAACGGAAATTTCCCATGCCATAGTGTGAATAGAATGGGGAGAGATGTTGTATGTTTTCGCAGAATGTACAGATGATGGATTATGTGTCATCCATGCCGCAGGGGATTGCCATCCCCCGGGAAAGAGCAAAAGAAGAGGCGTCTTCCGGAAGCCTGATTCATCATGTCGTTCTGGGGATTGTTATGATTCTGCTGCCCTTTATGGCGGCTACTATTCTCCATGGTTTTAATGTGCAGGCGGAGTACAATATGCAGCAGGTGCGGGCGGAAGTTATGAGCCTTGAAAAGGAAAATTCCGTGCTGAAGCTGGAGGTTTCCAGGCTGGATGCGCCGGTTCGGATCCAAAAGATTGCAGAAACGAAGCTGGGCATGCGCCTTCCTTCAAGGAATGTATATGGCGGCATGGAAGGGACCCGGCAAGGGACCAAGTCCCCTAAGGCTTCATCAGCTTCTTCTCCGAAAACAGTGAGATGATCCTGGTTTCCGGGAGACGAAGGCTGCTGTTGGATCTGTATCAGATAACTGCTTAAAAATTGAATTAAAATTATAAAAAACAGCGGCCTTTTTTAAGGGCCGCTATTGTACTTACCGGGGTTTTAAGCTATCATAAATAATGACGCTTAATTGAAATTGATTCAGAGGTGATCATTTTGAAAACATTAAAAGAATTGATCCGCATGACTCCTGTGGAAAGAGTGACAGGCAATGCAGACATTGAAATTAAAGATGTAACGGCTGATTCCCGCATGGTGGTGGAAGGCGGATTATTCATCTGCCTCTCCGGCGCCCATGTGGACGGCCATGATTTTGTGAAGGCTGCTGTGGAAAAGGGTGCTTCTGCCATTGTAGCTTCCAGGGAAGTGGATGTACCGTCTTCTGTGGCTGTGGTGTATGTAAAGGACACCCGGAAGGCCATGGAGGATATGGTACCCTTTTTCTTTGATTATCCTACCCGTAAAATGCGCATGATTGCCCTTACCGGTACTAACGGCAAGACTACCACCACCCATGTGGCGGCTCATATCCTGCATCACGCAGGACACAAGACCGGCGTCATCGGCACCATTCATGCCTTAATCGGCGATAAGGAAATCCCCACCCACAATACGACTCCCGACGTTATTGATTTGGACCGCATTCTTTCGCAGATGGCAAAGGAAGGCGTGGAATATGTGTGCATGGAAGTTTCCTCCCATTCCCTGGTGCTGGGAAGGGTGGCAGGCTGTGAATTCGATGATGCGGTTTTCACAAACCTCACTGAAGACCATCTGGATTTCCACAAGACCATGGATAATTATGCAAAGGCCAAGGCCATTCTTTTCCATATGGTTTCTTCCAAAGGACAGACGAAGAAGGGCAAGTCCGCCTGGGTGAATATGGACGACCCCTATGCCCATGTGATGGAGGAGGCAGTGGATGACAGAAATATCTGCGCTCTTCATACCTACAGCATGATTCATCCGTCGGCAGACCTCTATGCCCATGATATTCACTTCACCGGCAAATCTTCCGCTTTCAAGGTAACCTATGAAGGAAAGGATTATGACTTTGAAACGAAGCTGGCAGGCCGCTTCAATGTGTACAACACCCTGGGCGCCGTAGGCGCTTCCCTGTCGGAAGGGGTCCCCATGGATACCATTGTGGAAGCTATGAAGGATTTCAGAAGCGTGCCCGGCCGTTTTGAGCTGATTGATGAAGGACAGCCTTTCACGGTGGTGGTGGATTATGCCCATACCCCGGACGGACTGGAAAAGATTCTGACCACTGCCGAGGAAATTACCAAAGGCCGCATTATCGTAGTATTCGGCTGCGGCGGTGACCGGGACCGGATGAAGCGCCCCATTATGGGCCGCATTGCTGCGAGAAATGCAGATATTGCCCTGGTGACCAGCGATAATCCCCGCACGGAAGACCCTGCTTCCATCGTAAAGGAAGTGGCTGCCGGTGTAGAGGAAGTGAAGAAGGAAAAGCCTTCCCTTTCCTATGAAGTGATTGTAGACCGGAGAAGCGCTATCCGCCGGGCCATCGAACTGGCCAAGCCGGGAGACATTGTGCTTATCGCCGGCAAGGGCCATGAAAATTACCAGATCCTGAAAGATAAGACCATTCATTTTGATGACAGGGAAGAAGCCCGAAAGGCACTGAAGGAGAAATAAAATGGCATCATTTACACTGGAGGAAATCGAAAAGGCGGCATCTGCCAGGCTGATCCACCGGGGAAATATTCCCTTTGTGGACGGTGTGAGCACCGATACCCGCACCATCAGGGAGGGGGAGCTTTTTATCGCCCTTACCGGTGAAAATTTCAATGGCCATGCTTTCGTGAAACTGGCAGTGGAGCAAGGCGCAGCGGCTGTCATGATTTCCGATGCGTCCTACGGGGAAGGCCTGGATCCGAAGGTTTCCGTGTTCCTTGTGAAGGATACGAAAAAGGGGCTGGAGGATACAGCCCATTTCCACCGCATGCGCTTTCACGTGCCCGTAATCGGCGTCACCGGCTCTAACGGGAAGACTACCACCAAGGATATGATTACTGCCATCCTGTCCACCCGCTTTCATGTGACTGCCACACAGAAGAATTTCAACAATGAAATCGGCCTTTCCATGACCCTCCTTTCCATGACCGGAGACACGGAGGTCTGCGTGGTGGAAATGGGCATGCGGGGCTTCGGACAGATTAAGGAGCTCTGCGATATTGCTTCTCCCACCATGGGGGTAGTGACTAACGTAGGCACTTCCCATATCGGCATTCTGGGAAGCCAGGACAATATTGCCAAAGCAAAGAAAGAACTGATCGATGCCCTTCCTGCCGACGGCACAGCCATCTTGAACGGTGATGATGAAAGGGTCAGCGCCATGGGGAAAGGCTTTGCAGGCCGGGTCATCCGCTACGGTCTCCATGGCCGGTATACGGTCAGGGGCAGCGATGTGCACTATGAAGAGGAAGATACAAGATATACCTGCACCTGCTTTGATGAAGCATTCAAGGTGAAACTTCATCTTCTGGGGGTGCATAATGTGTATGATGCACTGGCTGCCACGGCGGCCTGCCGGGTGCTGGGCGTGGATACAGGGAAAATCCAGCGGGCTCTCAGCGATTTCCGACCCGCCGGACAGCGGCAGACTGTGGAAATCATTGACGGCATCACCGTTCTGGATGATTCCTACAATGCCAACCCCCTTTCCATGGAGATGGCTTTCCGTTCTGCGAAACAGATGGCAGGCAGGCACTATTTCCTTGTGCTGGGGGATATGGGCGAACTGGGCCGTTTTGAGGAAAAGCTCCATTATGAAACAGGCCTTACGGCAGCGAAAATCGGTTTTGACGGCCTTATCACCGTAGGTCCTCTTTCCCGTTTCCTTGCCAAAGGAGCGGAAGAGGGGGGCATCAAGGCAGTCCATACCTGCGATACCTGCGAGGAAGCGGCGGAAAGGCTGAAGAAAATGGCAGGCCCCGGCGATGTGGTGCTTGTGAAAGGTTCCCATTATATGCATATGGAAACGATTCCTGCGATTCTGAGGGGAGCTAAGGGAAAGAATGGAAAGTAATTATTTGATATATCTGGCGGAATCGGCAGTGCTGACTGTGATTCTTGGATTTTTTGCCATTCCGCTTCTTAAAAAATTAAAAGCCCGCCAGTCCATCCGGGAGGAGGGGCCCAAGTCCCACCGCGTGAAGAACGGGACCCCCACCATGGGCGGTCTTTTCATGCTGCTGGCAGCGGTGCTTGTGGTGATTTTCAATAAAATGATTGATCCTTCCGTGCTCTGGCTCCTGTTTCTCACTCTGGGTCATGGGGTGCTGGGCTTTCTTGATGATTTCATCAAGGCAGAGAAAAAAAGAAATCTGGGACTTACGGCAAAACAGAAAATGCTGGGGCAGATCATTCTGGCCGTTCTTTTCTGCTGGGGCGTGGTAGATACTCTTCATCTGCCCTATTCCATTGCCATTCCCTTTACGAATATGGATGTTTCCATCGGACTTCTGTATTATCCCTTCGTGGTTCTTGTCATTGTAGGTGCATCCAATGCGGTAAACCTGACAGACGGCCTTGACGGGCTGGCTTCCGGCTGCTGCGTCATTGCTTTTTCCGCCTATGCGCTGTACTGCTATATGACAGGCTTCAACGATCTGGGATATTTCATCATCATTTTGGCAGGCGCCTGCATCGGCTTCCTTTTCTTCAATTACCATCCCGCCAAGATCTTCATGGGGGACACCGGTTCCCTGGCTCTGGGCGGCGCCATTGCAGGTATTTCCGTCATGACCAGGACGGAGCTTCTTCTTATTTTCCTGGGCATGATTTTCGTACTGGAAGCGCTTTCCGTCATTATCCAGGTGGCTTCTTTCCAGCTCACCGGAAAAAGGGTATTCAAGATGAGCCCTCTTCACCATCATTTTGAGCTCTGCGGATGGAGCGAGGTCCATGTGGTATGGGCTTTCTGGATTTTTGAGGGGATTGCTGCCTGTGTGAGCCTGCTTTTGGCTATTCGGGCCTTATAAGACTATTCATCTCTGTGCTTTTGAATTGTCAGGCTGCTGCCTGATTCCATGGGGAGGTAAATTATGAAAAGTGTATTGATTCTCGGCGCCGGCATCAGCGGTTTGGGAGCTGCCCATGTGCTTCTCCGCCATAATGTGAACGTGCTGATTTCCGATTTAAAAGATTCTATCCATGATAGAAAGGAAAAGGATGCATTAACGGAACTGGGGGCATCCTTCAGATTCGGTCCCCAGTCTCTGGATCTTCTTGACGGCGTGGATACGGTGGTTGTGTCCCCGGTTATCCCAAGGGAGAATCCGGTGGTAGCGGAAGCCTTCAAAAGGCATATTGATGTGATCAGCGAAGTGGAACTGGCGTATCGGGTGACAAAGGCGCCCATTCTGGCCATTACAGGCACCAATGGTAAAACCACCACTACCACTCTCCTTGGGAGCATGGTCAGCAAAAGCGGACGCCCCTTTGCCCTGGCAGGCAATCTGGGCATTTCCCTCAGTCGGGAAGCGGAGCTTGTACCGGCTGACGGTGTGATTGCCGCTGAAGTTTCCAGTTTCCAGCTGGAATTTATTAAGACCTTCAAACCCAGGGCCGCCGTGATTTTAAACATTACGCCGGACCATCTGGAAAGGCACCATACCATGGAAGCCTATGTGGCTGCCAAGGCCAGGATTTTTGAAAATATGGACAAATCGGACTGCCTCCTTCTGAATGCGGAGGATTCCTATACGCCGGAGCTTAAAAAGCAGGCGGAAACCCATACCCATGTATGCCTCCTTTCCACCCGCCACGAAGTGGAAGAGGGCGCCTTCCTTGACGGGGATGTGCTTGTCATCCGCAGACAGGGAAAGGAAATCCCGCTCCTGCATACAGGAGAAATGAAACTCAAAGGCATGCAGAATTATGAAGATGCCCTGGCCGCTTCCTTCCTTGCCTATGAGGGGGGAGTGCCGGTGGATGTCATCATTTCCGTGCTGAAGGATTTCACTTCCCTTCCCAACCGGATTGAATATGTCCGCACTCTTCATGATGTGGAGTATTATAACGATTCCAAGGCTACCAATACGGACGCTGCGGAAAAGGGCATGAGCGCCTTCGGTAAACCGGTGATCCTTATTGCCGGCGGCTATGACAAGGGCACGCCCCTTGAAGAATTTATGGCGGAAGTTAAGAAGCACACAAAGCATCTGATCCTTTTGGGCGCGGCAGCCGACCGTTTTGAAAAGGCGGCGAAAAAAGCAGGAGTTTCTTCTATTCACCGGGTGTCTTCCATGAAGGAAGCGGTTATTACCGGGCAGAAACTGGCTGAAGCAGGGGATATTGTTATCCTTTCTCCGGCCTGCTCTTCCTTTGATATGTACCACAATATGGAAGAACGGGGCATGGATTTCAAACGTATTGTTAAAAGTCTGACCTGACGGGGGAGTTATGAAACGAATTATTCTATCCGGCGGTGGTACCGGCGGGCATATCTATCCCGCCATCACCATTGCCCGTGAAATTTCCAAACTGGAGGATGTGGAGTTCCTCTTTGTGGGCACCCCCAATGGCATGGAGTCCAGAATCGTTCCGAAGGAAGGGTTCAAATTCGCCTCTATTCCCGCCTACGGTTTGAAGCGGTCCTTCACACCGAAGAATCTTGCTATCCTCATGAAAACCGCAGGCAGCCTTTTCAAGGCAAGGTCCATTCTGAAACATTTCAATCCCGATGTGGTCATAGGAACCGGCGGATACGTGTGCGGCCCCATCCTCATGGCGGCGGCCCTCTCCCACATTCCCACCCTTATCCAGGAGCAGAATGTGATTCCCGGAATTACCAATAAAATCCTCTCCCACGTGGTAGATACCATTGCCCTTGGTTACGAGGAGGCCAAAATGCGTTTTCCCCGTCCGGAGAAATGCGTTTATACAGGGAATCCTATCCGCCCCGATATTATCGAGGCAAAGCGGGAGGAAGCCCGCCGTGAGCTGGGCATATCGCCTGACACCTTCATGGTGCTCATCACAGGCGGCAGCCGGGGCGCCCGTTCCATCAACACGGCCATGGAAGGGGTGCACCGTCATTTCAAAGACGACAGTCACCTCTGCCTTTACCATGTTACGGGCACCCTGGAATATGATAAAATAATAGAGGCGGTGCACGCCGACAAAGACGGCAGGGTAGGGAAGGCAGGACGGATCGTGAAGTACGAGTACCATATGCCCCGGGCTCTGGCAGCGGCGGATCTTATTATCTGCCGTGCCGGTGCGGTGAGCTTGGCTGAACTGGCAGCCCGCGGACTGCCGGCCATCCTCATTCCCTATCCCTATGCAGCAGAAGATCACCAGACCTTCAATGCCAGGGTTTTTGTGGCGGCAGGAGCGGCCAAAATGATTGTGGACAAGTATCTCACTGACAAAGAACTGATCCAGGATATTTCCTACCTGAAGGAAACACCGTCCACCCTGCGCAGTATGTCCGATGCTTCCGCAGGACTTGGAAAAATCCATGCCGGCAGGGATATTGCCTGTCTGGCACTTCAGCTTGCTGAAAAAAGGGAGCACAAGTGATGAATCTTAACGAATATACAAATTTTCATTTTATCGGTATCGGCGGCATGGGCATGCGGGCCCTGGCTGAAATCCTGCTGGAAAAGGGATATTCCGTTTCCGGTTCCGATATGGCCAGCTCTCCGGTGCTTGAAAATTTCCGGAAAAGAGGGGCTTCCATTTATATCGGCCATGATGCTTCCCATGTGAAAGGGGAGGGCTGCGTGGTCATTTCATCCGCCATTTCCAAAGATAATCCGGAGCTTGTGGAAGCCGAAAAGAAGGGGCTTCCTGTATTCCACCGGTCCGATGTACTGGCGGCCCTCATTCTTGCCGGAAAGGGTATTTCCGTAGCCGGAGCTCATGGAAAATCCACCACCTCCGGTATGCTGGGACAGATTTTCTACGAAGCAGGCACGGATCCTACCATTGTTCTGGGCGCTGCAGCTGACTACATTCATGGAAACTCCATCTGCGGCAAAGGGGACTATGTCATTGCCGAAGCCGATGAAAGCGATGGCTCCTTCCTGAAATTTAAAAATTACATCACCGTAGTAACCAATGTGGAAGATGACCATCTGGACCATTACGGCAGTGTGGAAAACATCCGCAGCGCCTTTGCGGATTTTGTAAATCATATTTCCTATGATGACGGCGCCGCTTTCCTCTGCCTTGACAGCGAAGGGGTAAGGGCGATTCTTCCGAAGATTCATAAGAAGGTGATTACCTTCGGCCTGGATGAGAAGGCGGATGTGGAGGCCCTTCATCCCCGCTACGAAAACCGGTTCCTCTGCTACGATGCGAAGGTTTTCGGCAAGGTGCTTGGCACGGTACGTCTCCAGGTGCCTGGTCTTCACAACGTGCGGGACTCCCTTGGCGCCCTGGCGGCGGCCCTCTACTGCGGCATCCCTTTTGAAAAGGCGGCTGAGTCCCTGTCCCGCTTCTGCGGCGTGAAGAGACGGTTTGAAACGAAGTACAGAAACGACGACCTCTGGGTCGTGGACGACTACGCCCACCATCCTACGGAAATCAAAGCGACCCTCAAAGCAGCCAGGGAAACGGGAAACCACCGTATTCTCTGCGCTTTCCAGCCTCACCGCTATTCCCGTACCAAACTGCTCAGGGATGAATTCGCAGAAGCCTTTGACGAGGGGGATATCCTTTTCTTTACCGATATTTATGCGGCCAGTGAGGAGAAGATTCCCGGCGTGGACGGTCATACCATCCCGGATGCGGTTAAAGCCCGCCACCCTGAAAAGGATATCCGCTATGTTCCTTCGGTGGATGATGTGGCAGAGGCCATCTATAAGACCCTTCGCAGGGGGGACCTGGTGATTACCATGGGTGCCGGCAGCATTACCGGGGCAGGCGGAAAACTCGTTCAGTTATTAAAAGAAAAGGGAATGCCAAGTGATTAATAAAGAAACGAAAATAGTGGTCCTCATGGGCGGTCCTTCTACGGAAGCGGAAGTTTCCAGAAATACGGGCACTGCCATTGCAGAGGCCCTGGAATCCATCGGTTATACGGTGATTCCTATGGAATATGATCCTCACCATGTGGTGGAAAATCTGAAAAAGGCGGAAGCGGAAGTGGTGTTTATCGCCCTCCATGGCAAGTATGGAGAAGATGGCACTATCCAGAGCGTATTGGAGCTGGCTCGGATCCCCTATACCGGTTCTGGTGTCACTTCCTCCGCTATTACCATGGATAAAATTATGAGCAGCCACCTGTTCAAGCAGGCAGGCCTTCCCATGGCCCATTCCCGTCCTTACTTCCTGAAGGACGGCAGGGATGCGGTCATTTCTTCCATTCTTTCCGAATTTTCCTTTCCGGTGGTGCTGAAACCGGCCTGCGAAGGTTCCACCATCGGTATCGAAATCGTGAAGAATAAAGAAGATCTTCCCGCTGCAGTGGACAGAGTTTTCAAGGTGGAAGGACGTATCCTGGCGGAAGACTATCTGGCAGGCGGCGAATTCACCGTATCCGTGCTTGACGGCAGGGCTCTTCCGGTGATTGAAATCTGTCCCCATTCCGGACAGTATGACTACCACTCCAAGTACACCAAAGGCGCTACGGACTATATTGTGCCTGCTCCCATTTCAAAGGAGCTTTCAGAGGAAATGAGCCGTATTGCGGAAGAAGGCTACCGGATCTGCGAATGCAGCGGCGCCGTGCGCTTTGATTTCAAAACAGACAAAGAGGGACATCCTTTTGTACTGGAAGCCAATTCCATTCCCGGCATGACTTCCACCAGTCTTGTGCCCAAGGCCGCCGCAGCGGATGGTATTTCCTTCCCCAGGCTCTGCGAAATGATACTGATGGAAGCTGGCCTTGATAAAGTCTGACGGGACATCATTATGGATAATTTTAAAAGCTTCAACGATTTCCTGAAGGAACAGCATGGAAACCCCGAGGGATTTCCCGAAAAGCCGAAGGTGGAGGAGCCGCCGGAAGAGATAGTCCCACCGGAAGATAGGCCTTCGGTGAGGAAAAAAGGCCGGCATCATGCTGTCCATCACGGCAGGGGAAAGGCTTATGCTGCCGGCGGTCTGGCAGTAGCGGCAGCTGCAGTGCTCTCCCTCTTTTTCCTTCCCATTCCCCTGGGGTATATAGACCTCAGAGGCACCGATGTGCTTACGGTGGATGACGTTATTTTTGAAGGGCGCATCCGTGAGCCGGTGAATGTTCTGCAGGTGAGCTCTTCCAGGCTGGAGGAGCGGCTTTCCAAAGATATCCGTCTGTCCACCGTGTCCGTAAGCCGGAGATTTCCCTTTGTACTGGAAGTGGATGTGACGGACAGGATACCTCTTGCCATTGTGCAGGACCAGTTTGGCTATGCCTTTCTGGATAAGGACGGCATGGTGATGGATACGACCCAGTCCATTAAGAAGGTGAACGTGCCGCTCATTACAGGAAAGAGGATGGGAAATCTCCTTCTGGGAGATTCGGTAGCCGGCGGTGAACTGGATGCGGCCCTTGATTTCCTTAACCACCTTTCTCCCGAAGGGCTTCGTGTCTTTTCGGAAATCAACATAGGCAACGGGGATGACATCAAAGCCTATACCCGAGACGGCATTACGGTGCGTCTGGGCAGCGGACCCGATATGGCGGGACAGGCAAAACTGGCGGAAAATATGGTTGGCGACGTGAAGGCCCGGGGTCTTTCTGTGGAATACCTGGACGCCAATCCGGCATCCCCTTTCATCAAGCTGAAAAAATAAATAAAAATCTGCCTCTTTCCCCGTTATAACTGTAGCGAACTTGTGCAAAGTATTGTACAATGTAAGATATGATTATCTTGATAAGAAGATGACTATCAGAATGAATAATGAAACAAAAAGTCAATCTCATGACGCAGAGGATCCTAAAGGAGGAGCGAACATGGAACAGTCTGAAATTGCTAAAATTAAAGTAATCGGTGTAGGCGGCGGCGGAAATAACGCTGTCAACCGTATGATTGATGAAGAAGTAAAGGGCGTTGAATTCATCGCTGTCAATACAGAACTGCAGGTACTGAACAAGTCTGAAGCGGAAACCAAGATCCAGATCGGCGAAAAGCTGACCAAAGGTCTTGGCGCCGGCGCAAAACCGGAAGTAGGGGAACAGGCTGCGGAAGAATCCCGCGAAGATCTGACCAAAGCTTTAACCGGCGCAGACATGGTATTTGTCACTGCCGGCATGGGCGGCGGCACCGGCACCGGCGCGGCTCCTGTAGCTGCACAGTGCGCCAGAGAACTGGGCGCTCTGACCATCGCCGTAGTCACCAAGCCATTCAGCTTCGAAGGTAAAGTAAGAGCAAAGAATGCTGCCGAAGGCATTGAAAGACTGAAGCAGAACGTTGATGCTATCCTGGTGGTTCCGAATGACAAACTGATGAGCATTATCGACAAGAAGACATCCATTAAAGATGCTTTCAAGACGGCTGATGACGTACTTCGTCAGGGCATCCAGGGTATTTCCGACCTTATTACCGTACCCGGCATTATCAACCTGGACTTTGCAGACGTGAGAACTATTATGAGCGATCAGGGCGACGCCCTCATGGGTATCGGCATCGGCACCGGCGACAACCGTGCCAGCGATGCAGCTACCATGGCCATCAACAGCCCCCTGCTTGAAAGAAGCATCGAAGGCGCCAAGGGCATCATTATCAACATTACCGGCAACGAAGACCTGGGCCTCTTTGAAATCAACGAAGCTTCCCAGATTATTACGGAAGCGGCAGATCCCGATGCCAACATCATCTGGGGTACTTCCGTAGACCCGGATTTGGACAATGATACCGTGAAGATTACTGTTATTGCCACCGGTTTCGGCGACAAGAAGAAATCTCCGGCTCCTGCCGGCGGCAACCGTTTCAGCAATGCGGTACGTCCGGCAACAGGCATCGCGGTTCCTGAATTTCTGAGAAAATAAGACTGACTCAGGGTCCCGGGCCGGATGGGGAAACAGTGATTGTATGATGCAAAGGGTTCCCCCATGTCTGATTTTAGAGAAAACCGCCGACGGGCCATCAGATTTACAGAAAGCCACACCGCAGATGCAGTGTGGCTTTTTCTTCCCATTCTAAAAACGGGGCCTGTACCGGTTTCCGCTTTTCACGGCAAGGAGAATGATTATGAAATGTCCCTACTGCAGCAGCCCTGATACCAAAGTGACCGATTCCCGTGATACCGACGACGGCGCGTCTATCCGCCGGCGCCGCCAGTGTCTGGCCTGCGGGCGGCGCTTTACCACCTATGAAACCATAGAACAGCTTCCCATCCGGGTCATTAAGAAAAACGGAAGCCGTGAACTGTTCGACCGCAATAAGCTGAGAAGCGGCCTTGTCAGGGCCTGTGAAAAAAGGAATATTACCTCAGCCCAGATTGAAGACATAGTGAATCGGGTGGAAAAGAAAATCCGGAATGAATTAAAGCAGGAAGTTTCCTCTGTGGAAATCGGCAACCTGGTGATGAATGAGCTGAAAGGTCTGGATCAGGTGGCCTATGTGCGCTTTGCCTCCGTGTACAGGGAATTCAAGGACATCGGGAGCTTTATGAGCGAACTGGAAGCTCTTATGAAAAATCACAAGGAACATTGATTCATCCCTCAATCTGCATCCTGAAAACAAAAGTATTTCATTTCTCCGGAGAAAGAGGATTCGAATGAACATTAAAACTATAGAAACTGTTTTTGACGACCATGCAAGAGTGCTGGAAAAAAGCAGAGCTTTATTTCCCGTCATCCTTTCCATGGCAGATATCTGCCGGAAGGCCCTTGAAAGCGGTCATAAAATCCTTATCTGCGGCAATGGAGGAAGCGCTGCTGATGCCCAGCATATAGCCGCTGAATTTGTAGGCCGTTTCCACAATGAACGAATTTCCCTTCCTTCCATTGCCCTTACCACCGATACATCCATCCTTACCGCCGTGGCCAATGACTACAGCTATGACTACGTGTTTGCTCGTCAGGTGGAAGGCCTTGGAAATGAAGGGGATGTGCTCTGGGGGATTTCCACCAGCGGGAATAGCAGAAATGTGAATGAAGCCCTGAAAACGGCAGCAGATAAAGGCCTGGTTACCATTGGTTCCACCGGCAGGACCGGAGGCGAAATGGTTTCCCTCTGCCGGGAAACGCTGGTGGTGCCTTCTGATGTGACCGCAAGAATCCAGGAAATCCATATGCTTTCCGCCCACATTATCTGCCAGCTCATTGATGATATGGACTGGAAGCAATGAAAAAGAAAGCCATATTTTTTGACCGGGATGGCGTACTGAATGAAGACACCGGATACCTCCATTCCATGAAGGACCTCATTTGGGTCAAAGGGGCCAGAGAAGCAGCGGCCCGCCTTACAAAGGAAGGCTGGCTCCTTTTTGTGGTGACTAACCAGAGCGGCGTGGCTCGGGGTTATTATACAGAAGAGGACGTTATCCGGCTCCATGAGGAAATGAATGAGGAAATAGGAAAATTCGGTGGAAAGATTACGGAATTCTTCTACTGTCCCCATCTGCCTGGAGCTCCCGTTGCCCGCTACGACAGGGTTTGCAGCTGCAGGAAACCGGCGCCCGGCATGATTCTTACTGCCCTGTCCAGGTACGGTCTGGACAGGGAACGCTGCTTCCTCTTCGGAGACGGTGAAAGGGATATAGAAGCAGCCAAAAGGGCCGGAATCCGTGGATTTCTGTTTCCCGGAGGCAATCTGGATGATTTCATCAGGAAAGTACTGCCCCCTGTAAAGGATTAAAATGAAAAAAGACTATCAAAATATTCTGATTATAAAAATGAGCTCTCTGGGGGATATTATCCATGCTCTGCCTTCCCTCTACGTGCTCCGTAAGACATACCCCAAGGCCCGGATCACCTGGGCAGTGCACCCCGCCTTTGCCGGTATTCTTCCGGGCAAACCCTGGATTGATGAAATCTACCTGGTGGACAGGAAGAGAATCCGGCAGCTTTCTTATCTTCGGGAAGTGCACCGGGACCTCAAGGCAAGACATTTTGATCTGGTCATCGACCTGCAGATGATTGCCAAAAGCGCCATCATTTCCTTCCTTTCCGGCTGCAGCCATCGTATCGGATACCAGGACGGCAGGGAAGGGAGTTTCCTGGCCAGCCGCCCTATCAGCGGTCCTCACAGGAAGGGACATATTATCGAGCAGCTTCTGGATGTTATGCGCTATCTGGGATGCGATGTGCCGGATATTGAATTCCCTCTCCATGACTACAGCCATGAGCTGGACCAGGTGAAAAAAATGCTTTCGGCAGAAGGCATAGAAGGACCTTATGTGGTGCTTGTCCCCGGTACCAGGGGAGAGGCTAAGAAGTGGCCCGTTCCCTTCTGGGGAAAACTGGCAGATGAGCTTTCAAAGCGGGGAATTTACAATGTGATTTCCGGAACGGCAGGGGAAATGGACATGGGAGAGGCCATTAAGGAATTTTCGCCCTCCGCCTTTACGGTGAATTTGATGGGAAGGACAAACCTTCTCCAGCTGGCCGCTCTGGAAAGACTGGCATCCCTCCATATTTCCAGCGATACAGGCCCTCTTCATATAGCCAATGCGGTTCATACACCCATTTTGGCTCTCTTCGGGCCAACTCTTCCGGATAGAAGCGGCCCCTACGGCAATCCGGACAGCCATGTGCTCATGGCGGATCATCCGGGAACGAAGGAATGCCGTATGGATACTATCCCTGTGGAAAAAGTGCTTCAAAAGGCTCTTGATATATTGGAATCGGATATAGAGGAACAAAATGGAACATATTACCAGCCGAAGCAACCGGTGGATTAAACTGGCCCTCCGGCTCAAGCAGAAGAAGTGGCGGGACAGGGAAGGGCTCTTCCTGCTGGAAGGACTCCGCGGTGTGACCGACGTGCTTTCGCAGCATGTTCGTGATGCTCTCTGTTTTGTGGAAGAAGGGCGCTTCCCCCATGAAACGATGGAGGGTCTAGTGCAGGAAGGGGAAAAACTGCACTGGCTCTTTCTTTCCGTAGATGTAGACATGATGAAACTTCTGTCCGGCACAGAACATGGTCAGGGCATTCTTCTCATCTGTCACAAACAGAACCATGACAAGAAGGAGCTTCTCCGTCCTCTGGACGGGTACTATGTAGTCCTTGACTCCGTGCAGGATCCGGGAAATATGGGAACCATTGTCAGAACCTCGGCGGCAGCAGGCGTTAAAGGGCTGATTCTTACAGAAGGATGTACCGATATATATGCGGAAAAAGTGGTGCGAAGTTCCATGGGATCTATCCTCCGCCTGCCTATATACGAAGGGGTGGATATTTCCTTTTTACAGGATATGAAAGCGCGCTCCGGACTTCCCTTTTACGGTACGGCCCTGCAGAATGGAAGGCCCTATAAGGAAATCGGTTTGGTGGAAAAGGGCGTATTTATTTTTGGAAACGAAGGAAACGGCATAAGGGAAGACATCCTTTCCATGACCGATGAAAATCTGTATATCCCTCTTCCCGGTCATGTGGAGTCCCTTAATGTGTCCATTGCGGCTGCGGTTATTTTATTTCATTTTATCAATTCCTGAGAATTTTCTATCAATAAGGAGGCGCGATTCAATCACTGTCTGCTTTTGTTCTTGAATTTTTATGTAATGCAGGGAATGGAACGATGAGAATAGAGAGCTATTTAAGGAGTCCCATGACAAAGTAGTGTATAAAAATTCTTATAAAAGCAGACTCTGTGAATGAATCAGTGCTTCCGTAATGAAAGCCCTTTTCCCTGCAGAAAGCAGGGGTTATGGATAATGAGGCAGCTATGGTTAAGAAATTGATTGTAAATGCCGATGATTTTGGCATTCACAGTGCAGTAAATAAAGCGGTGTGCCGGGGCTTTGAGTCCGGTATACTCACAAGCACATCCCTTATGGCGGGAGGGACTGCTTTTGATGAGGCAGTTCATCTGGCCCGTGATTTGGACGGAATCGGTATCGGTATCCATCTCACCCTGGTGGGGGGCCTTCCCACCGTACTTCCTCCGGAAGAAGTGCCCAGCCTTACCTGGGAAAACCGCTGTCTGTGCACAGACTATGGGGAACTAATCAGGCGGGATCTGAAAGGCCTTATCCGTATGGATGATGTATATCGGGAATGGGATGCCCAGATACAGAAAATTCTGGACACAGGTCTCCCTGTAACCCATATCGACGGGCACCAGCACATGCATATGTGGAACCATTTTTTCCCTATTGCCCTTACGCTGGCAAAGAAATATCATATTTCCTGCATGAGGGTGCCTGATGAAAAGGTTTTCTTCGGACTTACCCCAACGCCTAAAGGGATTTTCCGCTTTGCAGCAAAAAACGGTCTTTCCCTCATGGCACGGAGCCACCGCCCTGCGCTGAAAGAGGCGGGCATTCATACCAATGACCATTTCTGGGGTATGATGTACGGCGGTCATTTCTATGAACACCGCATGATTTTCATCCTTAACCGCATAGGCGAGGGAATTAGTGAAATCATGTGCCATCCTTCCGCTGACACAGCTGCCATGGAAAAAACCTTCCACTGGGGCTATGAAGGAGAAGAGGAATTGAAAAGTCTCACATCCGCGTCTGTGCGGAATGTTTTGAATGAAAGGAAGATACAGCTCGTTTCCTATCAGGAACTCAAGAAAAGCTGATGATATCCGGGCACTTCTCTTTCTTTATTTACTATGCCTATACCGGCTGAGGAGTGGCTTATATGACAAAAGAACGGCAGTTTTATCTGGTGGATTTTTCAATCCTGCCGGAAGCGATCAAGAAAACCATCCGGGTGAAGGAAATGCTGAAAAGCGGCTCTTCCGGAACGATTAATGAAGCGGTCCATAAAGTGAATATGAGCCGCAGCGCCTATTATAAATATAAAGACCATGTGGCCTCTGCAGATGATGACAAAGAGGACCGGATTGTAGTATTATTTATAATCATGCAGGATGATATGGCCGTGTTTGGAAGAATTCTCCGGCGCATCGCCAAAGAGAAGCAGGAAGTTCTTTCTGTTAACCGGACAAAGATTTCTGAAAAGCTGTATTCCTCCGTCATTACCCTGAAAACGAAGGAATCGGCGGGAGATATGGAATCGCTGTATGAAGCCTTGAAAGAAACAAAAGGAATCCAGTCGTTGACCATGAAAATAGGGGGAGAATTTAGATGAAAAATATTAATGTCGCACTCCTTGGATTTGGCACTGTAGGCAGTGGTGTGGCCGAAACGATTCGAAAGAACGGCCGCATGATGGAAGATTCCATAGGCTGCCATTTCAACATCAGCCATGTGCTGGTCCGCCATCCTGAAAAATACAGGGATATGGAACTTCTGCAGGGGATTCATCTTACTTCCTCCTTTGAGGATATCATTTCCGATGAATCCATTGATATTGTGATCGAAGTCATGGGCGGCATCCATCCGGCAAAGGAATACATTTTCGAAGCCCTCAATCATCATATCAATGTGGTAAGTGCCAACAAGGACCTGGTAGCCCTTTTCGGACCGGAAATCATGCATACCGCCATGGAAAACCATGTGAATTTCAGCTGCGAGGCCAGCGTAGGCGGCGGCATTCCTATTTTAAGACCCCTTCATGATTCCCTTGCGGCCAATGAAATCGAAAGCATTGTGGGCATTGTGAACGGCACCACCAACTTTATTCTCTCCAATATGGATGATGCGGGCGTCAGCTATGGCGATGCTCTCCGGGTAGCACAGAAAAAGGGCTATGCGGAAGCGGATCCTACTAACGACGTGGCTGGTTATGATGCAGCCAGAAAGCTGGCTATCCTTGCCTCCATCGGTTTCCATGCCAACGTGACCTTTGATGATGTACTGGTGGAAGGCATTGAAAAAATTTCCCAGAACGATGTGCAGTATGCCAGTGAAATGGGATACACCATCAAGCTTCTGGCTGTAGCTATCCGCCAGGACAACGGCATTGCCCTCAACGTGTATCCCGCCTTCGTTCCCAGAAGCCATCCGCTGGCTTCGGTCAAAGGCTCCTACAATGCGATTTATGTAACCGGCAATATGGTGGAGGATGTGATGTTCTACGGCAGGGGCGCCGGTTCCCTTCCTACCGCCAGCGCAGTTATGGGGGATGTAATCAGCACTGCGAAACATATTATGAACCATTCCACCGGCACCGGCATGATGCTGACGGAAACCAAGCGCATTCCTTTCTATTCTTCCCTGAAACTGGAAAACTCCTATTACTTCCGTCTCATCGTTGATGATGTGACCGGCGTTCTTTCACAGATTGCCTCCGCCTACGCAGATAACGATATCAGTATTAAGGAAGTCGTCCAGAAGAGCCGCATTGAAGATGCAGCGGAACTGATGATTATTACGGAAAAGACGCCGAGGGAAAATATTATCCATGTGGAAAAGGCGCTGCAGGTACTGCCCTGCATGCGCCAGGTAGCTAATATCGTGAGGGTTATGGAAGATGACAGAAAATAAAACCTATATCGTAAGAGTGCCTGCCACCACCGCCAATATCGGAAGCGGCTTCGACACACTGGGCATGTCCCTTGGACTTTACAATGTGGTGCAGTTTGTGCCGGAAGAGGGGAAAGCACTGGCCGATACGGATATTTCCGCGGAAGGGGAGGGAGCATCCCAGATTCCATCGGGCCTTGACAACATGATTATCAAGGCCATGGATGAAACTGCCCGCAGGGCAGGGAAAAAAGTGCCCGGAGGAAAAATGTACCTCATCAACCGCATTCCCTTTGCCCGGGGACTTGGGTCATCCTCTGCCGCCATTGCATCCGGTGTATTCCTTGCCAATATGCTTATGGGAGAACCGTTTAACCGGAAGGAAATTCTGGATATTACGGCAGAAATGGAAGGACATCCGGATAATGCGGCCCCTGCTATTTTAGGCGGATTCTGCATGGCTCTCTTAAAAGACGGCTATGTGACAGCAGAGCGCATAGATATTCCTTCCCACTGGAAGGCAGTGGTCACTATTCCTGATTTTGAACTTCATACGGAAAAAGCAAGGGCCGTCCTTCCGGAAAGCTATTCCAGAAGTGATGCGGTCCATAATATCGGCGCCGTTTCCTTCCTGATGGCCGCCTTCATGTACCAGAAACCGGAATATTTAAAGCTGGGACTGGATGATGTGATCCATGTGCCCTACCGACTGGGGCTCATTCCCGGTGCATCCGACGTTATTAGAAATGCGGAACGGGCAGGAGCCTATGGAGCCACCATTTCCGGCTCAGGCCCTACCATTATCGCCTTTGCCCCTGCCGATCTGGCAGACAAGGTGGGCATTGCCATGGTGAACGGTTTTGCGTCCGCCCATATGACTTCCCGATACCTGGTTCTTGACTTTGACCATAACGGCATTATGGCAGTCTGATTTGTACTGACTGTCATGGCAGAAGACGGCCTGCGGGCCGTTTTTTACTGCATTCGGGCCTGGTTAAAGATTTCGTAAAATAGTCTTAGGCTGACAGAGAGCATGGTCCATTTTTATTTTCTATTGACGGACGAGATTTAAATGAGTATACTTATACAGGTATTATCCTAAAATATACTGATTTACATGGATTGGATAAGGAGTCCCGTAGATGAATTTTGAACTCATTGAACATGCACTGCCTATGCTGCTGGTTGGGGCTGGTGTTACCATTGAAATCACCGCAGTCAGCGTAGCCATAGGTTTTTTGATTGGCCTCTTTGTAGGTATTGCCCGCATCTGTCAGGTAAAGATTTTAAGGATTATCGCAGCCGTCTATGCGGACTGCATACGCGGCACACCGCTTCTGGTGCAGATTTTCCTTATTTATTTCGCTCTTCCTATTGTTACGGGACACAGAGTGGAACCCTTTGCCGCTGCGGTAGCAGCCTGCGGCATTAACAGCGGTGCTTATGTTTCCGAAATTTTCAGAGCCGGCATACAGGCTATCGATGTGGGACAGATGGAAGCAGGCCGTTCCCTGGGGCTGACCTGGTGGCAGACCATGTACTATGTTATCCTTCCTCAGGCCGTACGGAATATCCTTCCCCCTCTTGGAAATGAATTTATTGCCATGCTGAAGGATTCTTCCCTGGTATCGGTCATCGGCTTTGAAGAACTGACAAGAAGAGGGCAGCTGATTATTGCCCAGACCTACGGTTCCTTTGAAATCTGGACTACCGTAGCTGTTCTTTACCTCATCATGACACTGGCAATTTCTCGTGTAGTAGCATGGCTGGAAAAGAGATAACTATGGCGGATAAAAAATATTTAATCGAAATCAATCATGTGGGCAAGAAATTCGGCGACCTGACAGTACTGAAAGACATCAGCGTCAAGGTAAAGGAAAAAGAAGTAGTCGTTATTATCGGACCTTCCGGTTCCGGTAAAAGTACGCTCCTGCGCTGCATTAACGGCCTTGAAAAGCCTACAAGCGGCGAAGTCTTCTTTGACGGTATGCCGGTGAACGGTGAAAAAAATATTAACGAAGTACGCACCGAAGTGGGTATGGTATTTCAGCGGTTCAACCTGTTTCCTCATATGACGGTCATCCAGAATCTCATGCTGGCTCCCATGAAGGTCCGTAAAATAAGCAAAAAAGATGCCTATGACCGTGGTATGCACCTTCTGCAGAAGGTAGGGCTGGAAGACAAAGCTGACTATAAGCCTGCCCAGCTCTCAGGCGGCCAGCAGCAGCGGGTGGCCATTGCCAGGGCACTGGCAATGAAGCCGAAGGCCCTGCTTTTCGATGAACCAACCTCTGCCCTGGACCCTGAAATGGTCCACGAAGTTCTGGATGTCATGAAGGAAGTGGCGGAAGAAGGGATGACCATGGTGGTAGTTACCCATGAAATGGGATTTGCCCGTGAAGTGGGGGACAGGGTTCTCTTCATCGACGGCGGCGTTATTGTAGAGCAGGGTACGCCGGATGAAGTATTCAACCATACGAAGGAAGATAGAACAAAGCTGTTCTTGTCCCAGGTTCTTTAATCATTTCTATCAGGCAGTATAACCTGTATATTTATGCATTATGCATCTCCCACAGGCACAGGGAAGGCGGAAAGCCAAAAAAATTCCACCTTTACCTGTGCTTTTATATATTTTGGTTGACGGAATTAATGTTTTATGGTATTGTAAATCTATGCCCAATCGGGGCAATGTAGTAATTTTTTTAGGAGGAATTTCCATGAAAGGTACAGTTAAGTGGTTCAGTGCAGAAAAAGGCTACGGCTTTATTGAAAGAGAAGAAGGCGGCGACGTATTCGTTCATTTCTCCGCTATTCAGGCTGATGGCTTCAAAACACTGAATGAAGGCCAGAAGGTTGATTTTGAAATCATTGATGGTGCAAGAGGACCTCAGGCTGCTAACGTTAAAGTTGAAGGCTGATCACTTACTGAAGCTATATAGCGAAAGTTTCTGAATCTGAAATAAGGGTAAAGCAAAGGCTTTACTCTTTTTTTCATTTCCTGAAACACCTTTCCTTCATATTTCATATTCAATCATTTCTATCATTCTTATAAACTGATAAATGTTTTTAATGATATCTAATTTATATAGATTCAAAGGATTGATTATTATGTAAAATTTAGTATAATAAATATAGAAGGATAAGCATCTGGCTTATTCAAGAAAGGGGGATTTCAATATGGAATTAACTGTTAGAGGAAAAAATCTGGAAATCACTGACGCACTGCATTCTTATGTAGAAAAACACACAGGTAAGATTCAGAGATACTTTGATAAGCCGATCAAGATCAATGTGCTGCTTCGCATTTCGAACATGACAAAAACCTGTGAAGTGACTGTTTTTGTAGACGGCATCATCCTCAGGGGCGTGGAAAAATCCGATGATATGTACAAGTCCATTGATCTGGTTTTTGATAAGGTCGAACGTCAGATTCACAAATATAAGACCCGTCTGGCAAAACGGTTTAAAGAAAGAAACACCCTGAGCCGCCAGTTTGTTGCAGAAAAAGAGACAGCTCCTGCTCCGGATACGGAATTTGAAATTGTAAAGACCAAACATTTCAACATCAGCCCCATGTCTCCGGAGGAAGCAGTTCTCCAGATGAACCTTCTCGGCCACAGTTTCTTCATGTTCTTCAATTCTGAAACGGAAGCCATGGCTGTAGTTTATCGTAGAGACGACGGCAAATACGGCCTCATTGATGCCAATAAATAAATGTCAGCCGTGAAATTTCACGAAAAAGAGCGGAATTTTCCGCTCTTTTTTTGACTATACCGCCTCAGTTTGATAAAATAAACTAGATGTGTATAGCATTGGAATTAGTTGAAACGGAAGACTGATTGTATAAGGAGTTGTTTCCATGTTTGATAAGTTTTTTGACAGGCTGTTTAACGGATCCAACGAAAAAGAAGTAAAGAAGATCCGTAAAATCGTAGAACAGCAGATCAATCCCCTGGAAGAGGGACTGAAGAAGCTGAGCGATTCTTCTCTGGCCAATAAGACCAATGAATTCAAGGCCCGGCTGGCTAAAGGGGAAACGCTGGATGATATCCTTCCGGAAGCTTTTGCGGTAGTCCGCGAAGCATCCCGCCGCGTACTGGGTATGCGCCATTTTGATGTACAGCTTATCGGCGGCATCGTCCTCCATCGCGGCAATATTGCGGAAATGTGCACCGGCGAAGGTAAAACCCTGGTGGCAACGGCGCCTGTTTATCTGAATGCGCTGGAAGGAAAAGGGGTTCATGTCATTACGGTTAATGATTATCTGGCTAAACGAGACAGTGAATGGATGGGCCAGGTTTATAAATTTCTGGGTCTCTCTGTAGGTCTCATTGTCCATGACCTTGATTTCAACCAGAGAAAGATTGCCTATAATTCCGATATTACCTACGGAACGAATAATGAATTCGGTTTTGACTACCTCCGTGACAACATGGTTACGTCCCTGGACCAGATGGTACAGAGGCCTCTGCACTACTGCCTTATCGATGAAGTAGACTCCATTCTTATCGATGAAGCCCGTACACCGCTTATTATTTCCGGCCCGGGACAGAAGTCTACGGATAATTACTATGTCATGGCCAAACTGGTGCCGAAACTGAAAAAGGATGAAGATTACACCATTGATGAAAAGCAGAAAACCGTGGCTCCTACGGAAGCAGGCGTTGCCAAAATGGAAAAACTGCTTCACGTGGAAAATCTCTATGATGCGGAAAACCTGGAACTGAACCATCTTTTCGTACAGGCCCTCCGTGCCCAGACCATGATGCAGCGGGATAAGGACTATGTAGTGAAAGACGGCGAAGTGGTTATTGTCGATGAATTTACAGGCCGTCTCATGTACGGCCGACGCTACTCCGACGGTCTTCACCAGGCCATCGAAGCCAAGGAAGGTCTGGAAGTGCAGCGTGAAAGCCAGACCCTGGCTACCATTACCTTCCAGAACTATTTCAGAATGTATGACAAGCTGGCCGGCATGACCGGTACCGCCAAGACGGAAGAACAGGAATTCATTAAGATTTACGGCCTTCCTGTTATTCAGATTCCTACCAATAAGCCCATCCAGCGCAAGGATCTGCCGGATGTGGTATTCAAGACAAAGAGAGGCAAGTACAAAGCCGTTGTGAAAGAAGTGGAACGGCGTCATGCCACCGGCCAGCCTATACTGATCGGCACCACTTCCATCGAACAGTCCGAAGAGCTCTCTCATATGCTTGATGCTGCTAAGATTCCTCATTCCGTGCTGAACGCCAAGTACCATGAAAAGGAAGCTGCCATCGTAGCCCTGGCAGGCCAGAAGGGGGCTGTAACCATTGCCACCAACATGGCAGGCCGCGGTACCGACATCCAGCTTGGCGAAGGGGTTGCGGAACTGGGAGGCCTGGCTATCATTGGTACGGAACGTCATGAAAGCCGTCGTATCGACAACCAGCTTCGCGGCCGTGCCGGCCGTCAGGGGGACCCGGGATCCAGCCAGTTCTTCCTTTCCCTGGAAGACGACCTGCTCCGCATTTTCGGCGGCGACAACATCAAGAAGTTCATGGAAAAAATGGGCCTTGATGAAGATGAACCTATCAACAGCCGCATGGTATCCAATGCTATCCAGAAAGCGCAGAAACGGGTGGAAGCCAGAAACTTTGACATCCGTAAGTACGTGCTTGAATACGATGACGTAATGAACCAGCAGAGAAAGGTGGTTTATGAACAGCGCCGCCGGATTCTGGAAGGGGAGGATATGAAAGACCAGGTTCTCCGCATGGTGGATACCATTATCGAAAAGGGCATGGAAACCTATGCGGATCCCAAGCTCTATCCGGAAGAATGGGATTTTGCAGGCCTTCTGAAATACAGCGAGAAATATTTCCTCGCTCCCGGCGAAATCAAACTGGAAGAAATTGAAGACATGAGCAGGGAAGAAGTGGAGGACAAACTGAAAACCTGCGCCCATGAAACCTATGAATCCAGAGAAAAATCCATCGGTTCATCCATGATGCGTGAACTGGAAAAGGCAGTCATGCTGAAGGTAGTGGACTCCAAGTGGATGGAGCATCTGGATGACATGGACATGCTGAAGGAAGGCATCGGTCTTCGTTCCTATGGCCAGAGAAACCCCATTGTGGAATACAAAGTGGAAGCCTATGACATTTTTGAAGAAATGCAGCAGGCCATGATAGAGACCATTGTTCTCTATCTCTACCATATCCAGATCCGCTTTGCTACGGATCCGGAAGAACCGCAGCAGGTGCCTGAAGCGCCGAAGGCAGAAGACCACCTGAAAGGGGCAACTGCCCACTATGTAGATGAAAATCCTTCCAATGACTGAAAGTAGAATCAGTCCCTGTAAAAATTTATTCACAAAGAAAGCGAGATGATTATCCAGATGCTGGAAGATTTGAAAAAAACTTTAACAGAACTGCTGAATCACGAAAAAGAAATAAGGGATTCACTTTGACTTACCTCAGCTGAAGGAACGTATCAGAAGTTACGACGTTCAGATGAGTGATCCCACTTTCTGGGATGATGCAGATAAAGCCCGCAAAATTTCCCAGGAAGCGACAGAGGCTAAAGATGCCTATGAAACCTATACGAAGCTCTTTGAAAGGGCAGAAGGACTGAAGGATATTCTGGATCTGGCCATTGAAGAAGATGATCAGTCCATGGAACCGGAAATTTCCAAAGAACTGAATGAGGTTAAAGAAATCATGGACAAGAAGGAAATCGAGCTCCTTCTTTCCGGCAAATATGATGAGAATAATGCCATCCTTACTTTCCACGCCGGTGCCGGCGGTACAGAAGCCCAGGACTGGACGGAAATGCTGATCCGCATGTACATGAAATGGGCGGAAGCTGAAGGTTTTGAATTGGAAGAGCTGAATATGCTCCCCGGTGATGAAGCAGGTATTAAGAGCGCCGAATACATGGTGAAGGGAAAGTATGCCTACGGTTTCCTGAAATCTGAAAAAGGGGTGCACCGGCTTGTCCGTATTTCCCCCTTTGACGCTGCCAAAAGGCGTCATACTTCCTTCTCCGCTGTGGATGTGATGCCTGAGATTGACGATGATGTGGAAGTAGACCTGAACATGGATGACGTGAGAGTGGATTATTACCGCTCCAGCGGTGCCGGCGGTCAGCATATCAACAAGACAAGTTCTGCCGTCCGTATGACCCATATTCCTACAGGTATTGTGGCTGCCTGCCAGAATGAACGGTCCCAGTTCCAGAATAAGGAACAGTGTCTCCGTCTTCTTCGCGCCAAACTCTATGAATTTGAAATGAAAAAGCATGAACAGGAATTGAGTGCTCTGGAAGGCGACCAGCAGGCCATTGAATGGGGAAGCCAGATTCGTTCCTATGTATTCCAGCCCTATACATTGGTGAAGGACAACCGCACCGGTATAGAAACCGGGAATATCCAGGGCGTCATGGATGGGGATCTGGATCCCTTTATCGAAGGCTTCCTTAAAATGAACAAATTTAAAGCCAAAGCAAAATAAAGGATGGATAGAATGAGGGGCATACAAAGCAGCGCCTGCAAGGTGCTGGCAGTCCTGATTTTCATCGGAGTGATCGCTGCAGGGATGATTTCCCTGCAGCGGACCCATATAGAATCGGCTGCTACATCTGTTGAAAATGTATATGATTATTACAACATTATTGACAGCGCATCAGTTGAAAAAAAATCAGCGGATGAGCTGTTTTCGCTGTACAGAAAAAGCGGCGTCACATCGCTGGCTGTGTATGACGAAACACCGGAAAAACTGGTGAATCATGATTTTCTTCGCGTTTACAGGGGCAGTGAATTTGCCTTCAGGAATCCCGGCGTTTCCGGTATTTCTGATTCCAAAATTTACATCCAGCCTGTTCTGACGAAGAAGGGGGAAGCCTATTTTAAAGAAACAGAAGAGTATCTGTCCCTTCTTATGAAAAAGGATGATGTTCGTTCCTTTGAAGTGAACGGTGTGGACACGCTGGAAGTTGATGCAGTCTACAACAAGTTCATGCAGATGGAACTGGGCATTTATGCCGAAACCTTAAAAGATGCGGCATCCCGCGGCTTCTACGTGGTTCTTCGTCCGGGAAATGAAGCTCATGTTTCTAAGACCTATGTGGATCTTTTCCTGAAGAAGCTGGATGCTTCCGACAGGGTGAGCGCCATTATATTCCAGGGCAAGGAAGTGCTTGGCTATAAGGAATATGTAAAATATCTTTCCGATGAACTGAATAAGCGCCATATTCCCATTGCCCTCATTGAAGCGCAGAATCAACTGGGCTTTGAAAGACAGGCGGGAAACCTGGAAATGGCAGTATTTTCGGATTACAATGTGGTTCGCCTTTATGCCATGTCCAAGGATGAGCTCATTAAGCTTGAACCGAAGGAAGCAGCATCCCGTTTCTATATTTCCGATATTGAACGGAATATCCGTATGAACCTTTTCCCATCATTCAAGTTCCCGCTGAACGGCATGTCCCTTTCCGAAACCAACGCCTCCTACATTGCCGAGGTATCTTCCCGTCTGGAAAATCATGGCTTTACTGTAGGAAAGGCATCGGTGATGGAACCCTATTTCCCGCCTAATGCACTTCGGGGTATTGCTATTGTCGGCGCTCTTTCCCTTGTGGTACTGGCTGCCATTCTTCTTTTTCCTGTTCTTACAAAGTATGTATGGGCCCTTGAAATTCTTGGCCTTGCTGTGACAGAAGGCCTTTTCTTGGGGCTTCATTCGGTGATGGTGCTGCAGCTTCTGGCACTGGGAGCGGCTGTATGTACGCCGGTGGTGGTGGTCAGTCTCTTCCTTGCTTACTGCTTAAGGAAAAAGGACACGGCTTTCGAGAACGTGGGCTGGGGAAAACTGCTCCTGGAATCCCTTGTCATTCTCTGGGTATGCGGCCTTCTTTCCCTGGCCGGCGCTGCCTTTGTAAGCGGCCTTCTGGGGGATATCCGTTTCCTTCTGGAAATACAGATTTTCCGCGGGGTCAAACTCACCTTCGTCCTTCCGCTGGTTCTCATTTCTATTGTGTACATCAGGAATTTCCCTTTCTTCGGTCGGGTGGTATCCTCTGATAAAGATTTTATCCGCTTTGTAAAGAAATTCTGCAGTGTGCAGATACGGCTCGGCCTTCTTGTGGGCCTTGGTCTTCTGGCAGTGGTGGGCTATGTGTTTATCGGCAGGAGCGGGAATAATGGAGCCCCGGTTCCCGGATTTGAAATCGCACTTCGTCGTTTCCTTGAAAATGTCATGTATGCCCGTCCTCGGGAAAAGGAATTCCTCTTCGGTCATCCGGCAGTTCTTCTTGCCATGGCTGCTATGTATCGGAAATGGCCGCAGATTCTTCACTATTTCCTTATTGTGGCAGTGACCATCGGACAGGGCTCCATGGTAGAAACCTTCGCCCATATGAGAAGTCCCTATATTCTGAGCTTTATCCGCGGGCTGGATGGTCTTGCAGCAGGAAGCCTTTCCATGATTGCCGCATTGATTGGGGTTATGATTCTCGTACGGCTGACCAAGTTTTTTGGAGAAAGATATGGCAAATTATAAAATCGTCATTTCCGGCTACTATGGATTTAACAATGCCGGCGATGAAGCTATGCTTTCTGCTATTCTGCAGGCTTTAAACCGGACCTTTCATTCTCCTGACATTACCGTTATTTCCGGGAGCCCTCAAAGTACGGCTGAAACCTATGGCGTTCATACGGTGCCCCGTTTCAGCATCGGAGGAATTCTTCGTGCTGTCTTTTCTTCTGATCTCATTATAAGCGGCGGCGGCAGCCTCCTGCAGGATGTGACCAGCTGGAAAAGTATGATTTACTACCTTTCTATCATCACTCTGGGAGTTTTATTTCGTAAGCAGGTTTTTCTTTATTCCCAGGGTATCGGTCCTGTCCGGTATCGGGTAATCCGCATTATCCTGAAGCATGTGCTTAACCATGTGGATGCCATAACAGTAAGGGATAAGGAATCAAAGGGCTTCCTTCAGCGTCTGGGGGTCCGCCGCAAAATCTATACCACTGCCGATGCAGTGTTGTCCCTGGCTCCCGCTGATCTTTCCATAGGAAGAAGGATTTTAAGGGAGAAAGGAATTCCCGAGGGGAAAAAGAAAATCGGCCTTGCCATCAGGTACTGGCATCATTCCAAAGAATGGATGAACCAGCTGAGGAATGCCGTTTGCCGACTGGCAGCTGAGGAAGATGCAGTGATCGTATGCATTCCCATGCAGTTTCCGGAAGATGAAAAAGCGGCGGAATCCATTGGGGTAAATGATGATCATGTATTTTTCCTCAATGAGGATTATTCTATAGAAGAACTCATGTCTATTATTGGTAATATGGATGTTCTTTTGGGAATGCGTCTTCATGCGCTGATTTTCTCGGCGCTCATGCATGTGCCTTTCCTTGGCATTTCCTACGATCCCAAGATAGATAATTTTCTGGCCCTTATCGGACAGAAGCCGTCCACATCTGTTCAGCACATGGATGGTGAGAAGTTGTATAATGATACTTGTAGAATCCTTTTTTCCGGACTTGCACCGGAAGACTGGAAGAAGGTGGAAGCTCTCTGTGAGAGAGCTTCTCTCAATGTCCAGATTTTAAAAAGTCTTGTTACTCATAAGGAGGAAAACCCATGAGTCACCTTTCTGCAGAAGAATCTGTTTTTCTTAAGGCTAAGGCGAAACAGATCCGTATCGACATTTTGAAAATGATTACAAAGGCCAATTCCGGCCATACGGGAGGTTCCTTATCCATTGCGGACCTTCTCACCCTTCTTTATTTCAAAGAAATGAATGTGGACCCGAATTCTCCCCATAAGGCTGACCGTGACCGTCTTGTCCTTTCCAAGGGGCATGCAGCTCCTGCCATGTATGCATGTCTGGCAGAAAAGGGATATTTCCCAATGGAAGAACTTTCTCATCTCCGCCAGGCCGGTCATATGCTGCAGGGGCATCCTGACATGAAGCATACTCCCGGCGTGGATATGACCACCGGTTCCCTGGGCCAGGGTATCAGTGCAGCCTGCGGCATGGCTCTTGCCAGCAAAATGGACAATGCTTCCTGGCGTGTTTATGCAGTCCTCGGTGACGGTGAACTGGAAGAAGGGCAGGTATGGGAAGCAGCCATGTATGCAGCCCATTACAAGCTGGACCATCTCACTGCCTTTGTGGATAACAACGGCCTTCAGATTGACGGTCCCATTACAGAAGTTATGTCCTCTCTTCCCATTGGCGACAAATTCAGGGCTTTTGGCTGGCATGTAATCGAAACGGACGGCCATGACATGGAAAAACTGCATAATGCCATTGAAGAAGCAAAGACTGTGAAAGGGCAGCCTACCATGATTGTGATGAAGACAGTCAAGGGAAAAGGGGTTCCTGAAATTGAAAACCAGGTAGGCTGGCATGGCAAGGCACCGACGGAAGAAGAATGTGAAAGATTTATTAAACAGGTGGAGGCAGAATAATGGGTAAGGCAACTCGTGATGCATACGGCGAAGCTCTGAAGGAACTGGGAGCTGTAAATCCTGATATTGTGGTGTTGGATGCAGATCTGTCTGCTTCTACCAAAACCCAGGTCTTTGCGAAAGCCTATCCGGACCGTTTCTTCGATACCGGTATTGCCGAAGCCAATATGATGGGGGTTGCTGCCGGTTTGGCAGCTGCCGGCAAAATTCCTTTTGCCTCCACCTTTGCTGTATTCGGCGCCGGCAGAGCCTATGAACAGATTCGCAATTCCATCTGCTATCCGAAGCTGAATGTGAAAGTGGCAGTTACCCATGCCGGACTTACGGTAGGCGAAGACGGCGCTACCCACCAGATGCTGGAAGACATTACCCTCATGCGCGCTCTCCCCAACATGACGGTTATTGTACCGGCAGATGCAGCTGAAACAAAGGCAGCAGTAAAATGGGCAGCTTCCTATAAGGGACCGGTTTATATCCGTATGGGCCGTGCTAAGTGTGATGACATCATGCCGGAAGACGAACCCTTTGTTCCCGGTAAAAGTACTACCCTGAAAGAGGGCAGCGATGTAACTTTCATTACCTGCGGCATCATGACTGCCAAAGCCCTGAAAGCTGCTGAAACCCTTGAAAAACAGGGAATTTCTGCCAGAGTCATCAACATGAGCTCCATTAAGCCCATAGATGAAGAAGCCATTGTAAAGGCGGCAGAAGAAACCGGTGCCATTGTCACTGCAGAAGAGCATACGGTAAAAGGCGGCCTCGGCGGCGCCGTGGCAGAAGTTCTCGCCCTGAAGAAGCCTTGTCTTATGGACATGGTAGGTACGGAAGATACCTTTGGTCAATCCGGCAAGGCCGATGAATTACTTGAAGTGTATGGACTCACTGCAGAGCACCTTGTTTCCTCTGCTCTGCATCTGATCAGCAGAAAGTGAGGATTGGATGATTACATTTGATCATGTATCATTACAATATGATGCCAAACATACTGCGCTGAAAGATATGAGCATTCATATCGACAAGGGGGAGTTTGTATTTGTGGTAGGCCCCAGCGGTGCCGGAAAGTCTACCTTTGTCAAAGTGCTGACTCATGAACTGATTCCTGAGTCGGGCACAGTAGTTGTAAATGGAATCAATATTACGAAACTGAAAAGGAGCAAAGTCCCTTACTACAGGAGAACTCTTGGAATTGTTTTCCAGGATTTTCGTCTCCTTTCTGAAAAAACGGTGTTTGACAATATTGCCTTTGTCCTTCGAGTAACCGGAGCTAAAAGCCGTGAAATCAAGGAACGGGTCAACCGGGTGCTGGATCTGGTAGGCCTTAGAAATAAGGCAAAGGAGCTGCCATCCAAACTTTCCGGTGGGGAACAGCAGCGAGTGGCCATTGCCAGGGCTCTGGTGAATCAGCCCATTCTCCTTATTGCCGACGAACCTACAGGAAATCTTGATCCCGTCACTTCCGAAGAGATCATGAAGCTTTTTAATGAAATCAATCATATGGGTACCACCATCATCATGGTGACCCATAACAAGGACCTGGTCAATGCCATGCATAAGCGGGTCATCAACATTGAAGACGGACGCATTATTGCAGACCAGGAAAAAGGGGGATATCATTTACATGTTTAGTTCTCTTGGCTACTTCTGGAAAGAGACTTTTTATTCCCTCTTCAGAAATAAATTTATGGCAGTGGCTTCCGTTCTTACGGTTACTCTGTCCATGTTCATTCTAGGCGTTTTCCTCTGTGCCGTGCTGAATATCAATCACATGGCCACATACCTGGAAAACCAGGTCGAAATGACAGTGTATCTGAAAGACGGCCTTACGACGGATCAGGTTATGACAGTAGGGAAGAAGCTGAAAGCTCTGCCGGATTTGAAGGAAATCAAATTTACCAACAAAGACCAGGCCATGGCTGAATTTAAAAAACGGCTGGGAGACCAGCAGGGAATTCTGGATGCCATCAACGGTAATCCGCTGCCTTCTTCCTATTCCACCTCCTTTGCTACGCCGGCTTCATTGAAAAATGCAGTGAATATCGTGACAAAGTATCAGGAAGTGGATTCCGTGCAGTATGGTCAGGATATTATTGAGCAGCTCTACAAGGTGGCCCAGGTCATCCGAATCGGCGGCATTATCCTCATCGTATTCCTGGCAGGTGCCGAACTCTTTATTATTTCCAATACCATTCGTCTTACCGTATTTGCCAGACGCCGTGAAATTCAGATTATGAAGTACGTAGGTGCAACTAACGGTTTCATTCGCTGGCCCTTCATTTTCGAGGGTATGATTATCGGTTTCCTTGGATCCGGCCTTGCTTCCTTTATCCTTTGGGAAGGGTACAAAATGGTGCTTATGGAAATGACAAAAGCAGGTCTTGTATTTATTCCCATGATTTCTCTCTGGCCCTTTATTGGTTATATTACGGTTATGCTGCTGGCAGCCGGTGTTATTATCGGTATCCTTGGCAGTACCATTTCTCTTCGCAAATATATGAAGGTGTAAAGGCCTATGAAAAGAACAACATATATGGCCTCCCTGCTGACCATTTCTCTTCTGCTGGGCGGACAGGCTCTTTCCATGCCCTCCTATGCCGACGACCTGGACGACCAGGTGCAGGACCTGCAGGGGCAGATCGATTCATCCCGTTTGGAACAGGAAAACTGGCAGCAGGTTATTGAAGATGTAAGCGCAAAGTTGAAGCAGATCCAGGCCGACCTGGATGCAGCAAATGCACGCCTTCAGGGAATACGAAATAAACAGGCAGAAATCAATGCACAGATCGTAGCGACCCAGAATGAAATCGTTAAGATGGAAGCCTACCTGAAAACCAGGCAAAATGTATTAAACCGCCGAGTCCGCGCTATCTATATGCATGGACAGCTGAACTATCTGGAAGTCATTCTCGGTGCCAACAGCTTCAGCGATTTTGCTAACCGGGTGGAACTTCTAAAGCGAATTATCCGCTCCGATTACAATCTGATTCTTGAAATACAGAAGCAGAAAGCAGCTATTGAAGCCAAGAAGGCTCAGCTGGAAGAAGACAAACGTCAGCTGGACGCTCTGGCGGCGGAAGCTGAAAAGACGCAGAAAGAAATTGCATCTAAGAAAGCCGAACAGCAGAAGGTGCTTGATGCAGCCAAGAGCAATAAGGCAGCTGCAGCCCAGATGGAACAGGATTTGAATGCCCAGCTGGCTTCTGTGAGAAACCTGATTCAGCAGCGTCTGGCTGCGGCGGAAGCTGCCAGACAGGCGGCTCAGCAGGCAGCTGCCAGCGATGATGGAGGCGGTGGTGGCAGTGATGATAACTACGTACAGGGAACCGGCGCCATGGGCTGGCCCTGCAGCGGCCCCATCACATCACCTTTCGGTTATCGAACTCATCCTATTTTCGGAACCACCATTTTCCATGCAGGTATTGATATCGGTGTGGACTATGGTACGCCTATTCATGCAGCTGACAGTGGCGTGGTGGTATATTCCGGATGGATTTCCGGTTACGGTAATGCTGTCATTATTGATCATGGCGGCGGTGTCTCCACATTGTATGGACACAACCAGTCTTTGGCTGTATCGGAAGGCCAGTCCGTATCCAAAGGTTCTGTTATTGCCTATGCCGGCTCTACCGGCAATTCCACAGGTCCTCACTGCCACTTTGAAGTGGATGTGAATGGTTCTCCTGTGAATCCCATGGGGTATCTCTGATGCATAAAACGTGGAAATTTTTGGAAAAGTCCCATTGGAAATGGGGCTTTTCCTTTATTGGCGGCATAATTATCTGCACGGGAGCAGTCATTTACGGCGGCGCATACTGGCTGACGGGAGGTCATCCGGACAGCTTTTTTCATTTTCTTTATACTTACCGTATGGTGAAAGAAAATTACTTCCGGCCCATCGATGAAGATGCCTTATGGCAGGGCGCTTCCCGGGGAATGCTCTCCGGTCTTGATGATCCCTATTCCACCCTCCTTTCCGGAGATTCCTATAATTCCTTTATGGAAACCACCAATGGAGAATACGGCGGAATCGGTGTGGTCATGGGGGCTGACGCTGACGGAGATATCCGGATTTTCAATGTTTTTCCGGACAGTGCTGCAGAAAAGGCAGGCATTCAGAGCGGAGATCTCATTCTTTCCGTAGACGGCAAAGGGGTGGATGCGCTGGGGCTTACCGGCGCCGCCCAGGCTGTGCGCGGCGAAAATGGCACAGAGGTGACTCTTGCCCTTTCCCGAAACGGGGAACCTCTTACGATTCAGGTTACCCGTTCCAACGTAAGCCTTCCTACGGTTTTAGGGAGGATGGTCAAAGAAAATATTGGCTATATCCATATTTTTAGTTTCAGCAGACACACGCCTGATGAGTTTAGAAAGCAGCTTACAGGCTTGAAAGACCAGGGCTGTGAAAAACTGATTATTGATCTCCGCATGAATCCCGGCGGCATGATTGACTCTGTAGTGGCAGTGGCAGACCAGATTCTGACCGGCGGTACCGTAGTAAGTTATCATACCAGGCATCATGGCAGTGAGAAATTTACCATTAAGGGAATCGAAGAACCTATGCCCATGGTTATCCTCATAGATAAGAACAGCGCCAGCGCTTCTGAAATCTTAGCCGGTGCCGTGCAGGATAAAAAAGAAGGTACCATTATGGGAGAAACCAGCTTTGGCAAGGGTACGGTTCAGGCTGTGTATCCTGACGGCAGCCATGAAGCACTTAAAATATCTATTGCTGAATACAGGACTGCTGCCGGGCGGATTATTGACAAAAAAGGGATTGTTCCTGATATTCCCGTGAAACAGACAGGCCGGCCTTTCAGTCTGACTTCCGACAATGTACTTCAAAAAGCTATTGATGTACTCATGGGAATGGAAGCGGCACAGGAAAAATAAAATCATTATGTTATGATAAAAACCGCAGCTCCTTGGACTGCGGTTTTTGGACTGTGGGATGTCTGCTCATTTAAGATGGCCATTATTATCTCAACATCCCTTTATTCCTAAACTTTTTTCCTTTCTCAGGCCTTGGCATGTTATAATAACAATGTAATATTTTGTCATTTTTTGAGTGAGGTATATATATGTTTATTGATAGAGCAAAAATCATTGTTGTTTCCGGTGCCGGCGGAGATGGCATGGTTTCCTTCCGCAGAGAGAAATATGTGCCCCGGGGCGGTCCCAGCGGTGGAGACGGCGGCAAAGGCGGTTCCGTGATTATCCGGGCTGATGGCAGTCTGAATACGTTGATTAATTTCCGGCGTCACCGGAAATTTGCTGCCAAAGCCGGTGCCAATGGCGGCGCCAAGGAAATGTTTGGTAAAAACGGAGAAGACGTGTATGTGGATGTGCCGCTGGGAACCATGGTTTATGATGACCGCGCCGGAGAGCTTTTGGCAGACATGACCCAGGACGGACAGCAGGTTACGGTGGTGAAAGGCGGCCATGGGGGCAGAGGTAATTCCCATTTTGCCACATCCGCTGTTCGCGCGCCTACTTATGCGGAAAAAGGGGAACCGGGGGAAGAAAAGATTCTTCGTCTTGAACTGAAGATTTTGGCCGATGTGGGGCTTCTTGGTTTTCCCTCTGTAGGCAAGTCCAGCCTCCTTCGCAAAGTGTCCGGTGCCAGACCGGAAGTGGCGGCTTACCATTTCACCACATTAACTCCTATACTTGGTGTGGTCAGCCTGGATGCAGAACGCAGCTTTGTTATGGCCGATATCCCTGGACTTATCGAAGGTGCCAGCCAGGGCACAGGCCTGGGAGACGAATTCCTGCGCCATGTAGAACGGACCAAAGTTCTGATTCACGTGCTGGATGCAGCAGGCAGTGAAGGCCGGGATCCTATCAATGATTTCCACATTATTAATAATGAACTGGAACTTTACAGTCCGGAACTTGTTAAAAAGAAACAGATTGTTGCAGCCAATAAGACCGACCTGATTGATGATCCTTCCAAGCTGGAAAGTCTTCGAAGGGAAATCGAAGGGGAAGGCTATCTCTTTTTCCCCATCTGTACTCTTACAGGAGAAGGGCTGAAGCCTCTTCTGGAAGCAGCATGGAAGATTCTGCAGGAAGTACCGGATGTAACTTTTGAAAATCCGGAAAAGGCCATTGTCTATGAAGTGCCTAAGGACGAATTCCTGATTGAAAAGAAGGATGACGTTTTCTATGTAAAGGGAAAACGGGTGGAGAAACTGGTGGGTATGACCAATTTCGAAGACTATGTGTCTATGCGCCGTTTTGAGAGGGCCTGGCGTTTTATGGGCCTTGACAAGCTTCTCAAAAAGGAAGGGATACAGGAAGGTGACACCGTAAATCTTTATGGTGTGGAATTTACCTATGCCGACAGCAGGGATGTTTCGGAAGATGAAGACAAGTAAGGGAGATATGTATGCTGACAGGTAAGCAGAAGCAGTATTTAAAAAGTGAAGCGGTGAATCTTCCCGCCTATGTACAGATTGGAAAGGAAGGAATGACCTCTGCTGTGATTCAAAGCGTGGAGGATGTACTTCTGGCCCGTGAACTTGTTAAAGTGAAGATTAACCAGAATTCTGATGAAGATATCCGTGATACCGCAGGAATTCTTGCAGAGAAGCTGGATTGTGAAATCGTGCAGATTATCGGACGGAACTGCATCCTTTTCAAACAGAAGGAAAAGAAGTCCCACTATGAGCTCCCCTGATACCCTGTTCCGTAAGGCGATTCCCCGGATGAAGCGCATTGTGGTCAAGGTGGGGACCAGTTCCCTGACCTATGACAACGGCAAAATCAATCTTCGGTTTCTTGACCATCTGGCAAGGCAGATTTCTGATTTAAAAAACAGGGGACTGCAGGTTATTCTTGTCACATCCGGTGCCATCGGCATAGGTTTCCCTGAACTGGGCTTTAAGGAAAAACCGGCCTATCTTCCCTATAAGCAGGCGTCCGCTGCTGTAGGTCAGGGTATATTAATGAATATCTATGAGCATTTATTCCGCGAATACGGTCATGTAGTGGGGCAGCTCCTCTTTACCAAAGGGGATGCGGTGAATTCCAAACGTTATCTTCATATGCATGGAACCCTTCTATCCCTTTTGGAACTCGGTGCCGTTCCTATCATTAACGAAAATGATGCTGTGACCGCCGATGAAATCAAAATTGGGGACAATGATACCCTTTCTGCTATTGTTGCCAGTATAGCAGAAGCGGATCTGCTCATTATCCTGTCGGATATTGATGGACTTTATGATTCGGATCCCCGAAAGAATAAAAATGCCCGCCTTATCCACGAAGTGCCTGTTTTCACCCGTGATATTTTCCGCATGGCCGGCGGTGCCGGTACATCCCAGGGAACTGGCGGCATGTATACGAAAATACAGGCTGCGGAAATCTGTGTTCATTCCGGTATAGATATGGTCATTGCCAAAAGCACCATACCGGAAGTGCTTGAGCGGATTATGGACGGTGAGAATATCGGAACCTTTTTCAAAGGGGAAAATGTACATCCCCAGCTAAAGAAAAGGGATATTATCATCGGGACTGCAGTCAAAGGAAAGATTTTTGTGGATGAAGGATGCCGCCAGGCTCTTCTAACGAAAGGCTCCAGCCTGCTTCCTGTCGGAATTATCGGCACGGAAGGCCATTTTTCTGAAGGAGATACGGTGGCTGTCTTCTGTCAAAACGACGAAGTTGCCCGGGGAATCACCCATTACAGCAGCGAAGACATTGGACTGATAAAGGGACTTCACACAGAACAGCTGAAGGAAGGACTGGGAATGGAACCGCCCTATGATACGGTGATTCACAGGGACAATCTTCTGGTGATGAAATAACTATGAAATTTTCTGAAAAAGCCGGATGGCTTGTTTATTATTATACGAAGCATCCCAAAGGACGTTTTGAGCTGTCCCATATACTTGAGCTCCTGGGGTTCCTGCTGGTATGCATCATGATTTCGGAAGCGGTGTTATATGTATGGTTAAACGGATAGGCCTGTTTGGCGGTTCTTTCAACCCCATTCATATTGGTCATCTGGTGATTGCGGAAGCTGCCTGGCAGGAGTTTGGACTGGAAAAAGTCATTTTTATCCCTTCGGGTGACACGCCTAATAAGGATATGCATCATATTGATAAATTTGACCGATACAACATGGTAAAGGAAGCGATAAAGAACAATCCCCGCTTTGAACTGTCTCCGGTAGAACGTGACCGCAGCGGCCCATCCTATACGGTGGACACCGTGCACATCCTGAAAGACGAGCTTGGACCGTCCTATGAATTTTATTTTATCTGCGGTACCGATGCCCTGGCTGATCTTCCTACATGGAAATACAACCGGGAGCTGCTTTCCTGCTGTCATTTCATCTGTGCCAGCCGGCCGGGGAATGAAGAAAAGCTTCGTCAGTCTGTTGACTACTTCGGGAAACTGGGAGAAGAGAAAATCCATTTCCTCCTTACGCCGGAATTGGATATTTCCTCTACCATACTGAGAAATCTTTTGGAACATCATAAATCTGTCCGTTATTTTATACCGGACAGTGTTATTTCTTTTATTGAGTCACATCATCTCTATGAAGGGTCAAATTATGGAGCTTAAAGATATACAAAACGATTTGCAAATTGTTCTTTCACCAAAACGCTTTCGCCACAGCCGGGGAGTGGCAGAGACAGCCAGACATCTGGCAGAAAAATATGGTGCTGATGCACACAAGGCTTATGCAGCCGGATGGGTTCATGACTGTGCGAAGGAGCTTTCTCTTACAGAAATGCAGCATATTGTACAGGAAGCCGGTATCAAAGCTGACAAGTATCTTTTATCCAGCCGTGCTCTTCTTCACGGACCGGCTGGGAGTGTCCTGACAGAGACTAAATATGGTATTTCTGACAGGGATATTCAAAGCGCTGTCTATTTCCATACCACCGGTCATCCTGATATGACCCTTCTTGAAAAAATCATTTTTCTGGCCGATTATATTGAGCCGTCCCGGGACTTTCCCGGCGTAGATAAGCTGCGGAAACTGGCGGAAATTGATTTGGATGAAGCACTGCTTGCTGCCTATGATTCCACTATTTCCCATTTGCTGGACCAGAAAGCCTATATCTATGATCTAACATTTACAGGACGGAATGATTTAATTCTGAAGCTGAAAGAGAAAACGAATGAAAACAAATAAACGTGGTAAATTAAAAGTAAGGAAATTAATCCTCTTTCTTATTCTGTCTCTGGCAGCTGCGGTCATTCTGATTATTGGCATCTGCAAAGGCGTTTCTTATGCCCTTGGAAAGGTGGATAACGGAAATACTCCCATTTCTTATTACCTTCTCCTCGGTACCGACAGAGAATCAGGAAGCGAAGCCGATGCCATCCTGCTGGCTGCCTGGAACAGGCAGGATAAAGAAGTGACATTGATTTCCATCCCTCCCAATACAAAATTGGCCCGTCAGGAAAAGAAAAATCAGTTAATCCGTACGACCTTTACCGAAGGGGGTTCAGAGGAAACAAAGAGCGCCGTGGAAAATCTTCTTCATCTTCGAATCGACAAGTATGCGGTGTTTGATTATTCCAATTTCAAAGAGTATCTGAATCAGATAGGCGGCGCAGATCTTTATGTGGAAAAGAGTATGGACCATCAGGACAGGGAAGGGGAGACGGATATTCGCATTCGTCAGGGATATCAGAATCTGGATGGAGAAAATGCTCTTGGTTATGTACGGTATCTGGATTCAAAAAATGGGGAAATTGACCGCATCCAGCGTCAGGAACGGCTTATGAAGACCATGATTCATACAATGAAGGATCATATGGCTTTTTACAACTGGTTCTTTTTCCACCATCACTGGACCGCGGAGGAAACAAATATTACCAATGGAGAGGCCGCTTCCCTGGCTTATACATTGACTTCCTATCCGGAAGAAAATTTCCATTTCTCCATTCTTCCCGGAGAAACGCAGAAGATTAATAAAGTAGATACCTGGGTTATCAATCCGGTGGAAGTGCAGAAAACCCTTGCCCAAACCATTGGATCTGATAATCAGTGATTACCAATATTACAAAGGAGTTAATTTATGGAAAAAAATATAGAAATTATCTGTAAAGCATTATCGTCTAAAAAGAGTGTACTCATCCGCGTCTTAAATGTTCGCGGGTTAACCAGTATTGCCGATGATTTTATTTTGGCCACTACCAGAAATAAAAAGCAGGCCCAGGCAGCAGCCGATGAGGTGGAAGAAAAGGCTGCAGCAATTGGTCTGCACCCCCTTCGCCGGGAAGGATACCAGGAAGGTGACTGGATTCTCCTTGATTTCGGAGATATTATCGTTCACATTTTTACCGATGAAGAAAGACGGCGCTATGACTTTGACACCCTGTGGAAAGAAGCAGCGGTAGAGGAATATCATGAAACTGGGGATGAAGATGAATAAAGAAGATGAATCCGGTCTGGGTCCCATGCACCTTCGGGAAAATTCTCTGGCAGAGCTTTCCGTAAACAGAGTGACCGAACTGGGCGCTTTTCTTGACGCCGGTACAGGGAACACATCTGATGATATCCTTCTTCACCGGGGTCAGCAGACAAGACCGGTCAAAGAAGGAGAAAGAGTCCAGGTATTTCTTTATCACGACCCGCACCATCGTCTGACTGCCAGCATGCGGTTGCCACAGATACCGGTTGGCGGCATTGGCTATGCTCCCGTCATGCTGACTACCCGTTTCGGTGCGTTTATCGATGTGGGCACAGAAAGAGGCATCTTTCTGCCCTTCTCCCAAATGGAAGAAAGAGTGGAAGAAGGGCAGACTATATGGGTCAAAATGTATGTTGATAAGACCGGGCGGCTGGCAGTAACTATGAAAGTGGAGGAAGATATCCGTAAAATTGCCCTCCCGGCTGCAGGAATCAAAGTGGGGGATATGGTATCCGGTACCGTTTACAACAAAACAAGAGAAGGGATTTTCCTTATTACCCGCCAGCGCTGGATTGCATTTCTCCACAGGGATGAAGTGAACAGACCGATTCATATGGGTGATGAAGTGGAAGGACGGGTGGCCTATATAAGAAAAGACGGGCATTTGAACATTTCTCTCCGCCCACAGAAAGAGAAGTCCATGGAAGGGGACATGCAGATGCTCATTGAGTATATGACCCGCCACCAGGGAACCCTTCCCTTCACAGACCAGTCTGATCCTGCTCTTATCAAAGCATCCCTTGGCATCAGCAAATCCGCCTTCAAAAGGGCAGTGGGCCATCTTCTCAAGTTGAAAAAGATTTCCATGAAAGAAGGAAAAATTACTCTTCTCTAAGAAATCCTGATGTGACAGAATCATATGTTGTGAAATTAAAAAAGCAGGAACCGAATGATTCCTGCTTTTTTATAGTAAACGACAAAAGTAGCTTTACTTAAAGCTGCACAACGACCTAAGCTGG
>ERZ1034920.258-NODE-258-length-43789-cov-13.195203_pt1 | contig 43789 bp, 70 predicted proteins | sample MGYA00520688_ERZ1034920 | MGnify/ENA primary metagenome ERZ1034920 (study PRJEB33766, sample SAMN09781785) | gut metagenome | biome: gut microbiome | host: Homo sapiens | place: Madagascar | study: EMG produced TPA metagenomics assembly of the PRJNA485056 data... | reverse complement strand
ATATAAATATATATTGTCGGGTTTAGCGCTAAAACCAATTGCTTTTTTTTGCTTACGTTTGCTTACGTTTGCTTTCTTTTGCTTTTGTTTGCTTTATGCCTTTTTGATTTAGGCGTTCAGCGTTCATTATTTTAGCTTTTTTAGTTAAGCAAACGCCCCGACTTTTTACCGTTGTTTTATCAGCTCGTCAAGAAGTAGATCCAACTTGCAGCTAGAAGAATCATTGCAATGGCAAATACCGTTTTCCAACGTTTTTCTGCGGTTTTTGCCTGTTCAGAAACCATAAACGCAAGGCTTTTTTCTACTTCCATCCAGGCTGATTTTTTCTCTTTGTCCAGCCCTTAACGCCTCCTTTATTTTTTCTTACTTGCCATGACCGCTACTAAAATTAAGGTCATGACTCCAACCAGGTTCCCGGTAAGAAAACCAATCCAAAACACTGCCTTTTTACCTCCTTTTTGTCCTCTCAAAAAACCAAAAACCAATTGGTTTATTTGTTAAGCAAAAAAAGCAATTGGTTTTCAACGCTTATTCCGCCGCTCCTGGATTGCTTCCCAGATGGTTCCGATTACCAGGATCAGACCAATCAGGCCATAAGCAGTCCATACTAAATCCAGCTTCATTCGCTTCCTCCTTTCGGGGCTTATTCTTCGTCCTGCTCTGTTACGATGTTGTCCGCAATCTCCTTATCCCGGAGTGCCGACAAATACACCAGCGCCATCTTCTTACTGTCGTTTGACAGCCGGGAATACACGGCGTTAAAGTCCATCAGTTCCCGTCTGTCTGCTGGGGTACATGTTCTTTTCATATATCTCAACTCCTTTCCCAAAAGGAAAATGTACAAGGTTCTATCGGATTCTCACCCCGTCTCTATTCAGCCGGATCCGGTCGCTGTTGGGATACTCTACGCCTTTCCAACCAGGCGGATCTGCCATCATCAGCGCCGGGAGATCATTTCCGGCGGACGGTCCGAAGACCGTTTCGGCTAATATTTTAAAATAACCTCGAGGACATCCCCGGCGGCTCGCATCTTGATCACCTTTTTGTTCAAGAGCTCGCCTGTTTCGTGTGAGGAATTGAGGAACTCCGCGTAATGCTCCATTTTAAAATAAGAGCCGAACATCTTAATAGCTACGCGGACTTTCGTATTATCGTCCACTAATTCTAAAATCTCATTAAGTTTCATTTCATTTTCTCCTTTCTTTATGCAACCTCAAGGCTCCATTCGCAGCCTTCTTCCAGTTCCTCTTCGGTGCAGGCGATGTCGTCAGTCTCATCATCAACTTCGTGATCCTGCGCGAAGTTGCATTCCAGATCCTGGAAGCAATCGCAGCTCCAGTCCTGCCCGTTCCACATCTTAAGGGTTACGTTTACGTTTCTGCTTTCTGTTCTGATCATCATTTTTTTATCCTCCTGCCTGTTTGGCTCTGTGTTTTTGTTTGTCTTACCTTGTGAGACTATAATATCACACCCTGTTAGATATGTCAAGCAGTTTTTTATAAAAAAGTTTGACAAAGTTAGATTATTTTGCTATTATAAGAATGTGAAAGAAAGGAGGTGTGAACAATGAATGAAAGGATTCTTTTTATAAGAAAAGACAACAAAATGACACAAGATCAATTCGCTGAAAGGATCGGATTATCAAAGAATTATGTTTGGATGATCGAAAAAGGCGACAGGCTTCCGTCTGATAGAACGATAAAGGATATTTGCCGGGAATTTGGAATAAACGAAGAATGGTTGCGGACTGGAACCGGAGATCCCTATAAAGAAGTGGATAAAGACTTTGGAGCGATCTGTGCAGAGATCGGGGCAAACGATGAGAACGCAAAAAACGCCCTGCTTAAATATGCGGAGCTTACGCCAGAGGACAAGAAGCTGTTCTGGGATTTTGTGGAAAAATTCCTTAAATAAAAAACGGGTATCAAAAAAAGCAGGGGAATAAAGCCCCTGCTTTCTTTCGGTTGTTTTATCAATCGATAAATTTATCAATTGATGCTTTACTCTCGTTTTCGATCTCCCACAGCTTTTTTACAAAACCCTGGATCATATTCAAGTACTTTTCGCGCTTGATCTGGATCACCATATCAATGATATTCTGCTTCTGGCACTCTTTTTTCTGTTCCATTTTTCTCCACCTCTCTCCCTTAATTTATAATAGAACGTATGTTCTTATTTGTCAATCGTTTTATGGCTTGACAGGGCTTATTTTGCCCTATATGATTAGAGGTAAGGGAAATCCTTACACAGGTTATTTTATGCCCGTGTGGGGCAAATTAGAACGTTACAAGGGGATGAAATGATGGAAACAGAAGAAAACAAGAAAGAGGAAAAGTCCGGCGTGCTAAAATTCCTTTTTCCTGTTCCTACAATCGTGATAATGACAATCTATGCCTTATTTTTGTTGACAGCAAAAACAAAAGACACCAATGAGTCATTGACCGCATGGCAGTATCTTATTATGTTGATTGGGATTTATATCTTTATATGCCTGCCGTTAGATCTGATTATTTATCTTGTCCGATCTGCCAAGAAAAAGCGTGCTGCCAAAAGTCAACAATCCGCTGCTCAAAAGCAGCAAAACGTTCCGGCGCCGCATAATCCATACAAGCCAGCACCTACACCGCAGTGCAATCCTTATACTCCCCAGCAGCCGTATATTCAGCCGCAGGCGTCTTACAATCCACAGCCCGTATATAATCCGCCGGTTCAGCCACAGCCACAGCCAAGGCCAACGCAACAGCCACAGCCACAGCCACAGCAGATTATACCGCAAGAGCCGGAAAAAGCGGGAAATACCGATAAAGATTTATCGGAGCGGCTGGAGAAGCAAGGTGACAAGATGGCAGAACTGCAAGAGCAAATCGCGGTGATGATGGAGGAAATCAAGAAGGCAAAAGAACCAACGCATACGCCAGCGATTGTGCCGCCTGCTCCTGCAAAACCAACAGAAAAGCCGAAAATTTTTGTGGATTTTTATTTTTATCAGGCGGCAAAGTTAGCAGTCGAAAAGGATCGATTGACGCCGGGAATGGTAATGCGAGAATTTAAGGTCGGACGCCGCCGTGCTGATCAGATTGTTAATCAGTTGGTCGCCCACTGTATCATCATCGCAGATCCAAAAAGGAATGATTTTTACACTCCTATCCTAACCCGCGGAGGGCTGGAAGATTTTGAGGCGAGTTATCGCATGATCGCCAGCAATGATTATGACACCGTTACATCTCAATCCCGCATTGATCTGTATAACAACCAGTATGATTATATGGAGGGACATGATTTTGAGGCTTACTGTGCGGAGCTACTGCAAAAAACTAGATTTGACAATGTTGAGGTGACGCCTGGAAGCAACGATCAGGGAATTGATATTATCGCATATCAGCACGGGATCAAATTTGGGATCCAGTGCAAACGATATAGCTCAGATGTCGGGAACAAGGCCGTGCAGGAGGCCTTTGCCGGATCCACATATTATCATTGCAACGTTGCCGCTGTTTTGACTAATCAACATTTTACCGCACAGGCCAAAGATCTGGCGAAAAGAACCGGCGTCCTGCTATGGGATCGGGATTATCTTGATGCGATGATTACAGAATGCAAGGGAAACGAACTTTCCACCGAATAGCACAAAAACACCACTCAGGCGAGCATATCTGGGTGGTGTTTTTGCATCATATCATGAAAGAAAGGAGTGCCCAAAGTAAAAACGTGACTATGGATAAAGTTGGGGGATCCGGCAGATACACTGCCGATTTTACACAGGAGACTTATGTTTTTACTTTGTTATATATATTATATGATAAATAGAATAAATGTGCAACAGGATTTTTAACAGACGAAATTGGGACACGCCTGCCATTGAGCACTATTATTGATTACTTTTTCGCGCGAAAAACACTAATATTAGTGCAGAAATCAATTGGCAAACACTAACTTTAGTGTTATTATATAGATGTAACCAAGAAGCCTGGTTGGAAGGGCGTACAGTTTCCCAACAGCGACCACGGACGGCTAAAGATCCGCGGGGTGAAAATCCGACAGAAACATAAAAATAAATTTTCCGGAGCTGTCCGATAAAACAGCAGAAAGGTGGCAAACATGACAAGACGAGAAATGGCGGAGTACAAAAAGTGTTCCGAAGTAACAAAGGAAGAGTGTTACATGGGCGGTCACTACTGCACCGGCTGCATGCACGCTTTTCCGGGATCTGCGGCTCTGGATCTTATGGATACGGATGTCTGCTGTACAGATCCGGACGTCTGCACAATGGCCAGAAAGCAGAAGGAGGAGGATTGAAAATGGATAGAAGAAAAGAAATCGAAATTCTGGTTGAGGCAGGATCAACCAGAAGCGAGGCCGAATATCATTTAAATCGCGGAACGATCGTTTATGAGGTCGCTGATTTCCTCGAATTTTTTGAGGAATACACGCAGGCTTGCGAACCTGAAGACAAAGAGCGCATAAAGTCTTTTGTCGAAGAGGAAAAAGACGGAGTGTGCGGTGACTATGCAATGGTCACTTATGACGGTACTCAGTACCTCATCGAGTACGTTTTGTAAGGGAGGGCGTAATATGTTAAAATTTAAGGTAAATCCGATGGAGATGCTCAACGCAAAGGGCATCACTCAAAAAGCAATCAGAGACAACGGGTATTTCGGCCAGGTCTCAATAAAAAAATTCAGGGAGGGAAACACGAACATTAGCGCAGAAACGCTGAATCGTTTGTGCTATCTCCTGAATCTCCAGCCGGGTGACCTGCTCGAATTTGAGGAGGCAGATGCAGACCGCGACATTCAGGCGGTATCCTCAACAAACGGAAAGCGGTTTGATCCCTGGGAGGAGGATTTTACAGACGAACCGGCGCGGGCATTCGGGGTGTTTGTTGCGGTAATGGAATGGTTCGCCGCTTATGCAAAATATCCGAAATTAAGGAAACTTATGTTCAACGGCTATTATAAGCCGGACAAAGATCCTTATAAGTGCTTCACTATCGTTTTCCAGGAATTTCTTTCCATTAGAATTTCGAGAAACGAAAAAACGGCACCGGCTTTCGCTCTGCTGGATGATGTCGTTGGCATCATTGGCGACCACGAAGACAGTGATTCGTATGGAGACAAAGGTTATTATATGATAACTTACATTCGCGTTCAGCGCGCACTGGCGGAAAGAACCGGAATTGACGGCGGATTATACGATTACTAAGAAGCAGAAAAAGGAGGAAGCAAAATGAAAAATAGTATCGAAATTTACAAGAATTATGGATGCTTAGCAGCCGAAAAGAGGAATATTTACACTTATGGGGCACCGCACGCAACGGCTGTGTGTTCGGACAAGATGACCGTTGAGATCCCGGACGGATGGACGCTTAGCGAGACTGTATCTGGCGGAGTAATCGTAACCGCTCCTTGGGGATGGGATTATCAGATCAATGAGGTTCTGGCAGGCAATGATGCTCCAATATTTATCGCACGAGATAACGATGGGCGCGGATACAAAAGAACGCTTAAAGTTATAAGCTAAAATTTAAATCCTTATTAAAAAGGCGGAAGAGCTATTGACTCTACCGCCTTTTTACTGTTATCCTCTGCTCACATAATCCTTGCTTACCCAGCCGATATGTGTTCCGGCCACCGGATTACTGATCCGGATGTGGTAGTATCCGTTCTGCTCTCCCATGACGCTGATCATATTGCCGTCATACAGCTTGGGATAAGCTGCATATCTGGGATAATTCTTGCCCGGCCCTGTCCTTACGATCAGCCCGACCGGATCCACGTCATGCACCCTGCCAGCCCACTCGGTGTGACTCTGCGCCGGAGCTGGTGCTGGTGTCGGCTGTGCTGTGCCGGTAAGTCCGAAAGCGTCCGCAATTCCGCCAGCGATGGCCTGAGCAATCTTGCCCTTGTTGGGCTGGTAGATGGCCAGATCCGCCGCCGAATCGTAGAAGCACACCTCAATCAGCGCATAATCCACGCCCTTTCGCAGCGCTGTGTTCATGTTGAGCAGATCGCTTCTCCTTACGATACCACTTCCATTGTCGCCGCGCTTCTTAAATCCAAACGCTGCCACTCGATCAATGACAGTCTGCTCCACGCTGATTCCGCCCTTGTAGTTGCTGTGGATCTGGATGCTAGTCCCACGTCCTCCGCCAGCGTTAAAATGCACCTCGAAGATGTAATCATAATCCCTGAAATTAACCTGGCATCTGCCATCTCTCACGTCATGATACATATCCCTCTCACAAGGGTATACGGTGACCGCCGCATACTTGGACAGGATCGGCTGGATCAGCTGCACCAGCTCGATGTTGAGATCTCCCTCATTGACGCCGGTTACTTTGCAGCGATTATGGCCGGATGTATGGCCGGATACCAGTAAAATCTTTTTACTCATTGCTAGTCCTCCTTATTGATCAAATTTTTAAATGCCTCATACAAGCCAGTGCTTGAGAGACCGGACAGAAGACCGCCTAAAAGGATCTCCGGCGTAAAATTAAGGTTGATCCAGGCGTTGAGAGCCACGCCAAGAACTCCCATGATAAGAGGGATAAATCTGTTTACCATTTTATTTGGCACTACATTCTTAAGGATATAGCCCACGCAAAGGCACACACCTACAACAATGGGGACTGCATAATTAGTTAAAAAGTCAAGATTCATAATTTCCTCCTTATTTCTTACCTAAATAATCGTTTCGCGAATATCAAAACCGGAACGTTTACTCGCAGCAATTACAGTGGTGGATCTTCTGTCCAGCTTTTGCATAATGGCAACGCAATGACAAGAACGTATCTGAACAGTCTGTTCGGGAAAGATTACGATGCCAATAATGCAAAGGCTCATTTTGTAGCATTTGCAATGAATGCGGATGGAGCAATCTGTGACGCTCATATATCTGGAGTTCAATGGGCGAATGATGGACTTATGGCTATATCTGAGTCATCACTTAACGGCAAAACGTTCCGGATTAACTGGATTGTGTTCCATTTTTAGATTTCTCGGAATGTGCCGAAGTCTATACCTTGCTTCCATACGCGGTAATACACGCGGCCTGTGTATGATAAAAACAACTGATAGATTAAATCTTTTTGTGTGGAGGTAAATCCAACACAGAGACCACGGTTTTCGTTAGATGGAAGACCATTTGTTCCGGCGTTGCCGTTGTAAACCTCATAGATTCCAGAGCCTTGCACGTTACAGGAATCATATACTTTAAGAGATAACAACTGCGTTAAACGATTATTTAACGCAGCAATATTACCGGCAAGTTCTTTTCCCTGTGCCGCGTCAAGCACCGATTCCCCAGGTGTTTCCTGCGTGAGATCGTTTTTCACATCATAAAACGCCGCTGATTTTAAATCTGCAAACCATTTTGCGATTTTACCAAACATCACAGACAGCTTTTCACCGGTGGATATGTTCGCTCGTGTTTCTGCTTCTGTGAATGTGACCGTTTTTTCCGCTATATCTCCGCCTGCTGCAGCGTTTGCTTTGCTCGCTGCTTCATTTGCAGCTGTGGCCGCCGTGTTTGCGGCTGTTTTTGCTTCGTTTGCCGCCGTTGCAGCGCTGTTTGCTGCAGCTGTCGCTTTTGTTACAGATTCCGTAAAGCTACCCTGGATGTCTTTGGTTGCATTGTCCACATTTTCTTTCATGTCTTCGTATGTGGCCATTCTTTTAACGGATCCAGGCGCGAAACAATGATAGACACCCTTACCGTCTTTTGCGTTTGGATCCCCATCGGTAACCGTAGCCCATTCGGCGGTGACCAACTTTTCTGGCTTAAAATCCGCATATTTACCATGCCTACACTGGACTGCCATGCTATTCCTCCATCTTTCTGGTTACAAAGTCCATGATAGCTGTGACGTTTGCCTTTGCGTCCGCCACGCCATCAATTCCATCAACAAGCACGATGTCTGCCCGATTGTTGGAAGATTTCAATGTTCCGCTTGTCCCATCGATCACAGAGTAGGTGTAAGACAACCGCCCACCCTCTGCCGTGTTGTGATAGGTTACGCTGGTTACTTTTTTAATGTCCATCAACTATGCTCCTTTCGTATGCTGCCATATAGTCTGCTGCTTCAGCGCCGTAATCAATCTCGTTTGTATCCTCATCAATCACTGCCAGACGCTCTGTGTCAATTCCTGCCTGCTCGTATCGTGCTTCCCACGCAAATTTCAGACTTGGAGTTCCTTTTATAATGATTTTATCGTTTTCAGCAGAGATTTCATCCACCCAAATATCGCCTTGACCGTATTTGGTCAAAAACACGACAGGTTCCGCTGGTCCGACAGTCTCCATAAATACCGGATCCATTGCCAAACAGCACATCCCATCCTCCCCGATCTGGCCTTTTCCATAATCTGCAAAAGTGGGAAATGGTGTCTCGTATGCTGCAAGTGCACGTGTTCCATAGCTTTTTGTTTTAACTGCTCTGTTTTTACTCCCGGAAACGCTGAGTGCTCCGGTGATGTATGCGTTATTTACCACAGACAGATTTCCGGAGCGGACAAATATTCCACCAGCGCCGGAAAGAGCGACACCTGCCTTCCCTCCTGCGGTGATTCTTACCTGCCCACTGTCCTGATAGTCAATGTAATTAGACTGTCCGCCCATATATAGCGCAGATCCAGGCGGAACGCTGCAGCTATACATGGAGCCGCTGGAATAGCTGCCGCCGCTTAATGCTCCACCGGAATAACTTCCACCGGAAATCACAGGACTGCCGATGGATGCAGAATTTACACTTCCGCCGCTCCATGTGCTTCCGTTGACGGTAACGGAATTAAATGTTCCCGAAGAAGCGTTGACCTCTCCGGCAAACGAACCGCTTGAAGCTTCAACGTGTCCTTTTATGATCGCATTTTCTGCGTATAAGCCGCCGCCGTGATCAACGCGGAATTTTGCATCTGTTTTTGAGGATCCATAAGCACCATTTGATTCTCCAGCCCAGAAAGCATATTTCTCGGTATTTGATCCTGCCCCTACGCCAGTTTCACTTTTTCCGGAATTGTAAAGTTTATATAGTGAGTTGTCGCCAATATAAAATCCTCCGATATTTCCGGATTTCGCTGTGATTCCTGCCGTTGACAGACTTCCGACTTCTGTTCCGCTGTCATTTAGGATCCGCACCTTACCCATGTATCCGTTTCCGCCTACACTTAGCGTTCCGGTGTTGATCCAGTCCGCATTGATACCTCTGGTCGTAATTACGTTGAAAAGCGCGTTTCCGTTTGCGTCTACCGCAAAAGTCAATCCCTTGTCCTTTGATATCATCAGGCCGGTGCTTGTCAATGTCCAAATGACACTTGACTCCTCAAGATTGGCCTTGTCATGCATATAAGCCTTTGTGGATCCGTCTGCCAGCTCCACGGTGGTAAAATACAGCCCAAAGCCCTGTGAGATCAGCTGCATCATGTTAGTTGCGGTCTGCTCATACACGGACAGCTGCCGATGGCTTTCTTTCTTTGCCGCCTGCTCCGCTTTCGTAGCGGCGTTGGAATAATCAGCGTTATTCCGTATCGGTGTATCCGCCGCGCATTTAAGTGTTGTATATCCAAAAAACTCAAAGTCTACATCAGTTAAAACGGCAGAATAGATCGTCTTATTCCGATCGGTGATGTATGCATAGTCCATGCTTTCTGCCAGTGGGTAAGCGATATGATCACCGGAAAAAGGGCGGAAGCGGATACCTACAACCGCATTACCAATCAAATCAACTGCTGCCTGCTCATCTCCGTCCACAAGATCATTGGACAGCGACAGTACATAGCCTTCCGCTCCGTGCAAGTATTCGTTTTGCCCACTGGTAAGCTTTACTCCGGTGATAACCACATCATCGGTCCCGATGGTCATTCCGGGCTTAAAATCACTTAGGACATGGACATCATCGATCTCGGTAAAATTTCCGTCATTGTGCCGATATCCGTCATTCCAGGGGTTAAAGGTCCCACCATCAACCTTGCTCCCAGATTTGTATTGGGGCTCTCCATCGTCAAACACGCCGCCGTCCAGGATTGAGAATCCTTCAGAAAAATCATAAGGGACGATGTACAGCCGATTTTCTTCGTCCATTTTGGCGTTTCCACCGGCAAGCATAGCAATATTACTTACAAAATCCCGGAACGTGATCCCGGATGGCTTTTTCTTTATAGCAAAATCCGAATTTGGAAAAACAGAGGTTGCCAAAGTCACGCCGCAAGTTCTGCAGGCATCCACCATCAGCTCCCCTAGTGTTGCCGGAAATGACAGTGATGTGGTGTAAGTGGTATCCAATTTGTGAATATCATCCATCGCCTGGAGCGTAATGGTGGACCCATATGTTTCTGGGCTTACGACATAAAACGTACCGATTTTAAGCTCTTCCGTCCCACTTTCGATATCAAAACACAGGTATAACACCACAGACGCCCCATAAAAGGAATAATCTGCATATTGCCCACGGTCGTTATTGATGGAAAATGTGACCTGCTTTGCAATCACTGCGCCCAAAGGGAACGCATTGCTTCCAGCTCCGTCCACAATTCCATTTCCGGAGATGGAAAACTCACTCTTGCCCAGTGTCAAATTGTCTCCATTCGGAAAGGTAAACACAGCACGGGAATAAAAATCCCGGCGTGTCTCCATCGTGTTTTTAAATCCGTTACTTACATTTCTCATATTGCAACATACTCCTACATCCGTTACAAAGGATTTATGCAAATCATGTTAAAAGACAAATCTGTAAGGTCTTCAGCTCCTAATTTGAGCGTTTTTGCCGAAATCGACCCTTGGGAGACATAAAAATAGTCATCTCGCCATGCTCCGTAATACGGAGAAAAGTAATGTGCCTTAAACCTTTGCTGGCCGACAATCATCTGCATAATCTGTGCCGATTCCCACGGGTGCATATGGGTAGCTTTAAAAGAAAAGCTCTCTACCGTAAACATAAATGTGTTATGCGCCACTCCGTCCTGCGTCCGCCCAGAATCACTTGTTGAAGTGGACGCAAAGGACTCTGAAAATTCATCCGGCTGGTGGATTATCGTGTCGTTAAATTTGATGTATTCCTGTGCCATATGTCCTCCTTATGCCAACTCAAACGGGTTCTTTCCGGTCACTGTCTGACGGATCGTTGCCTCGTTGATGACCTCCTCAAACAATGTACGCCGGTTGATCTGGCCGATAAATGTGTACGATCCGCCGCTTCCGCCGCTGCTTCGGCCGAGTTCTTCCCTCATGATCTGCCGCAGGAGATTTTCCGGTGTTTCAATGTTTGTTCCGCGCTTCTGATCACCGAGAACTGCGGTAAATGGAGCATTAGGCGGAATAACTGCACCTTTCGCAAGGTAAGGGATTGGAGATGTTGGGATCTCCGGAAGACTGATTCCTTTTCCTCCTATTACAGGAACCCAATCGGGGACTTTGAGTTTATTTAGACTTCTAGCTACCGTATTCCATCCCATTCCGATGAAATTGATAAAAGAGTTTATCAGCAATATTATTGCGTTTATAGGGATTTTAATTATTTCAACTAAGCCGTCCCAAATGCCTTTAAATATCTGCGAGACACCTTCCCAGGCCATCTTCCAATTCCCAGTAAATACACCTTTCAAAAACGTAATAACTCCGTTGAATACATCTTTTATTGCATTCCAAATATTTTTTATTGTTGAAAACAATGCATTTAATGGAACGCCAAGAACTCCGAATGCTTTTGTCCAGTCAACCACAAAAATCTTCTGAATCCATTCATCAAACCAAGCGAAAACATTCTGCACACCGTTGAGTATTGACACGGCAGCGCCGGAAAAGCCGGACAGTATCATCTTGATTCCGTCCCATGCTTCACTCCAATTTTGTGTAAAAATGCCATGTAAAAAAGTGATAACCCCATCAAGGACATCCAATATTCCGTTGCCTGCGCCTATAACCATATCCAAAACTGCATTGATAACCGGCTCCAGGATCGGGAGGATCGTTGTGTTTATAAAATCAATAACAACCGCCACGATATCCATAAGTTTCCCAAAAATATCAATAAGTCTCGGGACAACCGTCTGGATAAACCAGTCCGCAAGGGGCTGCAAGATTGTGTTCCAGAGCCAAAGAGCTGTATTTCCGATGGCTGTGAAAAGGTGCATTGCTGGTTCTTTAAGCCGTATAAATGCGTCTATAATCGGCTGTAAATACGACTTAATATTTTCAGCTAGTTTTTTTGTTTTACTGTCAATCTCAACAGTTTCAAACATTTTGCTAGGATCTGGTGCTGTATATCCGCCGCCGCTTACATCGCCGACATCTGACGCTTCTTCTTCATATCGGTTTATTTCGTCCAACGGTGACAGATACGATTTTGCCGCTTTTTCCGCTTTTTTTGTGTTTGTTGCAGTCTTTTTAAGGGATGCGGCATAGTCTTCCTGGACGGCTACAGCTTTTGTAAACGTATTGCTTCCAGTAAGGGCTGCTATCAATTTTCCCAATTGGGTAAAAGCTGCAGAAATCATATTGACGAATTTGCTTATTACAGGAGCTACTGCATTGACAAGTGGCGCAAATGCTGCCGCTGTACTGTTTTTAAGCTGTGTAAGCGATGATTTAACCGATGATATGGCACTATTTGTCTCGCTACTGTACTGGACAAGGTTTTTAAAACCATCGGCAATGGCAGATCGAAGCTTTCGGAATAGCACATACATGCTACGTATCCCAAGCGAATATTTAACCATCTTTTTTATTCCGGAGGATAAACCACTTGCCTTCGGTGCGGCTTTACTCATGGAATCACCAAGATCATCAACAGAATCTTTCGTCTCAATAAGAGAACTTCTGTAATTATCCAGTTCCGCCCTTATTTCCGCGATTTTTGCGATATTTTGATCGTATTCTTCATATCCAGTTCCAAGTCCAGCGCTGTCCAAATCAATTTGGCGCTCTTTGAGCCTTGTCAGTTCCGTGTTTAAATCCACAATATGCTGATTAGATATATCGGCACTGTCCGCAATTTCTCTCAGACGAGATGATTCGGTGGCTGCCGCTGCCTCTTTTGCTTTTGTTTCTTCGAGCTTCGCATTTAAAGCTTCCATTCTCGCCGCTTCTCGTTCGGCGGCGCGAGCCTCCGCTTCTTCTTTTTTTCTGGAAGTTTCCTCAGCTCTTGCAGCGGCGCGGATTTCTGCTTCTTCCTGCTTTCTTATTGCCTCAGCGGCTTTATCGGAATAGCTTACTGCGTTGACACCTATGGATCTATACGATGTGCTGATCTGCTCTTGCTTTAACCGGAGTTTCTCTTCTTCCAAGTTGAGTTTTTTCAAGGTATTGATATACTCTTCTGTCGTGGTAGGATCAACAATATCTGTACCGGCAGCTTTCATTTCTTTCTGCCGCTGCTTAATCTTATCCATTTCAGCTGCAAGCTTATCCATTTCTTCGGTATAATTGATTACAGTCTTGCCATCGTCCAAAACTCCAATAGCCTTATCCGCAGACACTCCGAGATCGAGCAGCTCTTTCTGCTTTTGTGACATTTCCTGATATTTTTTCTCTAATTCACTTAGGCCTTTTTTTAGTTGTTCAAAAGCGTCCGATGGAATTTCCTGCTTTCCGAGTTCTTCCAATTTTCTTTTTAAGCTTTCAATTTTTTGTTCCTGCTCTGTATAAGCTGTGTTCTGTTTTTCAAAAGCATTGATCTGTTTTTCCAGAGAGATCTTTGCCTTTTCACCTATTTCGCCTACAGATGATGCCGTTCTTTTGGCGGCCGCCACGATATCCTTACTTCCCGCCTTAAACCCATCCTCGTTAATCTTTGTGTCAATTATGATATGTCCGTCTGCCGCCATACACTCACCACCTAATCAAGCCACTTCATCATTCTTTGTTGCTGTTTTAACTCTTCTTCCGTATACTTCTGCTTTAAGTCCACAAGATTTCGGTTTTCCTGGTACCACTTCTGCTCCTGCTTGTCTAATTTTTGGTGCTTTGCTTTTTTCTGCCGGATGCTAGTTACCTGCGAAAACAGGCTGTCGCCAATCTCCATGTATGCTCCAAGAAACGTCCACCAATGCATCTCGCCCTTTGGATATGACCGGACATCACGCCCGATCACCTTATTTACCGCCGGAATGATGATCGGAGCATCCTGCTCCCAGTCCATCAGATGGGGTTTCGGACGTCCATCATCTTTAATTCCCATGTCGATAAAATCAACGGCCTTTTCCCCGGCCTCCTGCCAAAACTGGGAAGGCATAACAGAAAAGTCTTTATACAGGATGTCCAGACAAATCAACCATTTTTCATCCTGCTCATAATTCGGGTCATTAAAATATCGCAAAATATCAAGGATTGCCCGGAAGTCATAGCGTATATCCCAAGCAGAGCCCCCCACATCAAGAGACACAGGGAGCTCCCAAGCTATCACTTATGATAGGCAGCTGTTGCTTTCTTGATCTTTTCCATTTTTTTCTTTACGCGCTGCCCCTGGATATCGCTGATCAGATTTGCTACACCAGCCATTACATTCTCAAAGTAAAAATCTCCGTCTGCCAGTGACGTGAGCGGGCCGCACTGCCCAAAAAGGCCGTCTGATACATGGTAACCAAGCAGAAAATCAAACTGATCTCTAATATCCTTGTCCAGCTTTTTGATCTCCTCAATGCTCTGATCTTCGCTCATATCGTCTGGAAATTTAATTCCATTGAAAAAATCGACAACGGATTCATAACGCTGGAGAATGTTGGAGTCGGTAGGGACAAATTCAAATTCCCCAATCTTCCGACCCTTTTCATTCTCAACATCAATGGTCATTGCTCCGGTGTTTACTGTTAATTTCATTTTGCTTCCTCCTTAAAATTTAAAGTGATCCTGCCGGTGTGAAAGTCTTTTTTGTAATGTCCCAGGTTCCTTTTACGCGGTTCCCTGCCTTATACACTGTAAAGGGGATCTGGATTCCGGACGTATCACCGCCGACACTGTTCGGGATTACATATACATCTTCCCGGTATGCCCACACGGATGTAGGAGCCGCATCTTCTGTTTCTCCGGGCTTTAACAGCACATCAACCATTGTAGTCTTGCACTTGTCACCGGTTGCCCGCTCATTGGCAAGCTCCATCAGTTTTGTTGATAACGAGTCCTCGTACGACTCGAAGTAATAAGGATCTACATCAGCCTGCACCTCATACCCTGAGTGCTTTACAGACTGTTCTCCGAGGATATTCTTTGATACCTCAACATCAGGATTCAGTTCCTCGTTGTATTCTTCCAAATTCTTTCCAAGCCGCACATAAGTCGCGGACACAGCACCAAAGGAAGAATCAAGGTAATGCGCGAGATATTTTCTTTCAATCATAAAAAAATTCCTTTCTACCCATAACTTTTAAAAGGGATTTGGGTTAGCGGCGGCAATCCATTTATGCCGTCGGTATTGTGTTACCATTTTTCAAAATCATATTTATAACGCACGGTGACAGGAAGTAGCCAGTCCTGCACACCGTTGTTATTTGGCTCAAGTCCGTAAGCATTGTCACGGGTGATTCTTTCTATCGTTCGCCCTCTGGAAAGGGCAGGAAACGCATTCAGGCGCGTCTCAGTGCCATCTATGTTGACCGGCTCCCGGCAGATCCATTTCCCCAGTGTGTCTAAAAACTTCTGTACGGACAGCTTCTGCCGCTCTTTATTGGAGGCGGTGCGGTACACTACAAAGAACGGATAACTGCAAAGCTGGTGCATATAACCGCAGACATCCTCTTTCTCGGTATACACCAACGCTCCATTGTTGGCGGAGAAGCAGATTCCGCTGTCCTCTGCAAGCTCCTCAAATTTGATTGTTTCGCCCTGATATAATCCGGGATACTGATTCAACAGGCTTTTCATAGCGTCTGTAAGGATCTCATACCCTGTTGCATCCTTGCCTATTGGCTTTTTTTCGTCTGCCATTATCCGCCTCCTGCGATCTGTTTCGCTTTTTTGATCCACTTGTCACCATCTGCACTCTTTGCAGCATCAAACCAGTGGCTTTGTGCGGCTGGGTGTTTGTTTTTGGTGTAAGCAAGGTATTCTTTCGCGTTTGTTTTGCCGCCGTACTGGCTTACAAGAACTTTCTTTGCTCCTTTTCGGGCGTATGGGCTTCCTGTTTCTTCATCGACCATCCCTTTTCCCTCGTACAGAAAACGTCCCTGTGGACCGTAAGCCGCATAAACTTTGCCGGAGCCTTGCACTGCGGAGCTGTGAGCACGTGTCACATTGATAAAGGAGCCGGTTTCCATTGGCATAAATGGAACCATGCTGTTCATGACATTTCCATCCAGCTCATATTGTGCACGCTTGAATTGTTCGGAAAACCTGGACAAGTCAACCTTTACCGTCACTTCTCCAACGATTTCGGAGTATTTCTCGTAATGCTTGATCGGCATATCATTACTCCTGTTCTATTTCTTGTATTTATAATAAGGGCTTCTTCTTCCTGCAAGACGTATTTCGTCTTTTTCAATGCTTTCTATTATTTTTTGGGCTTTTTTAAAATTCTTGTTAAGGATGTTTGATGTCAAGTCCTCTACCCTATCATAAAATCTGGAATTTTGATTATATCGTTCATCAGCAAATCTGATGCTTTTATCGGCTTCGTTGTACAATAACGATGTTGTTTCTCGCATAGGTGTGATATCGCCATTCTTTGCCGCCTTAAAAAAAATTCCAGCCTCATATCTTGTTATTTGCCCTCTATGCAGTGGTTTGTACTGTACGATCGAGCTTGATCCTCCACGTCCACCCATGTCATCTCCTACTTTCCTAGGATCTCAAAGTGCGGGATTACGGTATACGGGCCACCTACGCTGGTAATCTTAAACACGAAATCTTTTACCATGTTCATGTAATGATAAAAACCGTCCCGATAATCCTCATCGTTTACAGTCCCGCCATTCCATTCGCCCAACACAAAAAAGTCATCGGAGGAAAATGTGATGGACTTGTTCAACAAATCGTTGGTCTGCGCTTTCCACGCTTTCGGAGGCATCCACGGCAGGCCAGCAATCAGCTTTTCATCTGTTCCGGTGTATGGAATGTGCAACTCTGCATTATCCGTACTGTCTGATCCGTATTTCTTAATGATCGCGCCCCTGTCGGTGTCCAGATGGACATTTTTCAATGTGTGTGGAATCCATATTGCTTCACCGGATGTTGGACTTTCGTAATAATTGAATACTGTCACGGTTTTATCGTACATGCTCACACCTCACATAATGCATGATTGAATTTTTCATGGAATGCTTTGATTCTCACAATGTTCCCGGTGCATTCCTCCGGCACACTACCGTAAAAGATAATGCTTTCCGGGTGCAACCGTTCTACCATTGCATTATAGCCGGATAAGAATAGGTGCTTTTTGCCTATACCGTTCATGCAACCAACCGATGAGACCGCCACCGTTCCGCTCTCCGGTTCACCATCAAAGCACCACTCATAGCTGTCTGGCGTGCTCCATGAGATTGTTGGAATCACCTTGCACCCATATTCCTGCAAATACGCGCCGCACCAGTGTTTTCGGTAATGATTGTATATCTGGATAGCTTTCGGAAAATCGGTGTACATGCTAAAATCTGGTGTCAATACATACCGAAATCGGCTCAATTTGTCTACATATCGGTTGATATTTGACCACAGTGCATTAAACTGGTAATCGTCAAGAAAGAAATGAACAGCTTTCTCTTCTGGATTACTTACTTTTCCTCTGGCATAATTGAAGCCTACGAACTCGCATTCTCCATCGAATGTCTCAGGTTTTAATTTGGGAATGTCATACTCCCCAACACCAACAAAAAGGCGGCGGCTCAGATTCTCGTATGCTATGCTGTTTGATTTATCTGCCATTTATAACATCTCCATCGATTTAAGCTTTTTAAGCAGCGTTCTTATTCGCCTACGCTCTTTCATTAAAACTCTGTCATCGCCTATTAGGTCTGCGGTTCCGTTTTTGTTCCGTTCCAGCTCGGAGGTTATAAGTTTATCCTGTGATTGCAACGCTCGATAGATAGCAGCCGCTTTGTTTCCGGATCGCATTGTTTTCATTGCTTTTTCCAGATCATTCACGCGGCCTGTAATCCCTCGATAATCCCATTTGTCACTCTGTGGAACTGGACTGTTTCCGCCATCTCCTCTTCCAGGGAATTTTATAATTTTGCCTTGCGATTTTATACCACTGCTTCCGCCTCTACCGCCCATGTTACTCCTCCATAAGCAAAAAGAGATACCACATCATTTCTGATATGGTATCTCTTGCAAGTCACCCGGATTTCCACCGGAACCTTTGCGGTTGTTCGGAATCGTCGTTCCGCCGCAACATTCTCATTCTTAAACTATTGACATTGCTTTTTTAATATACCATATCGGAATCATAAATTCAACTTCTTTCGGCGCCTCTCCCATTGCTTCAAAAGCTTATCAATTATTTTTTGATCCTTGGAAGAAACGCCTGGATATGTTCCATATTCATCGTGTTCATATCCATTGTGTGTATGGGGCAAAGCGCCATCATGCGGAACGCCTCTAATATCAACCTGCCTTGCTCGTTCCATAGCCGGATCGTGAAATGTGACAAATTTAATGTCGTTGCGTTTATCGACTGTGGCATAAATTCTTCCTGGTGTCATCGTCTCCATTGGAGCTCTGGCATTCCCACCATCATATTTAACCACTTTTACATTTCCAAACTGAGCCAAAGTTTTATACTCCGTCCCGTATCTTTTCCAGGAATCACTTATTCCGCTTGAAGATCCTCGTCCTCCCATACCTTTTATCCTTTACGTGTCGCAGGATTAACTTATTTCCCTGTGATCTGCAAATCTTCTCCTACCTCCACTGCTCGCAAATCTTCACCGGATTTCACATCGTAACCCTCTTTGCAAACCGTTTCGCCAGATTTTGTGTCAATCCATGCGATAATTTCTCCGTTTTCGCTGTCAAATACCTGGATTTCCATTTTTATTCCTCCATTTCGTAGGTTTTCTGGAAAATATCTGGTTTGCAAGGATATATTTCTCCGTTTACCCCTCTGATGATATAATCGCCAACCGAAGCATGGTGGGTACCTTCCAACGTATCAATATACAATTCCAGCGCCGGGCCAGTAAAATACATTGTTCCATCTTTATATGCCTTTTCCGCCCACTCGGGGACATAAAATGTTCCGGCTCTGTCCTGTAAATCGCCATCAAACTGAAATGCTTCGATAATTACAGGCTTTTTTCTATATTTCATTTTTACAATCCTCCGTATAGTCCTCAATGATGGTTTTGATTCCATATTTTTGGGCACAAATGTTCTCGACCACGTAGCCCCTAGCATTATCCCGGTTATAAACAAAATATGCTACATCAGCAACAGACAGAAGCTTAATGGATTCACCAAGGGAAAAGAGTAAATCTTCTTTTACTGAATGCCCTTGAAAAAAAACAATCACTTCCACTGGTTCTCTAAGACATTCTTCCGCGTGCTTGATTGCTCTTTCTCTTTCCACAATGATTTCTTCGTCTGTCTTGTCTCTTATGGGCTGAGAGATAAGTAACTTTTTTATTGTTTTTCACTCCTTAACTTCTGAATAGCATTCATAAAATCGGCTGTATTTTTAGCTATTTTCTCAATACTTTCAGGCTTTTCAAGTTCTTCAATAGTTTCACGGAATGCCTGCTTTACTTCGGGATTTTCTCTGAATATCTTTTTCACATTTTCCCTTGAACATTCAAGACAAATATCGGTACTCCAATGTGGCTTAAGTTCTTTTCCACACTGTCTGCATTTCATACTCACACCCCCGCATACAATATCGGTATTCCATCATCTGTCCTTACACCCATCAGAAGCGGTAAAGCTGTCTTTAAGAGTAAGTCGTTCGTTTTCTGCGCATCTCCAGCGGCGGCATACACTGCACTCCACTCTTTTGCACTCGCTCCAATCTGCTGTGGCGTTGCATAAGAGATGGATTCACTGCCAGAACTTACAGATGTTACAATGCCTGTTGATTTGTTCCCGACATTTATGTCGGTAAGATTAGCTGATGCCTGATTGATTGCATTCTTCTCAGCAAGTGCAATCTGATACATTAATTCAGCCAGCTCACAGACCGCCATTTTTATGCGCTTCTGGTGACGCGTATTTGTCGGAAGTCCATCAACTAGCCGGTCATTTGTGAGAATATCGATCCATGCAGACGCCCTCTCGGACATCTGCGGGAAAAGATCAACCGGCACGGCGGAGCCAAGAAAATCATTTGCGTAAAAATCATAATCGGCATACGCCATGCCGGATCACCTCCTTAACCGTTGGACTTAATCATTCCCATGCGGATGTTCTTGTGGTTGTACACAAGCGACCAGTTTGTTGCGGTTCCCAGCTCTGTTGTTGTCGGAGATTCCTCTACAATTTTGCTTGTGTTGATCGAGAGGCCATTGGGATGCATCACATACCCCTGCTTGGTATACAGCTTTTCGATACCTGCCTTGCTCTCAGGATCGTAATCCGTGTAATAAGGATTTTCGTAGTTGGTCTTGTCACAGGTTAAGATGGAGCCTGTACCAACCATGTAAGTTTTATACACAGGGAGTGTTCCGGAGGCATCAACCGTGTACCGATCAGACACCACAGGGATAAATCCGTTAATAGTCGGCAGGTTGACCTCACGCTCCAGCGCGTTTGTGATGGTGTACTTGTTATAATCTACCAGCCCAAGTGCCTTATAACGTGCATAGATCATGGAGTGCATAAAGAGCAGGCCCATATTGTCCGCAGCGTCTCCCAGGGCTTTCTGCTGCGCGTAAATAAGAGAGGTCTCGTCAATCTTATTTGCATCAGCTGCCGTGGTGGTGGAGCTGGTGATATCGGTAACGTGATCCTTGAGAGCCGTTACGGACAGCACCGCATCAACAATTGCCATGAGGTCTTTTGTCCGCACCTGCCGGTAGAATCCGGCTACACTGTTTGCAACGTGGGTCATAGGATCCGCACCGGTGAGCTCCTTAGTAAAATCCTGAGCCTTCCAAGCTTTCATTCTCTGGATCAGCATACAGGTCTGCTTCTTTCCTGTGATCTCTACAGGAACGTTGTCCGTTTTACCATCGTTGTTGAGTGCAGGAGATTCCTCTGCATCAATGGGAGTGTAAAACGGCAATGTTGCAACGTTGCCCTTGTTGCCGATCAGATCCATGATGGTGTTATCCTGCACCAGTACGCCAGAAGCAAGGATTGCATCATTCCATGTAGGCTGTTCTGTCATATAGTTGGAGAATACTTCGGGGTCAAAGCTAAATCCGCCGAATAATCCGCTTGTTTTTGCCATAAAAAATACGTCCTTTCTGTGCAGAGAGGACGTAAAAAGTCCCATCTGCCTATAACTTTTAATGGGGTTAGGTAAGCGACTGCAATCCAGTTATGCAGCCGGTTTTCGTCCTTATGAGAGGGTCTTATAAAGCTCCGGATCCTTTGTTTTCAGCTTAATTCTCTCATCCAGGGACATTTTCTTAAAGTCATCCTTGGTTAATGTTCCGCCGGTTCCACTTCCCTTAAAGGCTGTTGTAAAATGTGCCTTTTTTTCGCTTCCGCCATCATCTGCAAGGATGTTTTCCATCTGTTTTCCATCTTCTCCGGTGATCAGTCCGTTAAAGATATCCTCGATGGATTTTCCTTTTGCGCTGTCCTTGTCCAGTTCCTCGATCAGGGAATTTTTAATGGACTTTTCTGTGAGCGCATTCACGAATTTCTTTCCGCTCAAAAAGGTTCCGACCGTTTTTTCGATCTCTGCTTTCTTTGCTTCTGCAGCTCTGGCTGTCTTCTCGTTGTTAAGATCAGTAGTGAGCGTTGCAATCTGGTTTTTCAGATCATCTACATCGATATCCTTAAATCCATCCAGTTTTGTCTGGACATCTTCCAGGTCTTTTTTGTATTTGTCCCTGGCACTTGAGGCTTTGTTGTAATCCTCAACGGTCTTGTAGTTTTCTCCCATCGCTTTTTTGATGGTGTCCTTTTTGTCTGCCGGGATTTCAATTCCCGCATCGGTCAAGATTTCTTCGTAATTTTTCATGTTATCCTCCTAAACGTAACTTATTAACCGCTCCGTCCGCGGTTTGGATTAAGCCAGATGCAACCTCTGGCGGGGTAGTCGGAACAGATGGCATCGAACCATCGACTCCAGGCTTATAAGGCCTGCGCTCTACCGACTGAGCTATGTTCCGATGTGCGATTCCGTGTAAATACCGCGGCCTTGTCATTCTTCCTGAGGCGGTGCGCTGCTCTCAGATCAGCCGGTAGCGATCCGGCAACCTGTGCGCGCCGGGAATTGCACCCGCTTTTCAACCTCCGGATTTTTCCGTTTCTCATAAGGGCACGCACGCTATACTTAGAGGACTGCAAAATGGCAGAAAGTATCTGCATTTTTATTATAATATATCTAGGTTTTTTAATTCATCCCCACTTTTACATGTCGGACAGCTTCCGGATCTGCCGCATGATTTCTTTTCGTTCTTCCTGGAAATCTGAATCTACAACCATAGAGGAGAGCATATCGTAGACCTCAACCATGAGTCTGCCGACCGATTCCATCAGTTTATCCCGATGCCCTTGGTCTCCGGTCTGCTTATACGCCTGCTTTGCCGCGATATACGCATCATATAGCGCATCAATGTTATGGTCATAGCGTCCATTGGAATATTTCTGGATAATGCTTTCTGCCACTTCCGCCACAGGTTCGTCTGTCCAGCCGCATTCCATCTTTTTTAAGTTACAGATTGTGCCGGTCAACTTGTAAATACTGTCAAGATTTGCACCAGTTAGCCGGTCCATCGCGTTCTTTTTCTCAATTTCAAGTTGATTTTTCAGCACGTCAACAATGTTTTCCATGTTTTCCCTCCTTTCTGCCTTTGCACAGATCCGTTTGACTCTCCACAATGTAAGTCATGTCATAGCCGGTAGAGATCAGATCCAGCATGATGTGATCAATCATGTCCAGCTCATCAGCAACATCGGCGGCCAGTCGTTCCACCTCCAGCGCGTCAATGATATGTCCGCCATCTCTAAGCGCGTGGGCGTAATGCTCATAGATTTCTTTTGTTTTACTTTCCCACTCGCGATACATCAAAAATCCGTCCTCAACTGCCTTTTGCTTTGTTCCCTTGCCTACAGACATAGATTTTGCATTCTTCCATGTTTCCGGGATCACCTCCACAGTCCCGGAAAAGCCGTCATAGAGGATCTGCCCATGCCTGAAGATATAATATTGCTTAAGATCCGTCCTCTCCCGGCTCTCATCTGTGTACTGTCGCACATGGATCTGCTTATATCCGTCCAGCCCCAAAAAGGCAAAGTAGTCAATCATTTGACTGTGGAACATCAGCGCTCCGGTCATTCTGGTGTTGATCTCTGCAAAGATTTCCTCCGGTGTGCTGGCATCCATCCTGGTGTTTACAGTGATCATACGGATCACCTCCTATGCCAGCTTTTTGATGATAATATTTGCATCCTTTACCGACACCGCACCGGCAGAGACGTTCCCAACGGATACGGTAAGCGATGTTCCAGCCGGGACAGGGATGATAGTGGAGGCACTTACATTCTGATACACATTCGCCGTAGCGACTGTATAATCCATTTCCGTTCCGCCTACCGCCTCGCCGTTAATCCTGATTGCCATTGCAGTTGCTCCAGCTGCCGCCGCTGTAATGTTTGCGTTATAAGCAATCTCTACAGCCATAGGCTGATTTCCTCGATTGGTAAGAGTAAATAATCCGCTTCCCTCGATATGATTCAACCAGCCACTCTGGCATCCACACCGTCTGGATTTTACGCGCGTTGCCCCGAAGATTACGTTCTGATTTGCGTTTACAGTCTGCTCTGTTACGTTTATTGCATTTAACATAGATTTTCTCCTTTCATCAAAAAGGGGTCGAATCCGACCCCTTTTACATTCGCACAACTACTTGGTAGCCTTGGATTCTTCCAGCATGCTAATTATTCGATTTTGGTTTTCCAGAATCCGCTCCAGATACTTTTGGTCCTGATTTTGCAAGTGCCTTGCTAGATCTGCGTTGCTTTCCTGCGACAGGTCGCTTTGATAATTCAGGGCCTGCAAAAACACTCCGAAGAGGTTGAGCAGATCCAGAGCTGTTAGCTCCTGATTGCTCACAGTACGTTTCCGCTCCCGCAGCACCCGCCGAAACCGGTGGTGTTATATGCAAAATAAGGGCTGCATGTGAGGTATGCGGGCATAGGTGTCGGGCGGATCGAATCAATAATCGTCCGGGTCTGCGCCACCTGGCTGATCTGGCTGTGTGCACTCTGGATATCCCGATCACGTTCGGCCAGTTTATCTCTAAGCGCCTGGATCGTGTTATCCTGAAGCATCTGTCTGGTGGCGTTGCCATCAGCCAGGATACTCTCCTTAATGTCACAGCAACACTGCGCCAGCTGTGCCTGCACGTTCTGGGACATCAGAGAGGCGTCATACCGGTTCTGGAGGACTTCTTTCTGCGTTGCGCAGTTCCCTACCTGCACCTGAGTTCCGAGGTTCTGCAATCCAAGCTGATTTGTATACCGGTTCTCCAGGACATCTCGCTGTGTCTGGCAAGCCGTGTTGGATACATTCTGGTTTGTGTTGAAAATGTCTCGCTTTACAAACTCATCGCTGATAAAGTTGTCCTGCACGCCAGTCTCAACGCCGCCACGATTTCCCCACATTCCACCGAACATCGGGAAGAGGAACGCTAAAAAGATAATCCAAATCCAGCAGTTTCCGCCCCACATGTCGTCATTATCATTTCTCGTTACCGCTGCCACATCGGCCGCTGTAAGTCCAATGCCTTCATTCATGTTGGTTATTCTCCTTTTAATTTATTTATCAAGGCTGTGCACCGCCTCAACATCATTATTTGATCATTCCTGCAAACTGCCCAGGATCAATGCCATTCTGTCTGCATATTTGGTTAAAAACCTGTTGTGGATTCTTTCCCTTGCACATATCCATCGCCTTTTTTATGTCTGGATTTGACTGTGCCATTGCATTGATCGCAGACTGTGGGTTCCCGCTATGCTTGATCTGATTTATCATTCGCATAGCCTGTCCGATTGCCGCTATTGGGCTATTTCCGCCCATCATTCCCATCAATGGATTTGCCATCATTTACCTCCTGTCCTGCCGGTTCTCCCAGCTTTGCAAGCAGCTCTTCCCATTCCCGCCGCGTGACAAATTCCTCTTTTTTCGGTGTAGGAGTTTCCGTTATCTCCTCAAATCGGAACGCCTTAAAGCTGGCGCTTCCCATGTTGTCCACCGACTTAACGTAGAAGATCGGCTGGTTGTTGTCCATCAGCCATGCGGTCTGCCCCGGCTGCACAATCTGGTTTCTGGCACCATCAATTCCAGCCACCGGGATCCAATTTACGTTTGAGGTCGGAGCCTGCTGTACCGGCTGACTGTACATTCCCATCTGCTGATTTCTTGCCTGCTCCAGCTGATTTATACGCCCCTGTAAGGCGTTCTGTTCCGCCTGATATGCCTGCGGATTCATCGGATAATAAGGATACATAAGCACCTCCAAGTTATTTATTTCTATCATCATTCTTTCATGATTTCATGATTTTGGACAGGTCAAAAAAGTTTAAAAAAAGTTATGATGCTTATTTTATTTATAATTTCCCGTAAATAAAATTTGTGGTAAAATAGAGTAGAATCGCTCAAAAGGTGGAGACCTCAGAGGTGATGGACAGGCGTGTGAACTTGCGGGATCGTTTCTTTTTTAAGAGATGTGAACGCAGGGGATCGCGCTTTTATTCGTTCCGTCTGGAGCGGAATTTTCCGGCTCCGGACATAATGTTTTACTAATCTTATCTATACTAACCTTATCTATACTAACCTGTGGTGTCATTTGGTATGTCACTTGGTTGTCACTTGGTTGTCATTTGGCAACTTGTAAGCAATCCTTACAAGCTCGGTTAAAGTCGGACTGAAACCGATTTAAAAACCAAGATAAAAACCAAGATAAAATTAAAAGACACCTATGCGCCATTGCACAAGTGCCTTTCAACCATGATCTACATGGTTCTCTCCATATCAAATTACCCTTATGATCTTGCTATTTACCTTGCGGCTGATTCTTTTTGCCGTGGCAACGCTCACATTCATCTTTTCTGCACATTCTTCCAGTGTTACGCCGGATGCGCGGTATTCAAATAACTGGCGCTCATCTTTCGTAAAATTTGCCAGTCGGCGGAAACGGTCAAGCTCCGGGACTGTAAACTCGTAGACTTTCACAAGCGCCCACCTCAATCCTTTTAACGCTGATTCTGTGCCAGATATATCGTCAACTTTGCTTTCGTTTTTTTTAACTCCTCCACGTTGTTTCCGGTGATCTGGCTGTCAATCATGGTAGACAAGACCTCGAGGATCATGCTGTCACGCTCTGCAATGTGCCTGAGCGCCTCGTAATCGCGCTTATCGTGGTCTTCTAGTACTTCTACCCTCCTGTTGAGTTTAAAGGCCGGAGAAATCCATTTGTGGACAACTGCAAAGGCACCACCCACAATGGAGATACCTCCGCATATCGACAATGCAATCTGTACAATCTCAATCACTTTCATTTCGTCTCCTCCGGTCTGATCAATTTACTCATTATTTCGCCTTTCGTATTTTCTCGCAGCTCCAGCCGCTTTCATGGCTTTTTCTCTGTTCCATTCTGCGATTTGTAATCGTTCCCTGAGCGGTTTCAGGTTGTTATCATGGCAAAACTGGTTATACGCTTTGTTCTGCTTTGACAGCAATGCGGATTTCCGGTCAAGTTCCTGTTGCAACTCAAATTTCAACCGTTCGTCCGGGCAATTCTCCACGGATGTCTGCAATCCAGCTACTTCCCGCTTCGTTTTTCGGATCCTCCGCTCATAACGCCGCTGTTTCTTTTCCAGCTCCTCAACCTTCCGGTTTTCTTTTGAGGATATGTCCTTATACGGGTTGTCTTCCGGTCGTCCTGTGCCGCTCCCAAAAGAATGACGGCAATTCCATCCGCACAGCCCCTCTCCGGAGCCGTATCCGGTCACAGAAAAGGGAGGGAACCGCTTGTCATTTCCAGATCGGGAATAATACTTGCCCTGCCACCAGAAATGATTTCCCGGATTCTCGCCCCCGTCACCAGTCCGCGCACCTACATGGGCAGACACAAGGATAATATCCCACTCCATCTCCTCCATGCGCTTGATGGAGATATCGCCTGTTGCCTGTGCTATACCAGTGCGCACAGCACGGGCAGTGGCCGTCTCGATGGTGTCCGTGTGCCCGGTGGGATAAGTGACCGTCACGCCATCGGCGGCAATCTTGGTTATCGCCTCTTTGACCGCCTGTGTGTAACTTGTCGCTCCGGTCATCACCTTGTTATATGCAAGGTCACACTGCTCAATGTAGAGCCTCTGGACGGCGTTTGCAGTGGTGGCTGTGTAATTCTTCCACTCGCCAAGCGTTGCCAGCATATTCCGCTCCATGATACGGATTAGCTCTGGAGACTGTGCCAGTGCTACCGGTGACAGGCCTGCCGCGCGGTATATGGCGTCATCATACGCCAATGCCTTAACTCCTGCGTCCTGCATGGCGGACTTAACCTCGTTGGTCTGCAATTTGGTGTACTTTGCAATCTCTGCCGTGATGTCCTCCAACAGATATCCAGATTCTTGCAAAGTTTTGATTCGCCACGCATCTGCCGATGTAAGAAGGTACGACTCGCCGCGCCCCAGTCTGGCCATAATGCGCTCAATGATCTGCTTTACCAGATAATCATGGAGTGATGAGGCGATTTCTTCTGCCCCCTCCGCGATTTTTGACAAATAATCAGGGTTTAACATAAGCGTTTTACCTCGATCCGCCGGACAAACTCGTCATGCTCCCGGCGGGTGATATAGTCTTCCATTGGGGTTCCTCCTCCTTTCTATAACAAATTAAAGCTTCCTTTAGTTAATTAGTTGTCAATAAATTTGTATTTCATATTTTCGTTAGCGTTGACCGTATCTACACCACTACAATGTTTAAGATATAGCATATTATCAATATCATAGTTATTTGCGTCTTGATGTATCGAACCTAATCCAATTAAATTACATGATTTGAACAGACATCCATCTATCGTATAGGTGAATCCTTTCAACATATACGGTGCAATATCACTTGGTGTAAATTCGTTATCGTGAACATTTATAGCCTGATTATATTCATTTTGTAGATTTTCAAAAATACAATTCTTAAACATTCCGCTCTCTGAAAATCCGCTTCCAATTCCAACAACGGGTGCAGTTTTATTGTTATCATCTGTTATATCTGGACGACCTTCAAATTTAAAAATGCAATTTTCAAACGCCCATTCGTTTTCTAAGGTCGCACCAGCCATTTCAATATGCGCAGAGTAACGTGTATTCTTACAATCAAACGTAAATCCTTTTATTTTTGTGTGCATACAGAACGGGAGTAATTCACCGCATACATGAAATGGTGCTTTATCGTTCACGTTGGAAAGTGCGCATGGTGTGGTTAATCCAGTTGCGCCATTCCACTTGATTACGCACAAATCTGGTCTTTCTGGTGTTTCACTCTGATAAAATACATAAGGTTTTGTTTTTACTCCTTGGTATACGCCACTTGAACCAATACCAGAATATCTTTCCTGTAAATCCGTGTAAGTACCATTTTTTACAATGATGGTAAATCTGTTTCTTGGAGAGTTAGAACGAATAATCTCGTTGGCATGGTAAATGCTTGCGAATGGATTACTTGCGCTTCCATCTCCCGTTTCGTCATTTCCAGTAGTTGCCACATACAAATAGTTCATTCTGTAACTACTGTTTATTTCATTTTTTGCTTTGTTTCCATACACATTTAAAGCCAGCTTTACATTGTTTCCACCAACAAGCTTGTATGAATAAGCAGCCACAAAACCATCACATGTTATTTCTTTAACTTCTACATTATCATATTGAACATATATTTTTAAATCTCCAGATAAATCTGATACAAATGTTCCAAATTTATCATACAGAGCAACGGCTGGAAATGAATAGAAATTACCGCTGTAATATATCTTATCCCCTTTTGATACAGGTATCATTTCTGTCACCTGATATGCGCCATCATCTTTTGGCTCATAAACAGGCAAATAATCGCCTGAAGTTCTTATTTGTCCAGTATAAATATTATACTCAGGTGCATACATTTCTTTGCTAAGAAAAATAGTATCGTTCTCTAATTCGCTAATTTTTGTTGGAATTTTACTTTTTTTTACATCAACATACTTTTTCAGCAAAAATTCAGATTCGCCAGCAAACTTATTTACAAATAGTGTTTTTACTCCTTTCGGAATTACAAATTCATAAGTTTCCGTTTCCGTTCCAGCGCCCCAATAACTGTAATTTCCATTTTCAGCAGTAACAAGTGAACCTTGTCCTATGATATTATCAGCAAAAGGAGCACTCGACATTACTATCAGCGGATAATATAGATTGTCATTATAAACCAGCCCTTTCACTTGGAATTTATCATTCTCATTTACAGGCATTACATAACAATCACAGAGGTCTTTTCCATCATTTATAGATGCGAGCAAGGTTCCATCTCCACCTGTAAACAAACATACAAATTTATCGGGCAGGACAGTAGCATCAGGTGTGCAATCTTTAAATTCTTGTGTTGTATTAAAAACTGTGTCATCTAAATTAGTTATATCTTCCTTCAGTGAAGCAACATCCTTTTTATTCTGCTCGATCTGCTGTGCCTGTTCTGTGGTAGCTCCGGGCTTGACTGGATTCTCGGCAAGATACGCATTAACTGCATTGTTGATATCCTCAGGTGATACTCCAGCTCCTTCCGTGCACAGCTTATAGAGATACCTGTCCTCTCTCGTGACAGGGGCTGGTAAGTCTCCGGAGTAACTTCCGGCCAGTTTTGCGAGATATTTTTCTTTCCTTGTGATTGGATCGCTCATGTTTTATTCCTCCTCAAACAGCTTCGGCTCGTCCGGCTGTGCCTCTTCTATCATTGCCTTTGCCTCTTCTTCGCTCATTCCCTCGAATTTCTGGAAAAAATACCATGCAGGTACTTTCCCGGCCACCACATAGCTCCACCAGCGCGCTCTGTCCTCATCCTCGTTGTATGTGATATCGCCAAAATCATATGTTATCTCGTACTCTCCGGCGGGTGCCATGTCGTACAGATCAGCGATCACGTTAAGCGCGTATATCGCACCATCAAGTGCCGCCTGCAACTTATCCCGCACGTCCTTGATATACTGGATCGTCCGCTGTTGCTCTGCCTCCACGCCTGTTGCTGTCTGGATCCCGCTGGACTGGTTAAAGACAAAGTAACCGTTGGAAAATCCCACCTTGTACCCGATCTGCGACAGCAGGGCGTTGATTCCGGCCAGCCGCGTGTCGGTGTTAAGCTGCGGGTTAATCTCTTGATAAAACTCTTTACTGTCATTTCCAAACACATTCCGGACATAATGCGGGAGTTTCATTTTTTCCGCCTCCCGACGTCTCTGATCCGGTGTCATGGTGGAAAGCGGCTGTCCGTCTGGCATAAGCAGTCGGTCATCAGCAAGTACGATTTTCTCGCTGTCAAAAATCTCCCGTGCGTTGCGGCTGTATGCAATGTCGAGATCCTTGAGCTCCTCGATTGCCTCCGCGTATACAGGGAGCCCTAGCGGCGTCAACATATCAAGGTTGTTGGCCTGCGGTGTGCGGAAAACTCCAAAAAGCGGACCGTCAAGCGTCCCGTTTGCGCCCATAATGGGGCCGGTGTCCTCCATCAGCCCACGCCATTTTGTCTGATCCAGTGGAATTGATACGCCGATGTCGTCCGGCGTGGTGGACTTGTACGCCTTGTTAGTGATAAAATACGGTGTTTCCGTGTTCCCTGCATTGTCCTCCAGATCCAAAAACCGGTGATACTCCAGACGGGTATAATATGTCTCACCGTCTATATAAGTATCCCGGAAGATAATCCCACGGATATTCTGGTTGTCACAGTCCACCAGCACCACATTAAGTGGCGTGAACACGTCCATGCTGTCACCGTTGGGCTTAATAAACACAGTGCCATACGCGCAGCCATATTCTACCCAGTGACGTATCTGGCTGTATATGCGGTCAATCTGCGCCTGCAGCCATTCCGCCCGCGCTGATCCATCAATGCTGATCCCGATAGCCAGAGTTGCCAGCCGCGCCGTCTCAGAGCATACGGATTTTGCAAAGTTGATAGTCCGAATCCCAGCATCATCGTCCAACCAGTAAGGATTACCCTGGTATATGTTAGCGCACTTTTGTATCAGCGCAGTCATGGCAGGGTATTCTATCACATCAACACCAAAATCTGTTTTTGCTTTGTCCTTAAATAGCATCTCTAACCACCTTTTTATTGTTGATATTATTCCCATTTATTCATCACCTGTATTGTCGTCCACGATAACGCCAGTACTTTCGTATGGCGCATTCAGCTTCACCGTTCGCATAACGCCTTTTTCGATATCTTCTCTATATTCAATCTCGACCTCGCCGTAACTTGCGTTTACACTTACAATATTCTTCACGGGGATAATTGTTTCCCCGACAATAACTGCGTTCACTTTGTTCATTATGCGCTGTACCCCCTTCTGTTAAATACTGGCTCATATGCATATCTAAGTGCCGATATTGCGTGATCGTTACCATCTGGATATCCACTCACTACATTGCCCTCTTTATCTCGCTCGTACTCATACGTTATGATCTCCTGATATGCGTGAGGCGTCCGCGCTGGGTCAATTACAAGCGTCCTTGTTTGCAGCCATTTAAATCCATATTCTATGCTTCCAGGCCCCTTTATTGCTCCCCTCGCTGGCAGGCCGAAATCCCGGTAATCATTGACGGACTTAGGCTCGGCGCTGTCGCAGATCATCGTATAATCATCATAGCCCTTTTTCTTGATCCACTCCGCTGTCTTAGCGTTGCTCCACTTATTGACATACAGCTCATCAATTAGGTAGATCTTTTCCCGCGCCGAATCGTAATAGGTGCGCAGGTAACAATACTGATCCGGATACCATCCATAATCTACGCCAGCGAAAATTCGATCCATGCGACTAATCTCTTCGTCAGTGATCTCCCGGATTTCCAGATACTCAAACACGTTTCCACCGTCTCCGTTTGGCACGCCCAAGTACTCATGCTCATAAGCAGCAGGATTGACCTCTTTAAGATGTGCCGCGTCATCGATAAATTTTTGCCCCAGCCACTCCGGCGGAGCGTCCAGGTAGCAGGATGTATGGGTCACGCGGTTTGGATTCGGCTCCAGCTCCAACCGATTGACCCAGCTGCTTTTGCTTTTGGGCGGATTATATGAGGAGAAATCATAGGATTCTGAACCGCCTCGCAACACAGACTGATTCACGGATCGCTCCTGTTCTGGGCCTTTCATCTGGTCTTTTTCCTCTTTCCAGAGGATTCCGATATATCCAAATTCTGGCTTAATAGATTTTAGTTTTGTTTCGTCATCCAACCCTCGGAAATATATCACTTGCCCAGTCTTTTTATATCGGATTTCCAGCGGCGATACCTTAAAATCAAACTCTTCCAACAGCCCCAGCTCATTGATTGCCCATTTCATCTGGGCATACACGGAATCCTTTAGGGTTCCGGCCACCTGTCGGGTTATGCATGTGTGCATAATCGGATTGTTCTTAATAAGCTCCACAATTTTAAGAGCCACATAAGATGATTTCAGACCACCTCGCCCACCCTTAAAGGTGTAAGATATATTCGGCTTAATTTGCCGGTTGATATCGACAAACGCTTTCCCGATCACACGAGCCGGAAGCTCATATTTTGCAGTATCCGCCTTGGATTCCGCCGTGAGCTGCTCCCATTTGTCCACCGCCTGCATGTCGCCCTGGATCGCCTTTTTGTACACAGACACAGCAACAAGAGCGTTGTTGTTAGCGTCCTCGTCCTCAATTCCCATCTTGGCAAGCTTCGCTTTTGCTGCCTCTGGGACTGGGTTCTCTGCGATGATTTTTGCAAGTTCAGAGAGGTTTTTTTTGCGGCGGCGTGCCGCTCCAGAAGCAACGCCTCCCATCGACTGTTCTTCCAGTGTCAATTTGTGTGCGCCTGGTATTAGGTTTTTCTTGTTCGCCATACCATTTATTTCACCTCTCTGCCGTCATACTACTAATTTATTAATATTGCTTTTTGTCCAGTGAATGTTTCCCATCTGTCGATAATGACATCAACATATTTTGGGTCATATTCCATACAGTATCCACGCCTTCCGTTTTGCTCACACGCCATAATAGTTGTTCCAGATCCGGCGAATAGGTCAAGAACAATGTCATCGCCTTTTGTATTGTTTTTGATCTGATAATCAAACAGCGGGATAGGCTTCATCGTCGGATGTTTGTCATTTCGTGTAGGTTTATCGAAGTTTATGATCGTTGTCTGCTTCCTGTCGGACGCCCATAAATGTCCTGCACCGTCTTTCCACCCATAAAGACACGGTTCATGTTTCCACTGATAATCCTGCCTTCCCATTACCATAGAATTTTTATTCCAAATCAAACACTGTCTTACTTTCCATCCGACATCGAAGCACGCCCCCCTGAAATTGTATCCTTCTGAATCGGCATGCCAAATATAAAAGACCGCTCCAGGCTTCATGACTGTATCAGCATTCAAAAATGCGTCAGCCAAAAACTGCCGAAAGTTGTCATTCTGCATCTTATCATTTTGTATTTTTAACTTATCTTTTGTCTTCCCCTCATAATTAACGTTGTAAGGAGGGTCTGTAAGTAACATATCCGCTCGTGCCCCCCCCCATTAGCTTCTCGACATCATTTAATATCGTGCTGTCTCCGCACATTAAGCGATGCCGGCCAAGCTGATAGATTTCGCCAAGTTTTGCCTTCGGTTCTTCTGGCGGATTGATTTCATAATCATCCTCAGTTGCTTCTTCAGTTTTATCGTCAATATCATTTAGAAATCCAAACATTCCCATATCAATATCAAGAATATCTGCCAGCTCATCGTCCAGCAAATCGCCGTCCCACTCCGCCTGTTCCGCCACTTTGTTGTCTGCCAGACGGAACGCCCGCACCTGCTCATCGGTGAGGTCATCAGCCACAAGGCAAGGGACTGTTTTCATTTTGAGCTGTTTGGCGGCCTTGTATCTTGTATGGCCTGCAACGATCACGCCGTTTCTGTCAATCACAATCGGCACTTTAAATCCAAACTCTTTGATGGATTCCGCCACGTATTTCACCGCGTTATCATTTTTGCGCGGGTTTTTCTCATATGGTTTGATATCTGACAGGTTTAATTCTTTGATATCCATTTGCAATCTCCTTATACATCTCCAGGCTTGCGATGCAACGATTTGTCTGCCGAGAATCCGTCCGGATATCTCTCCCACAGCTTCCGGTTATTGACTAATGCAATCTCTTCCAGTGTAGTTTCCAAAGCTTCTGCGATCATACCCAAGTAATACAGGACATCGCCGCACTCCTTGATATAATGGTCCCGGTCATGAGGATGCCCCTGGAACAACTCCTTTTTTAACAGATCGGCCAGCTCCCCGGCCTCTCCAGATGCTCCCAATACACCGTTAAACAGCATATTCTCCGGTGTAGCTTTTGCAATATCACTCACTGTCCGCATGACGCCTCTTTGATACTCGTTAAATGTCATTTCGTTTTCCTCCAAATAAAAAAAGTCCTACTATCATTGTAACAAAGTAGGACTTTTGAGTTATCACCACTTTTGACGATCGGTGAGCGTCAAATAATAAGCTGCCATTGCCCGGCGCTGATATCCGTAAAAATCATCACTTTTTACCGGGATGTAATCCCATTTCATAATTTCATCGTAGCTTTCCCTGCGGGCAAGTGACCGGAAAACAAACTGTGATACCCACGCGGGCGTATTGAGATAGCAAACAAGATGAAGTGTTTCTCGATCCTCGTCTGTACTGTTATAACACCGCTCTTTTATCTCTCTGTACAGGGCGTTTGGTACGCCGTAATCCGACAGCTTTTTTTCCCTCGTCCTCATGCCAGCACCTCCATATATAGCGTTATATGTGGTATCTAGCACAACCTATATATCATAGGTATGGCATATAGTTTGTGCTAGTTGTTTCCTTATTTAATATCAAAACCGTTGTAGCTGGATCTCAACATCTCCGTTGACAATCACAACTTTGTCGATTATACTTTTTAATATCTTGTTTTTTTCTGGCTTGTCGATCTGATCCCACACATCGGCAAGCCTTTTCACGTTCTTATATGCAATCGTTTCGCGTGTAGGATTCTGGCTTTGCTCACATTCGCGCACATTATCCTCCATCCTCTGCACTTCTTCTTCCTCGTTCCGGATCATGTCTAAAACCATGTCATTCCCTTCTGCGTACAGGTCATACAGTCGCCGGAGCTTCTTTTTCTCTTTTTCCAGCTGGCTTATAAGAATATCCAGTCGGCTTTCTTTCTCCTTTGGCATGTAGTTTGATAGGTCAAGGGATATCCGGATCATCTGCTCCTCCACCTGTCTCTCGATCTCGTCCGCTCTCTGCGCTTTGTTTTTGCAGTCTGGGTTGAAATTGGGAAGATAGTTAAGCGCCTTATCGTGGGAACAGCACCATATCATGCGCGTTTGCGACTTAGTCCATTTTTGATATCTCATTTTACATCCGCATTCCCCGCAATAACACAGGCCGGTGAGGACATTCACATCAGGCTGGATGTAACTCCTTGCCTTTTTCCGGTTTTTCCGAAGATTCTGAGCCAAATAAAATCGATCTCGGTCAAATACCGGCTCATGCCGCCCTTGGTAGATGTTTCCCTTGTACTTGATAAGCCCAATATTTACCACGCCCGTAATAATACTGCGTACCACCTGCTCCGATCGGAACCCCAGCTCACTGCTGATCCTGTTGTCAGACCACCCATCAATATATAACTCTAGTGCCATATTTGCCCGCCGTGCTTTTTCCGGTATTGGAACAAGAATCCCTTTTTCCCTGTCATAGGCGTAACAATATGGCAAGTTCCCGCCTCCATACCAATACCCGCGCTTAACACGCTCCAGCATTCCGCCGCGCATACGCAACATCATAGTGTTTTTATCAAGCTGTGCAAATGCAGCCATGATCTGGGTATAGGCCTGTTCCATCGGCGTCCCATAATTTACACTGTCATGGACGCACCGGAAATCAACGCCATTTGGAATAAATACCCGCTCGATCAGGTAAAGTCCGTCCACCATGCTACGTGATAACCGGTCAAGCTTAAACGCAACAACGCACTTTACCCGTTTTTTTGAGCAGGCAAGAATCAACCGTTGCAGTGCCGGCCTGTCCATGTTTGCTCCGGTGTAACCATCATCAACGTACCATTCCGATACAATTAGGTCATTCTTCCGGCAGTAGTTCTCAATATCCCTCTTCTGGCTGTCAAGTCCATGACCCTCTTCTGCCTGTTTTTCTGTCGATACTCTCAAATATGCGACACATTCCATTTTGCTCCCTCCTGTGATTTAAAAATGTGCCACATATAACGCTATACATGGCACATTTTAACACTTTAACAGCTCTTTATCAACAGTTCAGGCTGGCGGCGATCACTTCAATCTGTTTTTCTGTGAGCTTGATTTCTTCCGGCTGGATTTCTTCGCCGTTTACGGTTACTTTTGTCATGCTATCCTCTCTTTCAGATTTCATAATTGCTTTTTAATTCTTTCCCTATCTCAACCGCCAACTTTGCGGCAATTATCCTCGCGTGCTCAAACTGGCCTTTTACACCGTATTTGTAGTCACCTTTCCACCCGTCTTTCGGCTCCCACCGTGCCGCTTCGGCGATATTGTCATCGTTATACCGGATCATTTCGGCCTGGTAGGCGTATAAGAGTTTTAAAAGTTCCTGCTTTTCTGATAATGTCATCTTTCCCTCCTTGTGTTATTCTTGCATTGTCCTTGTGTCATTTTTCTGCGCTTTAGCCACGTTCGCCGATTTCCCAGTTCAGATATTCGCTTATAGTTTCGCCTGGATCATCAATGTACCTTTTGCATATATCAACATGGGAGCAAGTGATGTTCCAATATTTCACATCTTGCTCCCATGTTGATATTGTTTCTCCGTCCGTTATCGGATCGCAATATACACAGTTTAAGCAACTTTTTTTAAGCTTGATATTTACGGTATCCATTTTACGCCGAAACCTCCATTTCTTTCAGTGTGTTGTAAGATATGATTTTCTTTTTGGTTCCGACTGCATAACCGTATTCCCGGTTGCACCCTCTCGACTGCTGCCAGCCGTCCAGCATTACAATGGCGTCACACCACTTTAAAAGCTCCAAATCAAGCTCCAGATAATCCTCCCGGCTGATCCCGCGACCTTTGACCGCTTTATCCAGTCTTGCCGGATTCACCACAACATGCCCCAGCTTCAGCAGGGTTTCTTCTGCCTCCCGGAAATTTTCCTGGTAATCTTTCACGCCCTCCATCGGGCCACTTATGTAGATTTTTATTTTGCCTCCTTTTGAAGAATTTAATCTTTTTACTTTTATTAACCCCATTGCTCTGCCATTGCTTTTGCAATCCCTGGAAAGGTCTTCGACCTTACCATTGCGTCCCGGCTATAGGTATCCTCCCATGTTCTTACCTTGCCCTTCGAGGTTGTCCCGAACAATTTTGCGTTGTCTGGTCTCGGTAACCCTGTACCTTTTAAGGGATGGAGTCCTTTAAGCCACAGGCATGTTCGCTTTGTCACATAGTTTTCTGCATCATTTTCACTTGTCGCGAACATGTATGGGTCTATGATCTGATCTGGTTTGCGATAAGCACGGCTCATAAATCCAACAGGATTCTCAATACAGACCTTCTCGATGTTACTCAGAGCAAAATGCATAAAGAACACTGCTGCACATGCCCGTTCTTGCCAGCGTTCCACCACTTTCTCCGGAGCTGTGCTTTTTAAAGAGAAAGATCTTGTAGCTACGTTTGACAGATACGTGCAGGGCGGATGTGCAATTAACATATCCCATTGCCCAACATCATGCACTGTACCGTCCACAGTTGTTACCTGCCCACCATCGAGAGCCTCCAGTGCATCGCCCAGTATGTGCCATTCCGGATGACCACCGGACGGCTCTAAGATATCGCATGAGTATGCTTCATGTCCTTTCGCGCGGAAGGCTTTGCACACCGTTTGACTTTCCTCGCAAGCAACTAATATTTTCATTCTGTTTCCTCCCTTTTCTTGTTTGCGATCATCAGATCTGTGATTTTTATAGCCTCTCGTACTCGCACGATCTTGTCTAACACCAGCTCCTGCATAACCACCTGCTTGTCATACTCTACAATGGCAATATGCTATACAGCTCCTTGATTGTGCCGGTCACCGTTTTGCATTGGTGGCTGTTGTTACTGATGTATGCTCTAATTAACACGTTGTCGCCGACCTTAAGAGATTGTCTGTATCGCTTAACAGATACGCCGTCAAAAACAACCTCTCGATCATCGTCCGACCGGAAATCCGCCCTTATCGTGATCTCCGGATCCTCATCCCAATAGCGGTAGACCGTGCCCTCAGATACGCCCACCATATGCCCAACTTTGACTTTGCTGTACCCTTTTTGTTTAAGCAGGTGGATTCTTGCGATTTTCTCCTGCGTTAGTTTCTTTGCCATTTTTATTCCTCGCAAAATGTGCTCTCAGGGATCGGCGTATCTCATCCCTGTTTGCTTTCTTCTGATTTTCAACGTTTGCCTCATAATGTTTCTCGCAGACCTTGTAACCTGGTTTTACTGGATTGTCGCAGAAAAAACAGATCCCACGCTCTTCCCTGTACGCTTTCCGCTCCTCCGGTGACATCCAGCCGTTCTGCCTTGCTCTTTCCCGCCTGCGTGTGTTCTGTCTTGCGCTGCATATCCCACACATGGCTTTCCCAGGTGCGGCTGGTCTTTTCCCACACCTTGTGCAGATCCCAGCCTCCCGCCTTTTGGAATATGTCTTTTTGCTCCAGATCGCGTGCGACTCGCGAAACGCTTCACTGTTCTTTTCCCTCCATTCCGCTTGTCGTCTGGCCGTTTCTGCCCTGCATTCGATGCACTCTTTCTCGTCTCCCCACAGTTTTCTTTTTCCGCATCTCGGGCATATTCCTCGTGCCGCTACTTCTTTACGCTGCTTTTTTGTTGCGGCGTTGATCCTGTCTCTGCACCGCTGGCACCTAGCGCCGTCCCGGTCAAGCTCCTGCCCGCAGTCCACGCACAGCCCGGCGGCTTTCCTGCGGTAGTAGAGGGCTTGGCTGTATTTGTCTTCCCACATGTTATCACCTCTAAAATCCATTTATCTGTGCCACAAGGGCGTCATAATCTGTTTCACGCTGGGTAAAATTGTGAAAACTGTTACCTTTCTTTTTGGTTACTTTTGCATTGAGGTAACTCTCAAATTTCGTCCCGAAGAGTGTCTCCGGGCGGAGATACTGCTGCATCTCTGTCCCCGCCCACTCCTCGGACTTTTTGAGGATTACCGTCTTAAAATCCTCCAGCGTATAACCATCTCGGTATCGTGCCCGTATGTGCTCCTGTGTCGCCTTTGAGGATGCCCGGTAAGACGATCCGGTTTTCTCATTAAGGTAGTCAATAATTTCCTTGTACGGGATCGCTTCCGCTTTTTCCTCCGGCTTTGGCTCTTTCTTTTCTACCTGTTTTACCGCATCTTTCTTCTTGATCGGTGGGCGGCCTCCTCTCTTTCCAGCTTCTGCTCGTGCCGCCGCGACTTCTTTCCGGTGCTCCGCCTCCGCTTCCATTTGTGCCCGGATAAATCCATAGGCCATTTTCACCAGCGGATCTGTGATCTCCGGATCATTCCCGGACGCATACTCTAGGATTGCCGTAAACAGGATCCCGCGCTGTTTTAGGTTAAGGTCGGAGATCTGGTCGACATAATCCGCGTACAAAGTAAATCCCGTCCGTTTAGCCCTCAATGATCTCCACCTCTATTCTCGGTTTTCCCTTATCGATATAAAAATCATCAGAAAATCCGGTAATGTAATGCCAGTTATCATTTGGAAGGAGATGGGATTGGACAAGCGCGTCTTGAAAAATCTTGTGGAAGTAACCACTTATGTTGTCCAGATCCCTCCTCTTGGTTGCCTCATAGTACCGATACCGGATAAAAACCGGTGCATGGATCTTGATTCCTTTGAGCTGCCTCCGCAGGTCTTTTACGATCCGCGTCTGATCCGTCTGCTTCATGGCATTCCCTTTATTCCATCGTCCTTTTCCCGTCCGATTCGCGCCGATAAACTCATTAAGTGACGCGAAGCTCCCGTTTATCGTTACCCTGTGTTTCATGTCATTTCTCCATGTAGTCAAAAAGGCTCATCTGGTTTTTAACCAGATCGTTATTCTCCTGCCGCTTCTCCCGGATCCACTGGTCGCACTTCTTCACCGTTTTCCCGGTGCTCAGTCCTCTGTGGCTCTCCTGCGCCCGGAATGCCCTCACATAGCGTTCTTCCGTGGGCGATGGGATAAAATACCCACGCCCATCCGAAAGGTTACAGATCAGCGCCTCAGAGTCCTTTACGGCCTGTCTAACTGCCCGGTCGCTCATCCCGGAGCGGATTACCAACTGCTGCCGGCTGATTGCATTTTTGTATCCTACTGGGATATAATCCGCAATATCCATTTTGCCACCTCCCTGTTAGTTAAAGGGCAACCCCTCATCGCTCACATCATCGGGGATCGCCATGAATCCATCATCTGGCGCGGGCGGAAGCTTCTCCGATCCGTCACCCGCTGCTGCCTTTTCGCAAAATTCATGATGTTCCACCACTACATCTGTGGTATATACCTTCTGTCCCTCCCGGTTGGTGTAACTGCCGGTCTGGATCCGTCCCTCAATTGCAATCTTTGTCCCTTTGTGGAGATACTTCTCGGCAAATTCTCCCCGTTTGTCAAAGGCCACGCAGCTGATAAAATCGGCTCCGCTGTCTTTACCGGGGCGGTCAATCGCCAGCGTATAACGTGCAATGCACATTGCTTTTTCTCCCTGGCTGTATCTCACATCAGGATCTCTTGTTAATCGCCCCATCAAAATCACATGATTCATAAATAGTTCCTCCCATATCTGGTTAAAAAGTCCTCTTTGGTCTTGTTATATGCCTCTAAATAGGCAAGCTCTCCGGCTCTGTGCAGGTGGTCCATCGTATCTCTATTCCTGTGTGCCGCATCTTTTCCGTTCCGGTGGCACTCATTTCCGCACAGCCAAACCCAAAGGCCATCTTCTTCCGATTTCCCGCGGTTTGCGCCGCCGTATACGTGGTGGCGCTCCAACCGGTCCTGCGCTCCGTTCTTGCCACACAAAAAGCAACTATGACCAAACGGCTGTATAATGCTCTTTGTCATTTTCTCGCCTCCTCGTACAGTGCTATCATTCGCTCGATCTCTTCCGGCGTTGCCGTCTCAATCCCCATTTCTTTGCACTCTGAGATTAGACCATTAAGAAGGTCGCTCATCTCATTTGTGTTATACTCATGGGATCCCTTGAGTTTTTGGTATACTCGGAGGATTGTTTGATCCTCTGCCACCTCCAGTGCATCGGTCGGTGTAAGATGGATCTCCATATCCTCATCGATCCTATCCCGGACGCTCTCATCCTCCGGGATCAACACCTCGATCACCCGACCTGCTGCCGTGTCAACCTGCCCGTATCGGCGTAGTAGATAGTTGTGGGCAAATGGTCTCGATACGCCGATGCTGGCGGCCAGCTTGGAGAGTAGCGCCCAGTAATAGGCATTTGCGTCCAGTGATCGCTTGTCTCTCCAAGTCACCAGCTTGACAGACAAATCCTTGTGCATGAGCTTTTCCGCCTGCTCCGGTTTTCCCTCGTCAAGCTCTACCAGCGTCCGGATCTTTCCGCTCTGCCAGTCTCTGGCGATGTCTAAAATCCGTCCCTTACTTTCCATCGAGACTCTCCAGCTGCTTCTTGATGTACTGCAAAAGCTGTCCTGCCTGAGGACCGGTGAGCGGCTCCTGCATTTTCTTCATTTCTAAAAGTTTTTCATAATTGATTCCACGCTCAAAGCACAGATACTTGATTGTTTTTATCTGCGCTTCTGTGGCGGGTTCTTCCGGTGGCGCTGTGTATTTTGTTCTGTCTGCTGCCCAGTAAACATCTGCACCGATCCCAAGGGCTTTGCAGGCCACAGACAAGGCGTCCGTTGTTGCCATCTTGTAAGCTTCATCGGACATTCGCGGTCCTGCTTTTTCGTTGGCTAAAAAGGTGCTTCCTCCGGTGCCGTGAATCGGCTTTGACCATTCATTATCCGTTTTGACATACAGGTCAATGTTGACAAATGCGGCCGTCTCCTTTTCTGTTTCCACCATCCACTGTTTTGTCGGCTCGTAGTACCAGCCGATTCCGCACGGGCCAAATAACTCTGTGAGTTTTTTTATTCTCCACATGGGATTGATGTCCGTAAATCCTTTAATCCTCCCGGCTGTAATTGCCCGCTTTGCTTCTTCGGGCACTGCCTTTGCGGCGTTGTAAAATTTCATGTTTTCCATTCTGCTCCTCCTACTTGATGACCAGATTCTGTTTTTCCACCAGTTCCGCTCCAGGGATTGCCGTCCCGGCTTTCAGCGCGGCCTTAATTCTTGTTTTGTCCGGCTCCGGATCGCGGAAGCGGAAGTATTCGTCCGGCAGTATATCCATGTCCACCTCCACCTGCTGGCTCTTGCGGTATCCAACTTTGAGCTTTGCTGTCTCAAATTTCTGTCCATCCAAGGCATAAGCCAAATACCGTCTGAGGCACTCCACCTTATTCTCTTTCGCTCGGCGACGGTCTGTAAGGTTGTTCTCCTCAAACTTGAGCTTCTCCACATCTCCCTTTAAATCTTTGATCCACAGACCAATGTTTTCGATTTTTGCACTGCGGTCCATGTCAAGCTGGCAAAAATCCGCGTACGCATCCTCATTGATGATTTCCCCTGTTTCCGCGTCCACAGCTGCGTCAAACGCATCCATGAGCGCTTTGTCGATCTCGTACAGTGTCATTTTGCTTTATCCTCCATTCCAAGAATCTTTTTGATTGTTCCGTTGCTCGCATAATCATCTGAGGCTAAAATCCTCTCGATGATTTCCAGCGTTGTCTTGCAGACCGCCATGTCATTTACGAGATTCTGATAATCGTACACGTTGATTTCCACTGTTGCTTCAGGCTTATAATTTTCCATTTTTCTCCTCCTTACATTCCGCTTTTCTCGGCCAGAAAGTCCATTCCGCGCCGGAAGCTTGTCACCTCTGCGTATAATCCACAGTGCTCGTCATTATTGATAGCTTTGGCAATGTACAGGCCTTCGATCCACGCCATCCATACGGCGTATGCTTCGGCCTTTTCCACTGGTGACGCAGGCTCTGTTAGCATGAGCATCTTGAGTTTTTGCATACGCTTCCGGATTTTTTTCTTTGCGTCAGTCATCTTCACCAGCCTCCACAAATTCGCCATTTTTCAGCTTGTACCAAGTGTCTGCTTTGATCCGGTCGCCATCCACATATTCGGCTTTCCAACTTTTGACGCCATAATTGTCATCATTTTCTGTGACAAGCACAAGGATTGATCCAATCCCACCTTTCACTTTTACGCTCGCCGCATCTTCTCCCCTCGCGTATGCGATTCCGTTTTTTCCGACTGTCGATTTTCCTCGGGAGACACTGGCTCCCCGATCGCCTGATGCGCTGGATCCCTGATCGCCGGATACGCTGGCTCCCAAACTGCCGGATACGCTGGC
>ERZ1034920.257-NODE-257-length-43852-cov-27.266251_pt1 | contig 43852 bp, 83 predicted proteins | sample MGYA00520688_ERZ1034920 | MGnify/ENA primary metagenome ERZ1034920 (study PRJEB33766, sample SAMN09781785) | gut metagenome | biome: gut microbiome | host: Homo sapiens | place: Madagascar | study: EMG produced TPA metagenomics assembly of the PRJNA485056 data... | reverse complement strand
GTTACGCTTTGCAGTCAAGTACAGGCGAGATTGTTCTTCTTGACTGCGGATGCAATTATAAGAAAATCCTCAGAGGGGTTGACTACCAGATAAGCAATGTTTCTGGTGTGCTTCTCAGTCACGCTCACGGAGATCACATAAAAGCATTCAAAGAAATAATGGATGCAGGCATTCAGATTTACACCAATGACGAGACCGTTGAAAACATGAACATCCGAACAGGCGAACTGATGAAAGGTGTTACAGAAAGGCATCCTTTTAAAGTTGGTTCGTTCAATGTGATTCCATTTGAATTGCCACATACGACATATGATAAAGAAACAAATCAGCTTATCCCTTGTCCGAACTATGGGTATTTGGTACAGCATGAAGAAATGGGGAAACTCCTGTATATGACCGATTTTGAGTACTGCATATATAGTTTCCGTAGGATTCAAATTGAACATCTGGTAATTGAATGCAATTACTGCGAAGAATTGGTAGACAAGACAGACGCCAATTATGCTCACCGATTAAAGGGGCATTGCTCTTTATCAACTTGTAAGCAATTCATTAAGCAGAATCGTATAGAATCGCTTCGGACGGTAACACTGGTACATTTAAGCGGTCAGGCATCAGATGCTCGTAAAATACAGCAAGAAATACAAGAAGTTGTAGGAAATAATGTTCTGGTTCAGATTGGACAGGCTGGACTGGAAGTCGATTTGAATTTATGCCCATTCTGAAAGGAGAATAAATATGGAACATTTCTTAAAATCACTCGCGAAATTAAAAAAACCGTCAACTCACAGCAATCCAGAAGACATCGACCCGTTGTTCTGTCGATACAACAAGGGTTGGAATGATGCAATCGAAAAGGTTGAGAAACTTTTTACAACGATTTCTAAGGAGAAACATGAATAAAGTAATTTTGATCGGACGTTTGGTAAAAGACCCGGAAACAAAAATCTGTGCAAAGAATACTAAACAGGCGAGGTACACACTGGCTGTAAATCGTCCATACAAGAAAAATAATAAACCTGTAGTAGATTTTATCAGTTGTCTCACAATCGGTCACAATGCTGACTTTGCAGAAAAATATTTGCGAAAAGGTATGAGAATATCGGTTGACGGAACATGGCAGACAAGCACTTTTACTGATAAAAATGGAAATCCGGCTTACGCAAATGATTGTGTTGTGGTTACACATGAAATCCTGGAAAACAAGAAAAGTGAGCCAGAGATTGCAGTAGAAACACCAGTCCCAGAAGTTAAACAGCCGGAAAGTAGCAATGATGATCTTGATTTTTCGTTCTTTTAGGAGAAATGAGGATTAAATGATACAAACAGGACAGATTATTTATTTTAGCAATCAGAAAATGATGTGTTTTGATGTTGAATCTATCGAGGATATTACTGAACCACCAGAACAAATAGAAAATACATCGGTTTATGGCGAGACAAGAAGGTATGCGTTGGCAATGTTGAATCCAACAACTCTTTTCGTCACTGGAAAGGAACTTGTAAAACTTGACCCAACAACCATGAAACGCATTGCCAGATACAATTTGGAACAAGAGAATGCAGCACTGTTTAAAGAGATTGAAGAACGCAAAAAGGTAATCGCAGATCTCGAACAGAAAGAACAGGTTTTGCGTGACAGGTTCGGAAAAGCAATATCTGCATTCAAAGAAATTATGGAAAATGGTTACTATGATGAGGACAAAGATGAATATGAGAGCGAATGGGAGTGATACTAAAGGAATTACAAGGACATTCGGCAGAGAAAAGCAATCGAAGCCAATAACAAGAAAAGACTTCTGAAAGTCAATCCAAAACTCGACGATGGAAGCGGTATCTACTTTCTGACTAGAGTAGATGAAAATGGAATCCCGTTCTTTTATATCGGGCAGGCAGTACATATAATTCAGAGGATGTGTTCACACCTCACAGGTTATCAGCACATTGACCTGTCCATAAAGAAAAGAGGGTTCTACAGCGAAGATAATCCTTTTGGGTGGAAAATTAATTTCATTCATTATCCAGTAGAACAACTTGATAAAATGGAGCAGTTCTGGATTTTGGAATATACCAAGAAAGGTTATCAATGCAGATATAATAAAACATCAGGAAGCCAAGGCGAGGGAAAAGAAAAAATTAATGAATTCAAACCGGCTAAAGGCTACAGGGAGGGAATTAAGCAAGGCAAAATAACCCTTGCAAGAGAATTAAAACATATCATTGATACTCACTTAAATGTATCAATCAAACCAGAAAAAACAAGCAATAAGGTGTCTATAAAGGCACTTGAGAAATTCAACAATCTTCTTGATGAAGACTCTTACAAATGATGATCGTGCCAATTCTGGCATATAAATTTCCTACAAATGATGATTATAACTGAATAAGTGCACGCCCTTTGTGGACTGTCTAAAACAAATAAAACATATTCTTCCTGGCATATGTATGCTCAGTCAGTCCTCAGAGGTTTATGCAAATAAATCATAAGGAGTTACTTACATGAACAAAGTACTTTTAACAGGCAGACTGACCAGAGATCCAGAGGTCAGATATTCTGGTGAGACAGCAGTGGTAAGATTCACCCTTGCGGTAAACAGAAAATTCGTAAAAGACAATTCTGATCAGAAAGCAGATTTTATTAATTGCATTGCTTTTGGAAAGACAGGTGAATTCGTCGAAAAATATTTTTCTAAAGGTAAAAAAGCTGATTTATCTGGAAGAATCCAGACAGGCAGCTACACCAACAAAGATGGCAACAAGGTATATACCACAGATGTTGTCGTTGAAGATATCGAGTTTGGAGAAAGTAAGGCATCTGCACAGGCTAATGGAGCACCGGCAGAAAACAAAACTAATCCAGCACCAATGGACGATGACTTCATGAATGTTCCAGATGGAATCGCAGATGAGCTTCCATTTGCATAATGGATAAGCAGTCGATTAAGGACCAGAACACAATGCGAGATGTTTTGTCCAGATACAATTTAACACCGAATAGGGCAGGATTCATTTCCTGTCCCTTTCACAAAGGTGACAGAACAGCATCCATGAAGATTTACAGAGATAGTTACCATTGCTTCGGTTGTGGGGCACATGGAGATATCTTCACATTCGTTCAGAACATGGATAACTGCGATTTTAAGACAGCATTTGGAATCCTTGGAGGAACTTACCAGAAGCCTACTTTCTCATCTAAAATGGCCATTTACCATCACAGAAAACAGATGGAAATGCGTAAGAAAGAAGAAGACCGTAAGGATCAGGAACTCCAACAGTGCTTGCATGAAATAGATACAAACCGGGAACTTATCAATAATAATCAGCCATTATCCGATGAATGGTGTAAAGGATGGAATCAGTTGCAATTAGCCTTATATCATCATGGAGAATTGACCGAAGTACCATTTTAAATGAGGGGAGGTGATGCAGGTGGTTCCGTTAAATCAATTGGACGCAAAATCCATTATATCAAGAGAAATATTGAGTGAGGTATTCGACCAAGAAGACGAGATTTACAGAGCCGAACTTTTAGCAAGTCTTGCATTGAGGGCATCTGAACTGAGGTGCAAAACAGAGTTCACAAACGTGGTTAATGCATATAAAAAAGCAATGAAGGATATGCAGAAACAGGAGCAGGAAGAACGTAAAAAGCAGACAATGGAAGCTAGTTTGATTGAACATTTTACAAATTTTACCAACAGTCCTTATGACAACATGGCTTGCGGTAACTGGTTAGCAGCAGACGATGGTATCTGTACATGGAACTCAAGTACAGGAATCACAGATATCAGGGCTTGTTATCATCCTATTTTGCCCATAGAAAGGCTAAAAAACATTCAGACAGGAGAAGAACAGCTCAAGATTGCTTTCAAGCGAAATCACGTTTGGCAAGAGACAATTGTTCCAAAAGATGTGATTGCTACTGCTTCAAAAATCGTTGGACTTGCAAAGAAAGGTGTTGCAGTTACTTCTGAGACCGCAAAGAATCTGGTTCGATACTTATCAGACGTAGAAAATCTGAATGATGATTACATTAAAATTCAATATTCTTCCGGCAAGCTTGGATGGATAGGGGAAGGATTTCTTCCGTACAGTAATGACATTACATTTGATGGAGATTCACGTTTTAAGCAGTTATTTGAATCTATTGTCGAGAAAGGTGATCGTGACCTTTGGTATAAACATGTTCGGGAAATTCGGTCATGGGGCAAAATGGAAATTAATTTCATGTTAGCAGCTAGTTTTGCAAGTATTTTAATCATGAAATTAAATGCACTTCCGTTCTTTGTTGACCTGTGGGGGCTTACCGGAAATGGAAAATCTGTAACACATATGCTTGCAGCTTCTGTTTGGGCTAATCCGGCAGAAAATAAATATATCGGTAACTTTAAAAGCTCTGATGTTGGCCTGGAAGTCAAGGCAGATATGCTCAATAACTTGCCACTGATCCTGGATGATACCAGTCAGAAAGATAAGAAGATTGAAGAGAATTTTGAAAGAATCGTCTATGACTTGTGTTCTGGACAGGGCAAAACCCGTTCTAACAAGGAATTAGGGCTTTCAAGAGAGAATACCTGGAAATTATGCATTCTTACAAATGGTGAGTATCCATTGCAGTCCTACATGAATCAGGGTGGTGCAGTAAACCGTATCCTGGAAGTGGAATGTGTTCACGACAAGCTGTTTGACCATCCACAAGACACGATTGAAGTTCTTAGCAAGAATTATGGATTTGCTGGAAAAGACTTTGTGGATGCAGTTGAAGAACTTGGCGAAGATCGTATCCGTGAAATGCAACAAGACATTATGAATAAGATTTCTACGGAAGGAAAAACCGAGAAGCAACTTCTATCTCTGTCAATTGTTCTTACTGCCGACAGAATCATCACAGACATGTTATTTGAGGACGAAAATTACATTGATATCGCAGATGCAGAAAGCACCCTTGCCGATGTATCCGATGTTTCACCCAATGAACGTTGCTATGAATATCTTACAGATATGATTGCTATGAACGAACAGAGATTCGATACTGAGACAACTTGTGAGAAATGGGGAGACCCGATTGAGCATGATGAATCTGGTTGCAGGGTAGTATTTTTCTATCCCACTGCACTGAATAATATCTGCAAAAATGGTGGTTATTCGAAAAAAGCGTTTCTTTCATGGGGAATTAAGAATGGTTTGGTCGTGTCTGGAAACGAATATGGGAACATGAGTAAGCGAGAAGTAGCAACTAAGCGCCCAAGAAAATTTTGTTGCATTAAGCTAGTTGAGAACCTAGATGAATACTTAAAAGAGTATAAAAGCAATAAATTGTGCGACAATTTCATCGAAAGTGACTTAATTTTTGACTGATTGTAACCGAGAAACCGAGTGTCTGTCCTGAACGTATATATATATATAGAAAAATAAAAATATGGTAATGAAATAAAATTTTCCCCCTATATAAGGGCATATGAAGGTTACACGGATACTCGGTTACACACCCCTCAAACGCGCATAAATACTGGATTTCTTTGTAACCCAATGTAACCGAACCGATTTTTTACAGTTACAAATATCATACATGGACAAAAGGGATGATGAAAAATGAAAGTAGAAGCAAAAGACATTCCGCTCGTTCAAAGATTCATGCAGGATTTCTGGAAGACAATCAAAGATTTCTATGGAGTAGAAGCCAATGATGATTACTGGAAGGAATTAACTACTAGATACATGGACTTATACGAAATGTATCCAGACAAACTTACCAGAGGTCTTGCTGAGACATTTTATAAGTGGGCAGTGGAAACTTACAACAAGGAGAAACGAAAAGATGGGATATAACACATTAAAGAAATACTTGGAAGGAAAACAGACATTAAAAGATGTCTATAACTTTATCGACAGCTACATTACAGAACACACATATCCTCCAAGTATGTCGGAAATTGCAGAAGGATTAAATATTTCTCCGCATACCGCAAATAACAACTTCCTGAGACTGAAAGAAATTGGAATGATCGAGACAGAACATCCGGGAGTCGCAAGGGCTTATCGTTTAGCCGGAACTGAGATTAAGAAGGTAAAAAGATATGAGATTGTATAGTGTATACGATGGCATTAATTGGGTTGATGACATGACTGCTGATGATATTTCTAAAATGCTGGGCTGCGATAAAAAGAAAATATTAAAAGCTGCCACAACTGGTTTGATGATTAATAACAGATATGGAATTGTCTATGATGGAGATAGGACTCTTTGCGATACCTCTAAGAAAGACAATGACCTTCTAAAAGAATTCATTTTAATCACAGCGCAGCTGAAAGGAGTAGTAAACGCATGAACAAAATGAGAGAGTACGAACGTGGCAGAGAAGATGGTCTTGATCTTGCCAGAAGAATTGTTCGTGAAGGTGGCCTTGAAGCATTGGAGAAGGAATGCAGATTTCGTAACATAACAGGCGTTCATACATCTCTTGCTACAAAGGATCTGGATAAAGCATCTGCCATGATGAAAGAATTATTTGCAGATTCGTTTATGATTCTGTCATTAGCAGTACTGCATGATGATTTCCAGTTCGGGCAAGTTCGTTGTCAGAGATTCAGAGATGGATTAGACAGAGCTTCTGACTATCTCAATGAAGGACTTGCAGAATGGGTTGATTACGTGCAGAGCATCAAGGATGAGCTTGGAATCGAATTAAAAGTGCCAAGCGGAGTATAAGTAGGGAAAGGGGCATAGGACGTGAGTAGAGTCGAAATACAAGGTTTAAAGGCATATATAACTAATGCGTTTGATTTGCATGTTGGAAACAGAATTAAATATTCAGAAAGAGGCGAAGATAGCAAAGAGCATATCTACGAAGTAAAACAGCTATTTCCATTTTGTGTTTTACTGGAAGATATTTACGATCACACAAGGATTTGCCCTTGCTACAGTAAGTTAAGTTTGATGTTAAGAGGAATTGAATAAACATGAAAGCAGTTAAAAGAAAGGAATAACACTTATCCTCGTGAAACGAGGTTCCGGCTAATCAGAATAGTTCGGGTAAAATCCGATAAATGCTAGACTGGAATGTCTTGGTTCTCCTGTATAAACAGAACAGACTAACGGTCAGAGATAATAACTCCCAAGACTATAAAGCAGATTGTAAGATTGCCATACGGATATTTGTAGTATGGCGTGTGAAAGAATTAATTGAAAGATCTATAGATAGAATAAAACTATCTAGTAATATCTCTTTAAAGCATTACAATAGACCACTTGTGTGTGAGTATTCAGGTGGAAAAGATTCAGATGTACTTCTTGAGTTATTCAGAATGTCTGGAATTCCTTTTGAAGTACACAACTCTCACACCACAGTAGACGCACCACAGGTAGTTAAGCATGTTAATAATATTTTCTATAGTTTAGCAGAAAACGGAATTAAATGCAAGGTTGATTACCATGTACAAGAAAATGGAAAGCGTCTTACAATGTGGAATCTTATTCCCAGAAAGCTAATGCCACCTACAAGAATTGTTCGGTATTGCTGCTCAGAACTGAAAGAGGGCGGTAATCCTAACAGATTGATTGCAACAGGTGTTAGATGGGCTGAAAGTACCAAGAGAAGCAATAGAAGCCCATTTGAAGTATTGGGGCAGACAGCAAGTAAAAGCATCGGTGTTTCTGATGAGAAAATGCTTATCACTGACAATGACGATACCAGAAGATTATTTGAAAATTGCCAGATGAAAGCAAAGACAGTAGTCAATCCAATTATTGATTGGACAGATCAGAATATCTGGCAGTTCATTGGAGAGAAAGATATTCAGGTATGCGAACTGTATCAATGTGGGTATGACCGGTTAGGCTGTTTAGGCTGTCCACTTGCTTCAAAGAAACAGAGGGAAAAGGAAATGTATGATTTCCCGAAGTACAAACGAGCCTATATACGTGCCTTTGGCAGAATGATTGAGGAACGCAAGCGGCGTGGGAAAGATACAAAGTGGAGTTGTGGTGAAGAAGTATATCTATGGTGGATGCAAGACAATAACGTAGTTGGTCAGATGGAATTATCCGATTTTATTGAATATTAAAATCATGTACCGACTGCACAATAGCGTGCCAGTTGCTTACATGGAGAAAGTGAGGATGGAAAATGAAGGGCATTCTTATTGATGAAGAAACTTACAGCAAAATGGATGAGTATGACCAGAATCTATGCGATACGTGCCAGTCTTACGGAGACAATTATTTCGATGGAAAATACTTTTGCGGAGAATGTGAAAACTATAAGGCCCACCATAAGGAGGACGTAAATGAAAAATAATAATTACACTTCATTCTTCAAGGCAAAACCAAAGAAAGTAGAGAGGTACATTCGTTGCAGAAAATGCGGTGGAAATATGGAATGGGTTGAATACTATCCACCAGAAATCAAATGCCCGAAATGCGGATATACGGTATATCCAAAACCTTATGAGCCAGATTGTATCAAACTGCCAGAAACATTGGAAGAATATTTTGAATTATATGAGAAAATGAGAGGTGGGAAAAAATGGAGAAATTAAAACCTTGTCCGTTTTGCGGAGGAAAGGCAGAAATTCTGATTAATGAATATAGCGATTCGAGAAAAGAGTATCTTGCAGCTTGTACAGAATGTTGCGGAATGGTGGAACGCTGGGTGGATACTGAGGAAGAAGCTGTAGAACAGTGGAATCGAAGAGTAAATGATAAGGAGGACACAAAATGTTAATCAGAAGTCAGGATAAAAGCCGATTAATAAATTTTAACAATATACGAGAGCTGCGATTTTGGGAATGTGCGCAAGGGTTTGACATAACGGATTGTGTGTGCCCGATTGGCCATTATTCCACCAGAGAAAAAGCCCTTAAAGTACTGGATATGATTCAGGAAGCATATTGTAAATTCATGTCGGTAAAAAACGATGATGCTTGGGGCGGAAAAGAATCCGTGTTTTATATGCCAGAAGATAGTGAGGTGGAAGCATGAGCGACAAAAGTAAAATTTACGATTACATAAAAAGGACGATAAATCCCTATGGAAAACCTTTCAAGGGAACTGCTTATGATCTTGGGCTTAAAATTATGGATTTCATCGAAAATATAGATGACGAGAAAGAAAATGATTGGATTCCGGTTAGTGAGAGATTACCGGAAGACGAAAGAGAGTGTCTCGTAACTCTTGAAAAGACCTATGGAACACCAGAAACACTTTTCGGAATTGCAAACTACCTTAGATTTGAAGATGCCGGATATTGGAACGAAAAGAAATATGGATATCTTGAATGGGATAAATATTCAGACGGTCATGGTGGAACAAAAGCATATAAAGTCATTGCTTGGATGCCACTTTCGGAACTGTATAAGGAGGGCGAATCATGATTACATTTTTATTAGGTTTCGTCCTTGGAACCATATTCGGTGCGACCGGACTTATATGCGTTGCGATCATGTACGACAAGCACCACCCAGACGATTAGAAAGGAGAACGGTATGCTGACAAGGAACAAGAAGCTGAAAGACTATGGCATTCCGGCAGAGGACATCGACAAACTGAATATGATGCTGAAAGACTTTCCGGCAGAGTACAGATACCTGCTTTCCAGTGCCGCCTTGTCAGCTTGCCCCAAGAACACGGTGATAGCGGATATGGTTATTGAGAATATCTTGCACCGTAAAAGTTACAGAAAAATCAGCAGAGAAAGATATATCCCAATGAATCCTAAGGACTTCTATGGATACAGACGCAAGACCGTCGCTGTACTGTATGAGAGAATGCGGTTGTTGGGAGTGTGGGAGGAATAAAATGAAATTAATTGAATTATTGACAGCAATCGGCGTAAGTGATGACAGTTGTGAGAAAATCCAGATATGTCAACCGACCGGAGACTGGGAAAATTATGATACATTCAATGCTGGTTCAAAGTTGTTGAAACCATTTTACGATTTGGAAGTAAATTGTCTTTCGGCAATAGAAACGGATGTGATCAGAGTTGATTTGGATTTTATTAAGAAAGGTTGATAGAAATGCGCTTAATAGATGCAGACGAATTGATTAAATACATCAAAATATGGGAGGTCGGGACAAGCATTAGCTCTGATCAGAAAGAGTTTATTGATTGCATCAACGGACAGCCGACAGTTTTTGATGTGGACAAGGTTTTAGAGCAGATCAAATCCATCAAAGAAAAGGAATACACAGCTTGCTCAGAACAAGCATGCGGATATTGTAGATATCTTAGCACCTGCTCCTGCGGAGACAAGGCAGATAATCTTGCATTAGACAGAGCAATCGAAATCGTGAAGGAGGGCGGAGTTGAATGAGAGAAATTCTTTTTAAGGCAAAACGGATTGATAATGGTGAATGGATCGAGGGATATCTTTTTGACAATGGGTTTGACGGTGAGGAAAAAAAATATTTCATAGGTGGTTTGATTATTGAGAAATACAATGGAACTGCTTGTGATGAGTGGGTTATTACAGGAATTGATTTTTGCGAGATTAATCCAGAAAACATCTGCCAGTTCACAGGACTTTGCGACAAGAACGGGAAGAAAATTTGGGAAAATGACATTATTAAATATCATTTCGGAGAAATCTATGCTCCAATCAAATATGGATATTATCAAAATTGTTTTGATTCTCAGAAAACAGAACATGTCGGATTCTATGTAGATTGGACGGGCGACAAATGCCTTAGAAAAGATTTAGGATATTGGATTGATATGGTATACGCTATGCCAGTTGGAAACATTTTCGACAATCCAGAATTATTACAGGAGGAATCAGATGAATAAATCAGTATTAGTGATTGATACGCCAAAAACTTGTGAGAATTGTTATATGCTTTCCCATAATTATTGCAATTTTCAATGTTTGATAACTGGTGAATTAATTGAAAAATCAACTAATAAGCCTAACTGGTGTCCACTTATGGATTTACCAGAGAAAGACGATGGAGATTATCCAGCGAATACATTTGATGCCGGACACGCAGAGGGCTGGAATGACTGCATTGATGAGATTACAGGAGGAATGGAGTAATCATGTGGTTTCTATGTCAAGAACCATGCAAAACATTAGAAGAAGCACGAAAACGAGCAATGGAGATTGGACGAGAGAATTTTGATTCAATACACAAAGAGCATTACGGATTGCTTTTTCGAAAAACTATATATGTAGTTCTCTGGTGGAAATGGATTGAGAAAGGAGAGGTGAAGTAGATGGAGAGATTAACAGAAAGATATATTCCAAATGATGAAAAGAATGGAATTTCAGGGATAAAGGTATTTGAATCTGATAATAAAGTACCTCTTGTTGAAGTATTAAGCGGAGAGTATTTATATCCTGCAATTGAAAAACTTGCCACTTATGAAGACTTAGAAGAACAGGGCTTGTTTGTGAGATTGCCAATTAAAATCGGCGATGACATCTATAAGATTCCGAGCAAAACGAATTATAATTTAAATGTTCTGAATGGATATAAAGCAAATAACAGAGTATATCACCAAAAAGCTTACAGCATTGTATTTTCACAAAGAGGATGGCTTGTACAGTGTGATAAAGACAGTATTCATGCCCCGAACGTTATTTGTGTTGATACAGAATATGGAAAAACATGGTTCACTACCAGCGAAGAAGCTGAGAAGAAGTTGGAGGAGATGAAGAATGGATGTTAAAGAAGCAAGGGATATTTTGTCTGACATGAGAGACCGACATTTGCAGTTTATTGATGGAGCCGAAAACACTGGAACATGGGGCAAGAAATTTTTAAAAGAAGCAGATTCCAAGGAAACCAAATAACATAAAATCTATTTTTGATTTTTCTGGCAGATACTATACGACAAAAGGCAATTGTCCAGTTTGTAACAGAGAAGGACTTTATAAATCAGATTTTTATTGCAATAAGTGTGGACAGAAATTGGATTGGGGTGAAGAAAATGACAAATAAAACATGTAGCACATGTATTGACAACGATAATGGTTTATGCGATCGCAAAGGAATCCTTATCAATGACGATGATTATTGCGAAAAGCATGAGGTTGATTGGAGAAACGATACGATGCTGAGAGTTGACAGGAGAGAAAAAGCGTAATGGAAAGACCAAGAAAAAAATGGGGAGAGCTAACAACAGATGAAATTAATCGAATTAAGGAAACTCAATGTGCTAAGTGTAAATGGTTTTCTAGCGGTGTGACCGGCTATAGAGGTTCATCAACTTGTGATTACATTCTAATGAATGATCGCAGAAGAGGTTGCGACCCTAGGGATTGTGTCAAAAAGGGACGTTTCGAGTTGTCCAAAAAGAAGGATAAAAGGAGAAAACAGGCATGGAAGATAAATGTAAACTAGATATCACACCTAAAATGGTGATTCTTGCCAGAAATGTTCTTAGACAGTATGCATCACAGGTCGGAAGATTTGATTGCCATAAGTGTTTTCTTTATGAAAACTGCCATAAAGATTTTCTTAACTGTCCAGAAACATGGGAGGATATCGGAATTGAGGAAGATCAGTGAAATGTACAAGCGTTCTGGTGGAACAAGATATAAACATCAATGTTCCGAATGCATAGCATTTATGTTCGACAAACATTGCCAATGCAGGAATTACGAACTGAATGCTGACTGGAATCCTAATTGGATAGCCTGTAAATTTTTTACAAAAGATGAAATCGAGGAAATACAAGGGCAGATGAATATTTTTGATTTTGTGTGAATATGATTAAACGAGGTGATTATTTGGAAAAAGCTATCCTACTTGCAATAAATGAGAGGCTTTATAGGCTTGGGCTGATTGATGAAAATACGAAAAATAAAGTAGTTTCCGAAATTAATACTGCAAATAATTAAAAAAATTGTTGAATGGAGTTGGAAAATGTGCTTATAATATTCTGACTCCATTCCTTCGGTTAGAAGGGAAGAAAACATATGAATATATATCACGCAAGGGAAATGCTCAGAACGCATTCTATTTATGATCTAAAATTAAGAGTCGCATATTATGCCAGAGTCAGTACAGATCGAGCCGAACAGCAAGTTTCCATAAAGCACCAAACAGAACACTTTGAAAATTTGATACGATCAAACCAGAATTGGGACTTTGGAGAAGCATATATTGACGATGGAATATCTGGGATGCATGTCGAAAAAAGAGAAGAGTTTCAGAACATGCTTCGTGACGCAAAAGCTGGAAAAATTGATATGATTATTACAAAAGAAATATCGAGATTTGCCAGGAATACATTGGATAGTATTAAATATACAAGAGAATTACTATCATATGGTGTATGCGTATGGTTTCAGAATGACGGAATCAATACAATTGATGAGGATAGCGAACTTAGATTGACTATTATGGCAGGGGTAGCTCAGGATGAGTTAAGAAAACTTTCAAGTCGTGTAAAATTCGGTCATGCCAGATCAATACAGAATGGCGTTGTACTTGGAAACCGTATATATGGATACCATAAAAAAGATGGAAAACTCACTATTATCCCTGAAGAAGCAGAAATGGTTCAAATGATATTCAAGGATTATGCTTCCGGGGTCACAACGCCTCAAATTGAGATAAAACTCTGGAAAATGGGATACCGAAACTCTAAAGGTGGAAAGATCAACAGGAATGTTATTCGGAATATTATTCGGAATCCAAAATATAAAGGATATTTCTGCGGCGGGAAAGTAAAGATAGTAGATATGTTTACACGAAAGCAAGAGTTTCTTCCAGAATCTAAATGGGTAATGTTTAAAGATGACGGAAGCAGGGTGCCGCAGATTGTAGATGAAGAAACATGGGAAAAAGCTAATCAGTATATGTCTATACGTGGAGATGCCATAAAATCTCGAAGAACTTCGTTTAAGAAAGGAAACCTTTTCACCGGAATGATTTTTTGCGGAAATGATGGAGCACCATACTGGCTCAAGCAACATTATGTACGTGGAAAAGAGGATGTTAGATGGGTATGCAGTTATAAAATCAAGAATGGTGCTAGCTCCTGTAATTCATTTGGAATTAAGGAATCAGAATTAAAAATAATAATTTCTGAATTAATTAACGAATCATCTTGCAATATAGATGAAATCGCAAAAAAATATTTAGAATTATTGCAAAAAGTCATGAATGACAAGCTTGGTTCCAAAACGGAGATTGATAGAATTCAAAAACAAATTGACTCTATCAATAAGAAAAAAGAAAAAATCTTGGAATACAATCTTGATGGAAATATTTCCGACAATGAATTTCTTCAAAGAAACAAAGAATATAATGAGCAGATTTTGAAATTGAACTCTCAAATTACAGCCTTAACGTCGCAGCAAAATGAGATTAAAACTCCAGAAGAACAACTTAAAAATATAGTCGATACGTTGAAGAAATTTGATGGTGTTAAACCGGACGACATAAACAGGCAAATAGTAGAAGAATTATTTGAGAAAATTTCCGTAAAATCGTTTGAGGGAAAGAAAGCACTTTTGACTTTTTACTTGAAGACAGGAGATGCAAAAACAAGGAAATTTGGCATGGGTTGTTCTGGACACGTATTGTTAAATATTGTACCAGAACGACACAAACGGTTTTATAGGAAAAATTGCATTTTGAATGCAAGTGAAATCGCATTTGATTACACGTATGAAGCAGTAATCTAAAATATAAAATGTGGAGGAATGGAGTCATGACAGTACATACCGCATATGATGTGATGAGAGAATACATGATTACAGGAGCTGAACTGGATGGTAGATACCAGATTCCAATGATGGATAGATATGTGGACGAGATACCACAAGATACAGTAGATTTTAAAGATAGCTTCAGCCGAAAGATAAAGAATCATCGCGATTTGTGCATCAACTTTTATATCCATGACTGCGAATTTGAAAAGCTATGGAATAATCCAGATAGATACCTGGAACATATAAAATGCTTCAAGAGCGTGATCGCACCAGACTTCTCAATGGCAGTCGGTGAAAATGGTATGCCATTCGCTATGAATATCTGGAATAAATACAGAAATCATGCATTGTCTCATTATCTCAGCATGAACGGAATAAAGGTGATTCCTAACGTAAGCATTCCACCAGAATATTGTTACGACTGGATATTTGATGGAATTCCACAAAGAAGCGTAGTAGCTTGTTGCACCAATGGACGTATCAAAGCAAAAACTTCTAGGATTGAATTCTGTCAGGGATTCCAGGAGATGGTCCGCAGAGTTAATCCGATTAAGGTCATCGTAGTCGGATCAGTGCCAGAAGAACTACAGACAGATGTGCAAATCGTGAATTTCAAGACTCGCAGTCAAAAGATCAGGGACAGGGAGGGGAAATATGGGATTTAATACTGGAAACACAGTAAGAAGAAAGTCAAAGACTAAGGCTCAGGAAGAAAGAGAAAAGAGACTAGGAGTTAAAAGAACTTCGACTAAAGGCAGAAGAGGACGCAGAAGAAAGATGGATGAAATTAATAAATTGAAATAATTCGTTAATTTCCATAATTCCAAAATAGATGTTATAAATAAGTCTGTACAAAATGAACAACAAAATATGGAAGTAGTCTAAATTCTCCGTAAAAAGTCGTTTTTACGAAAAATTTTCCAACTTCCATGTTTTCAATTTCCGTTTTTATTGTTTGTTCTGGTAATCAGACTGGAAAATTTCAAATTCACAGTATTAAAGTGTACGAATCGTTCAGAAGGCGAGAAAACCCACTACCAGGAAAGCAACCCCGGAACAGCTGGACACGATCAGAACCCGGACAGCTGTGAGAGTTTCCACCAGTCGAAAACCTGTGGACGACATGAAAACCGATCACGTTAAACAGAAACGGGCGAAGCCCGGATATATCCAAAGATAGACGTAAGCCCAGAAAATTATACAATAGGTCTGTGACTTCCTAAAATGCGCCTAGAATCAATTTTAGACGTACAAACCTAGACTTTATCGAATAGAGACGTAAAAACCATTAAAGCGCAAATTAGAGCGTTGCAAGGTAGATATAAATAAAGATTACTGCATAATTACAGAATGCGCTTGTAAAGCTCATAAGTACATCTTAAACCGTTTCTAATGCCTTGAACGATAAAATGCACACATACAGCATTAGAAAGCCTTAAAATGCAAAATAAACGCTTGCAAGGATAGAAACCCGGCAACAACTGCACAAGCTGGACAGACTGCCAGAAAATCAGTGTGTAAAATGGTTTACAAATAAGACCGCCCGAAGCGATCCGGAATAGATGCAGCCGTAGACCTGGACAGAATCCAAGCCGGGAGTTATCCACATTGACATATAACCATAATACGCCTGTTATATTTTTCCGTCAATCATTTTAATTTTGCGTAAAACAGCCTAGAAACGATTTTATACCGTATGCAGTAAAAATATACCACAAGCCATATAAAAGCCATTAAAAGGCAAAATACAGCAAGACGAACGCAAAGAAAACCGCTTGCACGCCGTGAACGTGCTGCCGGACTGGATACCGGGAAGCGGTAAGAAATTAATTATAAATGCTGTTAAAAGCTTCTTTATATTCTGGATGCAACGTGACAAAGTCAACAACTTTTTTATATGCCAGGTTTCCGTTTTTGTTTTCGTGATAACTCCGATAGAATATTTCATGTAACTCATGTACCAACGACCCGAAAGCTGTAGCAGCTTCTTTTTCTTTTCGGTCATAGACTTTTATGCACATTGCATAATAATTGCATTCTACAACAAGGTTTTTGTGTCTGGATAATTTAGACCGGCACCAATACATAAGATCATGCTCACCTATTTCGAAATCAAACACATACCCGGTAAGACCGTGCATATATTGCATTTCTGTATATTTTAAGTTGTATTTTTTCGCGAAAGATATAACTGTTTTATTCATTTCAAACCCTCCAATTTAGAAAAACAGGCGGGAACGCCCCGCCCGGAATTGTTTTATAAAACCGTTGCTCTGATTGTATATAAGTCTTCCGAAAATTTCATATTTTCCAGATACCGCCCAGAAGGTAACTTTTTATCATATGTCCAATGATATCCAGAAATATCATTGAAATATATCGGAGGTTCAAAAGTTATTAAAAAATCCTGATCCGCTTCAGATAACGGACTTTTTGCATCTATCACCCAATTTATATTTGTTAACGTTTCTTTGCTTGTAATAATTGTATATTTCGCCATTGTATAGCCCTCCCTTTCTATGCTGCCATTGAAATAATTTTTATAACGCTTTCTTCCCATTCGAAGAACGTGTAATAACCATGATCGAAATAATATTTTTCCTTTTCCAGAATGTTTCTGTATTCTGGGAACATATTTACAAGCGTTTTTGTCGTTTCCATAACTTTTCTTTTTTCTGCCATCTTGAGACCTCCATCAATATCCAACAACAACATAATGAGTGACCAACAGGAACGGAAAAGAAGCAACCGCAAAGCCTAACAAGTAGGCTTTTACGGTATGAATAATCTTTTTTCTGTGAATTCGCCACCACTGGGAATAGGTGTATTTTTTACTTTCCATGAATTATTCCTCCCCTTCTTCGTGCGCTTCGTCAAATTCTTGCTCGAGATCTTCCAGCACTTCAGAAATTGCGGAGCCTAACAAGTAACAACGGATTGTTACATCTGCCCATTCTGCGCCTTTTTTGATAACATTTATATTATTTTCTCCGAACTCGTCAAGAGCTTCTTTGAGTAAGTCCCAGTTGCGCGCGATGCTTTCTTCTGCCTTGTAAGAATTGCAATAATAAGAGCCGCTTGCATTACCTGTAACGCTGTCCTCTGTCCAAAGTTCATCATTCAACTTTTCTTCTAGTTCTTCCAGACTGTCGAAATCTTCAAAATTAATTTCACTGTCAATATAATCTTTAACGTCTTCTTTTACTGCTTCCATGTAATTGTATTTTGCCATTGTTTTTCACCTTGCGTCCTGTTACAATAAGAACGCCCTTTCTTTTTTTTATTTTTTTGGGTGCCGGTTGTTTGTCTTGGTAGGATGCAACCGGCTTTTTTTATTTAGTTGTTTTCTGATTGTTCTGTTGTTTCTTTCTGATATTATAATAACACTATGTAGTAACATTGTCAAGTGCTATTATATTATTTTTTGATTGACTTTTGATACTGTTTGGTGTTATCCTTATTTTAGGAGGTGAAACCATGGACGGTACAAAAATCATTAAAAAATTACTTCTTGAAAAAGATATAAACACTGTAGAACTTGCCAAGCGTTTAGGTTGCGGAACAGCTAATCTTTACAACAAGTACAGAAGAAACAATTTTTCTCTGAATGAACTTGAGGAGATCGCCGCCGCTGTTGGCTGTGGCCTGGAAATAACTTTTTCCGATAAAGACAAGAACTAGAATTTTTCAATTAATCAGATCCGATTCCCTATGTCCTCATTGGCTTGAGTGGTTCGGGCGGTTCTGGTTGTTTGTTTCTTGTGTTCCCTTCGTTGATATTATCATAGCATATATAACGCACATATACAAGACGGAATACTCACCAAATAACGCACATAGATTAAATGATAAATTGTGCATAATGTATAACACACATAGATATATTGACAATATAACGCACATACATTATAATAGAAGAAAAACAGGAACGGGAGGCAGTCGAACTATGGCAACAGAAGCACAGCGAAAAGCAGTTAGAACCTACGAAAAAAATAACTATAGACTCAATATAGTATTCCCAAAAGATACTAAAAAACGTATTGAAAATTTACACCTTAATAAAAGCAATAGTGCATTTATCAGAGATACAATTCTTGCAGAGCTGGACAGACTTGAAAAAACATTGAAATAACGCACATATATATTGACAATATAACGCACTTATATTATAATTATAGTTGTAAAGAAACACAAAACCTTATAGACTATAGAAAAGGGAAAAGATGTGGAAATAGAATATAAAAGAAATGCTGTGAAATACATTAACGCAGCAGACAAGCCAACAAAGAAACGACTAAAAGAAGCCATTGAAAAAATACCACTTGGAGACATTAAAAAATTAACGGGTTTAGATAATGCATATCGTTTAAGAGTGGGGAATTTAAGAGTTTTATTTTCTTTGGAAGATGAAAAAATTATAATCAACGATATTTTACCAAGAGGGCAAGCCTATAAAAGATTGTAAGGAGGTGGACAGATGAGCAGGGAAACAATTAAATATTTAGCGGATTTAATCCCAGAAAAGGACATAGAAACTATTTACAATGTTATGGTTCAATTTATTCCAGAAGAAACCCCGTTACAAGATGAAATTGAAGCAATGGAAGAAGCTGAAGAGGATAACACAGTAGTGTCACACAATGAAATTGATTGGAATTAGACCGCAAGCCCTGGACATGATCCGGGGCTTTTTTAATGTTCAAAGGTTGGAAGGCTACACTTTCATTCTGATCAGAACAGGACGAATCCCCCAGAAATTTATACAATATTAGAAATATATATAATATATATAAACAACAGTATTATATTTATATAATAAGATATATTTTATTATGATGAAGATACCACCAGTAATAAGACAACAATAAAAATTATTGGTTATATTTACACTCTTGACAATTACCGTAATGTTATGTTATACCATATCCAACAATAGAAGAAAAATAATAATTACATTTACACCAGATGATTATAGCAATAGGATTTTATATCCTAGCTGTTTTTATCTGGTGTTTTTTATTTTTTAGAATTTTATCAAAGGTAGGTGATACAGTGAAGAATTCAAATACTATAACAACATCTCAAAATATAGAGGTATATGAAAATAAAATATGGATATTAGTAGATGAATATATAAGCACTGTATTATGCATTAATCAGGAAGATTATGACAGTATAGAGAAATACAAGAAAGATATAGCAGATAACAGGATAGATATGTTTTTCTACATCTCAGATCATATAGAGAAACCAGATAATAATAACATAGAGTTGTTAGACAATATATTTAACATATATATACGTGTATGTGGTAGATATGGTATATCACCTACGTTACAGATGTTTGGTATTTTGGTTGGAATTAATAACATGACGTTTAGTGATTGGGCAAATGGAGATTATAGAACCACCTCAACGCATGGCATAACGGTGAAAAAATGGAAAGAGACATGTGGAGCTTTCGCACTTGATAAACTCCACAACCAGACCGGCACAAATGCCAATTTGATTTTTGCTTGTAAAGTTGCTTATGGCATGGCAGAGACAGCACCTATACCAGCAGGACAACAGCAAGGCATACCGCAGCAGAGCCGGGAGCAGATCGCGGAAAGGTATGCAGAATACAAGCAGCTACCAGACCAGAAGCCCCCGGAGCTGTAGAAGAACTAGGGAAATATATAAAACTCCTGTAAATGTACGCAAAGCACGAACAAAACCAGAAGAAAACGCAGTAAATGTTAAAAATTAGCACATATGTACAGTTATAACATGGCGTTTTGTGCATAATGTATAGCGATCTATAAAGAAAACAAAGGTTTGTTATATAGATACATACGTTCGAATGATAAACGTTTATCATTTTTCCTTGATTACTGCCGAAGGCATCCGAATAACAGTGTTAAGACCGGGACAACGGGAACCCATGGGGCAGAGGGTTGCCCGGTCAGCGTCACCAGGAACAGAGCCGGAGGGGGGTGTATATCAGTCCTTAAACAGAACGGGTCACCACCCCAACCAAATTTGATTCATTACTTTTGTCCCACATAATAAGGAGTTCTAGAATGGCAAAAGGAAGACCAACTGACAATCCCAAAGGGGAATCAATTCGAATTCGTATCACTGATGATATGAGGGCAAAACTTGAAAGAGAATCATTTCAAACAGGATTGAGCATTTCGCAAATTATACGAAACCTGATTGGAAAACATCTTTAAAAAAGGAGAATCCGAAGATGAACAGCGTAGAAGAGTTAGTTTCATACGGAATTAGTAAAGAAAATATTTCTCAAATGATTGAATCTTATCAAAAACGCATTGGCACAGTAAATGGTGATTACAGAATTATTGATATTTCATACAATCCGTCTACAAAAGCCAGAGTAGTTAAGCTTAAATGCGTTACATGCGGAAATGAAATCCAGAGAGACATGATAAAAGGCAGAAATAAATGGAGCGAACTTATAAAAACATGTCCAGCTTGTAGAGAAAATCATAAAATCATGCGAATTAAAAAGGAGCAAGATGATAAACATAACTTATTTCAGTCAGTTATAGGAAAACAGTATGGTGATTATATTGCTTCTGAAATAATCGAGCAAAAGAATACCAAGATTCGTATGGTTTGTGCTACTTGTGGCGAATTTAAGGACATTCCGTTCAGCATGATCAATACTGGCAGATGGAAAGACCCAAAATGCCATAAACATTTTAATAATATCAAATATGACAATTCTTTTATCGGGAAACGTTTTGGAATGTTTACTGTTATTGCGATAAATAAACCAGGTACTAAAAAACGATTTAAATGTCAATGTGATTGCGGAAATACAAAAGATATTAGGCCAATTGATTTGATTCATGGGACAATTAAAAGTTGCGGATGTAGCCACGACCTACTTGTATCAACGCATGGAGGAAGTAGCGAACGTTTGTACCATGTATGGCAAGACATGAAGCGAAGATGTAACAATCAGAACTGTAATGAATATAGAAATTATGGCGGTAGGGGAATTAAGGTTTGTAACGAATGGGACGATTATTCGACATTTAGGAAATGGGCTTACAAACATGGATATGATGAAGATGCTCCGTTTGGAGAATGTACCATTGACCGAATAGACGTCAATGGAAATTACGAACCAGATAATTGCCGGTGGATAACCAATGCAGAACAGCAGAAGAATAAAAGACCACCATCTGAATGGAAAAAACGAGAAAATAAAAAGAAAACCGCATTAATTTTATACAATGGCAATTTAATACCAAAATCTGATTTATGTAAGTCACATGGGATTTCTGTAGAAACATTTAATTATCGGCATTATAAAAAAGGAATGCCAATTCAGGAAGCGTTAGAATCACCTAAAATGACACCTGGAAGACCAAGAAAACAAAACATAAATTCTTAACATTCACAGAAAGGAAGGCACAAGATGGAGAAAATAGTAAACAACGATGGATATCTTCGGTCTGGACTGATGGATATTGCCAGACAGTTGCTGAATGTCTGTAGCGAGACTGGTATTTCCAATATCCAGATAGTTACATCACCTTGGAAAGAGGGCGAAGGGATTACACTTTTGGCGAGAGCTGATGACAAGCCGATTCTTTCCGTAAAGATGGACGCTGCTTATGAGAAATAATAAACCTGAAGGCGAATCAATAAGAATCCGGTTGCCATACCAGTTAGAACGTAAACTCATTGCTGAGAAGAACCGGACAGGTAAGAGTGTATCGCAGATCACAAGGGAAGCCCTGTCAGAATATTTTCGGAGAAGATAAGTAAATATCAATATTCGAAAATTTTTTAAAAAACAAAAAGAGGTATTTTGGATGATTTCAGAAGAATACAGTGAACGCTTTGATGAGCTTCGTAAGAATCGAGTTGAAGTAAGCTTTTTTAAATATGGTCCAGCTAGAAAGAATTTTCGTACTGGAAACGTAAAAGCTATTCCAACAATGGAGAAATGCATTGAGAAATACAATTTTACCGGGAACACAGAATATCTCGTGGATGCAGCAAATTACCTCATGTTCGAGTTCATGTATCCACAGCATCCTAAAGCACACTTTAAGGCTACCGATAGTCAAGAGAGTGCCGGTATAGTTGGTATTAGCGTGAACGAAATGGAGCGTTATAAAAATGAGCAATATTGAATCTATATCTGTAACGTACGCAGTTGCTATTTTACGACACGAACTGCTATTACATGGGGAAGTTTACCATGGCTTCAAAGCAAGCCTTAAATCGGCTTTAGAACGCTTTGATTACTGTGGCTTGCCATTTGAGACAGAAGAAGAGAAGGCAGAAAAGATATTAGACTTTCTGATTGGAGATGAAAAAGAATGAGACCACCACTGACACTTATAACCATTGCGATAAATATTGTCATATTTGCTACCATGGGAGCCTTTCTTATGGTCGATACAAAAAAGAGTAATCCATTCTTCACAGCATTTTTAATCCTTCTGGAGCTTGGCTGTATTCTTAACACTTATTTAATCGCAACTGCGTATTAGTCATTGGGGTATGGTGAAAAGGCAACACATAGCACTTTGACTGCTACATTTACTGGTTCGAATCCAGTTACCCCAGTTTGGCATGTTTTGCCATAGATTTCCTTCGCAAATAGCTGTCTATCCTAACGAGGATGATTAAAGGGACTTCAAACGTCCCGGACAGCTTAGACTGATAGTATATGAGGTGCTTCAGTCAGACCTTTGTTGCAACTGGTGGTCAAGAATTGCAACAGCAGAAGAAATCTTTTGCGTCTTTAGATTTTTCTGCTCAGGAAATTTAGTTCAGTTGGTTAGAACGTTCGGCTCATAACCGAAAAGTCCGGGGTTCGAGTCCCTGAATTTCCATTTCTTCCTAAAAAGCCACTTGTCCCATAATGCAAGTGGAAAAAACTTGCTGATTGAGCGTTATGGACGAATCCTGATGGTGTGGTATGGCATAGCCTATATGTGATTTTCATCCTTCCAGTCGGCACGTGGTCTCTAAGTTTAAATCTATTCAGTAAGGCGCAAACTGAATAGAAGGAAGTTTTTATGAGATACAGATAGGCATAATTATCCGAAACACTCTGTGTGGCTGGCACAGCATAAAACAGCCTAGTGGAAAGCATAACACGATAAACCTATTGCAAACCCGGTACAATCCGGGTTCTGGCAGGATAGAGAAATGGTATCTTCCTGGTTTCCTTAGCCAGAGATGGTGGTTCGACTCCGCCTCCTGCAATTAACTTGCTTGGAATCACGCTGTCTGCTTGCAGGCGGTCTATGATCTAGGTGGGTTTACGCGTCTCCTTACGCAATGGTTGTGTTCAACAGGGTTAGCGTTTATCCTGACTAAAGCTATGGTTGAAAAGCGTAATTCGTTCATTTTTACATCTTTTCCTTTAATGTGGAATTCAACCCAATTACTTTTTGTCGGGGTAATTGACCGTTATAGGCGGCAATATGGCGAGGTCGCTCAACTGGCAGAGCATAAGAGCATCATGTATGTGATGCAAACAGCTATTACTTTCTCTCATCAAGAAAAACTGGTGGTTCGAATCCACCCCTTGCCACTGCCCCGGTTATCGGTTACGGAAAACCGATTAGAACATGTTCGTGTTCCTTACTGCAAAAAAAATCATAGGTTCAAATCCTGTCGGGGCAATTATGTGATGCTTACAGCAATCATTTGGACATAACAGCTAATTATGAAACCCAAAAGCATCATGAAAAAAATATGGGACACTTACAGCAACTTATTTCTTAATAAAATCTTAGGCATATATTTTATTTTTGTGTCCTGAAAGGAGAATAATATGGATTTTGCAAATGCAATGAAAGAAGAAAGCAAGTTTACCAGAACCGAGAATGGTGCAGTTGCACTGAACACCACAAGCGATGCAAGGCTTGACCTATTTGGAACTATTGGTGCATTGAGAGATGCTGATGAGAATAGAATCATTACATTATTTTCAGAAGCATATGCACAGGATAAACTCTTTGCAACAAAGATAATTTTCTATGCAAGAGATATTCGTTGCGGACTTGGAGAAAGAAAAACTTTCCGAACCATTATTCGCTATATGGCAGAGCATCATCCAGAAGCGCTCAGACCGAATCTTGATTTGATTGGAGTGTTTGGAAGATACGATGATCTCTATGAACTGATTGGAACACCACTGGAAGATGATATGTGGAAAGTCATGAAGAATCAGTTCGAGGAAGATTGGAAAAATATTCTTACAGGAAATAATGCGATTTCATTACTTGGAAAATGGATAAAGACAGCCGATGCGAGTAGCCCAAAAACAAGAAAGCTTGGAATTTTAACTGCCCACAAACTCGGATATTCAGTTTTTGAGTTTAAAAGAATGGTTCGTAGCATGAGAAAACGAATCGGTGTCGTGGAAAGCCTTATGTCTGCCGGAAAATGGACTGAGATTAAATATCCAGAAGTTCCGAGCCGTGCAATGATGATTTATCGTAGAGCTTTTGCGAAACATGATCCAGATGGTTTTAGCGAGTTTATCAATAAAGCCGATAAGGGAGAAGTTAAAATTAATGCTTCAACATTGTACCCATATGACATCGTAGAAAAAATCCTTTATGGAAGAGAAAACAATAAAGTCCTTGAAGCACAGTGGAAAGCACTTCCAGATTATATTGAAAAGGGAACAAATGCTTTGATTATGGCTGATGTATCTGGTTCAATGTACGGAAGACCAATGGCAACATCAATCGGTCTGGCAATATACTTCGCTGAAAGAAACACAGGTGTATATCATAATTTGTTTATGACATTCTCTAGCAATCCGCAGATTATCACATTAAAAGGCGAAACACTTTACCGGAAAATAATCAATACTGCAAACGCAGATTGGGGTGGAAGTACAAACCTTAAAGCAGCATTTGAGAAAGTACTTGATATTGCCGAAAAGAACAACGTTTCACAAGAAGAAATGCCGAAAGCTATAGTTGTTATCTCTGACATGGAAATTGATTATTGTGGTAATAAGGATTGGTCTTTCTATGACAAAATGGAAAAGAAATTCCGTAAAGCCGGATATGTTATTCCAAATGTTATCTTCTGGAACGTCAACAGTAGACATGATGTGTTCCATGCAGATGCTACAAGAAAAGGCGTACAGCTTGCAAGTGGTCAGTCGGTAACAGTATTTAAACAGGTATTACAGAATCTTGGATACAATCCGATTGAAGCAATGGAGAACACAATCAATTCAGAGAGATACGATTGTATCACTGTTGAATGAAATAAAAGGTGAAATTCAACTCAGTTTCTAAACTGACCGTGACAAGCGGTAACGGAATGTAGCTCAGGTGGGAGAGCACACGCCTAATAAGCGTGAGGTCGCAAGTTCGAATCTTGCCTTTCCGATTCCAGTGAAATGCCATCACTGGAAGTGTGAATTTATTCATTTTATACTTACCTTTCTATGAATGGTTTCCAGTACTCCACGTTGGGTGGCTAGTTACGGTTCAAGTCCGTGTGCTGGAATTTTTATTTTAAGGAGAGACTATGGAAGAAAAAGATTATTGTTGTACATGCAAATGGTATACACTGGAAGAAGGCGTCTGTTGCAATGATGGTAGTGAATATTGTGCGGATTTTAGATGCTTGGATGACAGTTGTGAATGCTGGGAGGGTGTAAAGAATGAAAATTCATGAAGTGATACGTCTGAGAAATGTATACGGTGGAGAAACGACTCTTAATGATCTTGTAAGTCTAATACAAGGAAATAGAATTCATAGATGTCCGAAATGCGGCGGAAGTGGAACTACTATCAAAAGAGTAAATCGTGCACAATACTGGGAGTGTTGCGATGATTACAAAGAAATAGAAGTTACTTGCGACTTATGTAACGGTGAGGGATACACCGAGAAAATATACAAACCTAGAATGGTACAGGATGGATGGAAATGCGAATAGCAGGCAAAGAAATCAAAGATGAATGCTCTAAATGTGGGAATATCCTTGAATGCGAGTTGTTTCGACAGGGACATGGAATAAAACAGGAACGTGAGAATGTAGCAAAAATGATTGAATGCCAGATGAAACATAGGGAGGAAAGAGAGAAATGAGCGAACTGAAAGTATTAAACGAACAGGAAGTATTAGGAAAACAGTTTCGGGTTTACGGAACAGTAGAAGAACCATTGTTTGTGGCGAATGATGTTGCGGATTGGATTGAACACAGTAATGTGACGGAAATGCTTAGAGGAATTGACGATGATGAAAAGCTGGTCTCAACAATCCTTAGGGTAGGTCAGAACAGACAAATGAATATGCTTACTGAGAATGGACTTTATGAAGTCCTGATGCAGTCCAGAAAGCCGATTGCCAAACAGTTCAAGAAAGAAGTCAAAGAGATTCTAAAGACTATCCGTAAGCATGGCATATATGCTACAGACAATGTTATTGATAATATTCTAAACAATCCAGACTTCGGTATCGAACTTCTGACCAAATTAAAAGAGGAACGTGCTGCAAGAGTAGAAGCCGAGAGAAAGAATGCTATTCTTATGCATGTGAATAAAACCTATACCATTACTGAAATTGCTAAAGAACTTGGGCTGAAATCAGCTATACAGTTAAACCGGATTCTTGCAGTTAAAAAGATTCAGTATCAGGTCAACGGTACATGGGTGATGTTTTCACAGTACAGCGATTGCGGATACGAGGAAATTAAACAAGAAGTATTGGATTCCGGTAAAGTGATCTACCATAGACGGATTACACAAATGGGACGGGAGTTTATTCTTGGTTTATTTGAGAAGACAGCTTGATTAAAAGGGAGGATGCCATGAGAATTGAAGATTTGAAGAGTTGGACAGTAGATCAACTGAAAGAAGAAATCGTTCGGTTGGCTGATGAGAGAGAAACAAAGCAACATGAAATTCTGGACAAAAATGAGAAAATCAATGAGTTTCAGGCTGAACTGGATAAAATGTGCAATTATAACGAAGAGCTAAAGAAACAAGTAAACGATAAATTAGATCCGGCATTTTGTGATGCAGTTAAGGATGTTGATGATTACCTTAGAAAAATTCAAGACAACTGCATTACGATCAATCAATTAGGAACTGCACTTGATGTAATTATTGACCGATATGCAAATCTTAGAAAGATTCATGGGGTGAGTTGAGATTATGGATAATCAAATTACTGTTAGTAAATTAGTGGATATACTTGATGACCTTTCACAGAGTGGCTTTGGAGATGCACCTGTGTTCTTAGGCGAAAATTATCCGCTGTTAGAAGATTCAATAAGTGTTAATCCGCGTGAAAACAGGCTATACATTAGGAATACATATTATGATGAAAAAATGGCAGAAGCAATGAGAAAAGCTATTAATGGTATGGAAGATGTACATAGAACATACATAGCAGATTGTTACAAAGCCGGAAGAGAAATGGGAGAATAAGTTGATATGGGCGAAAAAAGCAAACAAAAACTTTTCTTTATAGGCGATAAAGAGGTAGAAATTTCTGGAATACCGGAATTTCCAGGAGATTTGATTGAATATTCACTACGATCTGTTGAAAAAGAAGATAATTTGCTTTTATGCGACAAAAAAACAGTTGAACTTGAAATGAAACATGCATTATCAAACAAAATATTGTATTCGTTAATTTTTCCAAATCAAATAAACCAGAATAATTTCCGCAGAATGCATGGAATTCCAATGAAACGCAGAGTTGCAGGACGAAAAGGAGTGAGAAAAAACGAGTATAAAATCAGCATTTAAGTCTGAGGGAATAGATTTCTCTCAAGTAATGAACCCACCGGAGCCGTGGGACGGACGGGCATTAATAAAGAATATCAATGGCAAACTGTGGTATTGTTGTCCTTTTTGCGAGAAGAAAGCTCTTCTGATTAGTCCAGATACCAAAATTCAGCATCTTAAATTGAAGTGCAAGGGTAGCAACTGCAAGAAAGAGTTTGAGGTGAACGTATGAAGACTTGTTATGATTGTGCGTGTTCAAAAATTGAAACCAATGGTATTCACAGATTTCTTGTTTGCGGGATTTTCGCAAAGCATTTTTGCGTTCCGTTCTCACTTCCAACGCCAGATATATGCAATGAATTTCAAAAACGAAGTGGATTCTCTGCGTTAGAAGTGCTTACTCCTGAGGAAAAAGAGAAATACTTCGAAATATATCAGAAATTACCCTCATACAATCCAGATGTGAGTCCAGAAGAATTTTTCAAAGGCATGGACAGTGGATTTTTTGGAATTTATCCAAAGAAAGGGAAATAAATGAACAGAAAACGGATTAAATGTATTCTGACAGGTGGGCACAAGTTCAAAAGTTCGGATACAGAATCGAAATGTAATGACAAAGAAAAGACTTGCACAATTACAGAAACTTGCTATAAATGTGGGAAGAAATACACAACCGTATTTACTTATAAACAGTTAGGGATTCCAGCGAGGTGAATGTGTGAAATATAGTGTAGTGAATTATCCTATTAAGATTATTGATGAAGAAATCATTAATGTACTGGCAGACATTGAAGTACATCATGAAGAAGATAAACGAATTGTTTTGGTAGAATGCGTCATGAATTACGCCCAACTCCCAGAAGAATGCGTTCTTGAAATTGGATATCTTAAAAGAAAATTCAAACTCATGCATATCAACTCAGCTACAACAGAATCTGGAATCTATAAACTGAAATTTATGTTTGAACGAGTAGAAGATATAAATAAAAAAGACGAGTGGCGGGATTCACTTAGAAGTATTGTGAGGTGAATATATGAATCCAGTATTTGTATTCCTAGTGATATGTGGAGCAGTGGCAGTGTGGTTTTTGCTTTACAAATTATTTCAGCCGCTAGGTAAATTATTGAATCACATTGGCAGAAATGCTATTGATGAGTTAAATAAAGACGAAAGTCAAAACAAGGAGGACAAAGAATGAAGAAAGGACTTTTAGGTGGTATTGGATTAGCTGTTGTGATCATTGCAGGGATTATATGTGTTGCAAAGTGTAGCGTAAGGGTTCCGGCTGGTTACATTGCGGTAGAGTACAAAATGAACGGAGGAATTTCCAAGAATGTACTTACACAGGGATGGCATCTGATTTCACCTACAGTAAAAACTTCACTGTATTCTGTTGGAATCGAACAGTCTTATCTTACATCGGAAGATAAAGGCGATTCTCCAAAAGACGAAAGTTTCAAGACGCCAACGGCAGATGGCAAATCTCTTTTAGTTGATTTGGAATTTTCGTACAAATTCGATCAGAACAGAGTAACTGATGTATTTACTCAGTTCAAAGGGCAATCTGGGGAATCCGTGAAAAATACCTTTATTAAACCTAAGATGAAAGCATGGACACAGGAAGTAACTGCGAAGTATCCAGTAACAGATGTTTTCGGTGATAAGCGTCAGGAACTGAATGAAGCACTTGACGAATATCTTAAACAGAAGTTTGAACCATATGGAATCATTATTGATACAGTAAACTTTACTTCTATCTCTACCGATGATGAAACTCAGGCGGCTATTCAGAAGAAAGTGAATGCACAACAGGAACTTGAATTAGCCAATATTGAAGCTAAGACAGCCAAAGTACAGGCAGATAAAGATAAAGAAGTTGCACTGATTGCTGCTGAACAGGAAAAAGAAAAAGCAGCTATTCAAGCAGAACAGGTAAAGATTGATGCGGAAGGTAAGGCTGAGGCAATAAAGATTAAAGCTGAAGCCGAAGCAGAAGCTAATAGAAAGATTGCAGAATCACTTACTCCTGAACTGATCGAGAAGCAGAAAATTGATAAATGGAATGGTGAAGTTCCAAAGATTCAGGGTAGTAACACTTCTACTATCGTAGATACAAGAGATATGACAGCTGATGAGAATGCTGAATAATAAATAAACAGTCAGAGAGTCACATGAGAGCCAGACTAAATCCTAAAAGAAAGGAGGTCTGGCTCTATTTTTATGCAGAAATTTACAGAAGGCTCATTTGAGTGGTACCGTTCAATACTGAGCAGAATTATCAATGATGATATGTCAATCTTGCAGAATCAGAAGGATTGCCTTGATTTGCTTCTGAACATGAATATCGACCTTCCTTTTAATGAGAATTCAGATGCACGGAATATGGCAATGAAAGTAAGCCGGTACGCTCACAATGAAACTGCGAAACAGGCAGCAGTTACAGGAAGTGGTTCATTTGACGATATTTACTGGCAGTATTTGATGTTGGAAGCACAGAACTATCAGGTTGACAGCGGTCTCCTTTACCTTGAAAAGAACCGAATCCCGAAAGAACGATTCTACGAACCACGAAGAAATGTGTTCTTACAGCATAACATCATAGGGTCACTGCAAGACCTGATGGATGACAAATTAGATATATTTGCATTAAGCGTACCTCCGGGTTGTGGCAAGAGTACTCTGGAAGATTTCTTTTTATCATTGGTAGGTGGATGGTTTCCGAATGACTTTAACCTATCTTCGGCACACAGTAGCATTTTGACACGTTCCCTTTATGATGGCGTTTTGGAAATTATCAATGATCCTGTGGAATACACATGGCATGAAATATTCCCGAACGTAGAAATTCAAGGAACAAACGCAAAGGAAACTACAGTCAATCTCGAAAGAAACGGACGATTTAAGACATGGACATTTCGTTCTATTGATGGTTCTTTGACTGGTGCCACTAGATGCAATAGATTTCTTACTGCCGATGACCTTGTGTCTGGTATTGAAGAAGCTTTGAATAAGAACCGACTTGATACCTTATGGACAAAAGTGGTAAATGACTTGCGTTCACGTAGACTTGAGGGATGCAAAGAGTTTTATATTGCCACCAGATGGTCAGTACATGACCCTATTGGAAAACTGCAACAACTGTATGCCGGAAACCCACGGGCAAGGTTTATTGCAGTGCCGGCACTTGATGAAAATGGAAAGAGCAATTTTCTGTTTACGGTAAATGGATTCTCCGAGAAATATTTCAATGATGCTAAGGAATCCATGGATGAAATTTCTTACAACTGTCTTTATCAGCAACAACCGGTAGAACGTGAGGGATTATTATTACCACCGGACAAATTAAAACGATTCTTTTTCAGTAAAGAAGACGTGCCGGATGGATGCGCGGATGAATACATCATCATTCCAGATAAAGATGCAGATGCAATATGGGCGGTATGCGATACAAAAGATAAAGGAACTGACTTCGAATCATTACCGATTGCATACCAATACGGAGATAAATTTTTCTTTCCTGATGTGGTGTTCGATGATACCACAGACTATGATATTTTGGATAGAAAGACAGCAGATATTTTGATAAGGCATAATCCGCACAAGATTCGCTTTGAATCAAATAATGTCGGAAACCGCGTGGCACACAATATTCAGAAAATGATTACTGGAAAGTGCAGAGCTGAAATTGAAACAAAACCAACGTCGGCAAATAAAGAAACAAAGATTCTCGTAAATTCGGACTATATAGCAAAACATTTTTATTTTCTGCATCCAAGTCAGTACAAAGCAAAGTCTGATTACGGATTGTTTATGGCTAATGTAACTACGTACACTACTAGGGCAAAAGTACCACATGATGACGGAATCGATTCTTTGGCTATGATGGCTGAGTACGTACAAAATCCATTAGGCGGTAAAGCGACAGCAATGCAGAATCCATTTTGGGGAAGGAGATAAGATATGACAACGAGGCAATATCTGAACCAGATCGAAAAATATGACAATTTGATTCACAACAAAATAATCGAAGAAGAACAACTTAATATCTTGTCTATGAGTGTAAAATCTGCCCCAATCGGAGAGAAAGTGCAGACATCATCAAAACAAGACCCAATGGGAGATATGGTCGCTAAAATTATCGACTTGAGAGAAGAAATTTCAAAAATGGCAACTGATTTTCTGGAACAGAAGCAAGAGATTATTAGGACAATAGAAAAAGTTGAAGACCCAATTTTGTATGATGTCCTGTTTAAACGGTATGTAGAATATAAAACACTTCTCAGTATTGCAGACGAACTTGGGTATTCCGAGGTAACTATTAAACGATTGCATTTAAAAGCAATAAAAGCGATAAAAAATATAAAAGGCTTCGAAAGTTGATACCTTTTGATACTGAATGATACTTGTTACATGTGTATAATGTAAAGTAAAGCATTGGGCATATAACCCAGTGCTTTTTTTCATGTCCGAAGGAGGTACGAGGCAGTGGCAAGAAATAAAACGAATTATATCGACCTCTGCCATGGTGAATTTGGCAGAAAGGTAGCGTATACCGGAGCAAGCAAAATTACACCAGAAAACGTACTGAAGGTGATTGCTGACACAATCGGTATTCATAACAGAAATAGGACAATGATTGATTATCTGTACAGATACTACAAAGGCGATCAGCCAGTTCTTTACAGAGAAAAACTTGTACGTCCTGAAATAAATAATAGAGTATGCGAGAATCATGCACTTGAAGTTGTTCGTTTCAAAGCATCCCAGACTTACGGAGAACCAATTCAGTTTGTTTGCAAGAAAAAGAATGCTACAGAAGAAATTAACACACAAGTAGACCTGTTCAATGATTACCTGGACGAAGCAAATGCAGAAGCTAGAAATATTGAATTAGGAACATATCAAAGTGCAGTAGGTACTGCATACAAGTGCATTCTTCGTGAAGAAGATTGGACAGCAGATTCAGACATTCCACCATTCAGAATTTTTATTCCATATCCGAGTGATTGTTACATTGTCTATTCTAAAGGAACTGGAAAACCGATGATGTCGGTTCAGATATTAAAAGATGAAGATGGGCAGCAGTATTATCAGTGCTATTCAAAGAATCAGTATTTCATTGTACAGAATGGCGCAATCAAGAAAGCCGGACTGAATGGTTTTGGAAACATTCCGATTGTTGAATATCCGAATAATCACGATAGATTATCTGATGTTGAAATAGCAATCACGATGTTCGATACAATCAATACCATGCAGTCAAACAGAATGGATGGAGTTGAGCAGTTCGTTCAAGCCTTCATGAAATTTAAGAACTGTGAAATTGATGAGAACGAATTCCTTAAGATGGTAAAACTTGGCGCTATATCTGTTAAAGATACCGGAAACGGATGCCAGTCAGACGTTGACCTAATGACCGCGGAACTGAATCAGTCAGAAAGCCAAGTTGCCAAAGATGATATTTACAGCAACATGCTAATTGTTGAGGGAATGCCAGATAGACAGCAGAACACAGGAGGGGACACCGGTCAGGCCGTATATCTTCGTAATGGCTGGGACTTCGCAGAGCGTAGAGCCAAACTGGATGAACCATTTATCCGTGAAGCCGAGAAAGCATCTGCCAGAATCATACTTAACATTATAAGAAACACTACTGGCGACATAAAACTTTCGACAAGAGATTTTGATGTAAAAATCACCAGAAACCCAACAGATAACATGCTTGTTAAAGCACAGGCACTGGATTATCTGGTTAAGAATAAAATACATCCACTCATTGCATTGATTACTTGTGGGTTATTTAGCGATCCGCAGAAAGTATATGAAATGAGTTTTCCGTATATGCAGTCTTTGTATGAGAATCCAGAAGAGGAAGTGCAGAAAGCACAAAATCTACTTACTGGCAAGGATGTGATTGAAGAATGAATTCAATAACAAACTTTGATGAGATAAATACAGTTAATTAGGAGACGAGAAATCGTCTCTTTTTTAATACATAAAAACAAATGCACCCCGATAGCGTGACCATGGGAGACACCTTGTGCTGAGCGAACAGCGTTAAAAAGCGTATTGGTGATAGGAGATTTCAATGACAAGAGAAGATGTTAAAAAGATTTTCCCAGATGCAACTGATGAGCAGATTACTTCTTTTCTTAATCAATCCAATTCTGATGTGGCTAAAGAAAAAGCAAAAGCCCAGAAAGTAAAAGAACAAGCTGAAAAAGCAGATGCACTGGAAAAAGAGCTGGAAGAACTCAAACAGCAGAACATGACAGATGCTGAGAAAGCAGAACTGGAACGTCAAAAAGAAAAAGCTGCAAACGAGAAAAGAATTTCTGACCTTGAGTCTGCACTTGCAACTTCCCAGAGAGAAGCACTGACAGGAAAAATCACTTCTATTTTTGCTAACGCAGGAATGCAAGGCGATGCATACGCAGGAGCAATCAAAGCATTTTCTAATATGAACGCAGAAGATGCACTCAAAGAAGCTCAGACTTTTGTTGATGGAATTTCCGAGGTAAATAAAACAACTCTCGATACTGCAAAAGCTGCATGGGAAAAAGAAGCCCTTGAAAACACACCTAATCCGGGTGGTGGAGCTGGCGATGGTAAAGAGACAAAGAAAAGTGAAGCGTCTGAATATGCGAAAGCGTACTCAGCAAGAATGAATCAGGAAATCAAGGTGGCAGACGATAACGCCCCAGTAAATATTTGATTTAAGAAAAGGAGAAAAAGATATGGCTTTTATGAAAACCAAGCAGTATGAATCCACACCTAATATCCTCGAATCCGAGGTAGGACTGGTACTTAAAACCTATACAGCAGAACAGACAAATGCTGAAACCGTTGGAACTAAGAAAATTATCAAAGCAGGTTCCGTATATCCGACAAATGCAACCGGTGCAAAAGGAATCGTATTTGAAGATGTTGATATGACAGACGATACAAAACGACCGATTTCCGTAATTGTTGCAGGACGTGTTCTCGAAAAGAGACTTCCGGCAACAGTAGATAGCACTGCAAAAACAGAGCTTGAAAAAGCAGGTATCGTTTTTGTAACCACTACAGACCCAGAATTTTAAGGAGGTATAGCAGATGCCATTTAATGTATTAGAATCAATTACACAGGAAGAAAGATTTAACTTTTCTCAAGATTTCAGCGTAAAAAGACCGGGCATTCTTGATACCATTTTCCCGGATGTCAAAACCCAATATCTGAAAGCTGAATACTACAGACTTATGGCTGGACAGCGACTGCCGGAGGTAGCATTTGTTCATGCACTTGATACTGAAGCAGAAATCGGAACAAGACCGGGCTTTGAAAAAGTTCTGACTGAAAAACTCTTTATTAAGAGAAAAATCAATCAGTCTGAGAGTTTACAGCAGGCAATTGAAAATGGTGTGCCGGATGACGAGAACTTAAAGAAATTTGTATTTGATGATGCAGCAAACCTGTTTGAAGGTATTGTTGCTAGAGCAAATGTTATGAAAGGTCAGTTCCTTTCTACAGGTGCTGTAAAAGTCAAAGAGAACAATGTAGATCTGAATATTGATTATGGCGTACCGACTGGTGCAAAAGTCACTCTTACAGACTGGTCTAGTCCAGATGCGGACATCATGGGTGATATTCAGAAGATGGTTACAGTTGCAGAGGACAACGGTTTTGTTGTAAATAAGGCACTCACATCTCTCAAGATGATTAACTACATGAGAAACAATACTGCTATGCAGACAGCAGTTCTGGGAGCGGCAAATAAACGACTCCTGACAAAACAGGAACTTGCAAATCTGCTTATGCAGGAATACGGAATCACAATTGATCGTTGTGATGAGAAATTCCGTTTTAGAAAAGCAGACGGAACTCTTAAAACAGGCAGATACTTCAAAGAAGATGTATTTACTCTGTATGAAGCAGATGCCAATGGTTCCTTTGGTACAGGACTCTGGGGTGTAACACCAGAAGAACTTGAGTATAGACAGTTCATCCAGGAAGAGAACCGTTCATTTGTAACTCTTTCCATGTGGGCTACACAGGATCCAGTTGCAGTGTGGACAAAAGCATCCGGCATGTTCGTTCCAGTTGCTCCGAAAGCTAATGGCGGTATCGTTATCGGTACAAAGGGGGAATAAGCGGGCATAGTCTTGACGAGAACAGCCAGTCACCGGTTGTAGCAAGTGTTGATGATAATTCAAAACACAAGCACACAGAAAGCGAGCTGTCTAGTATGACTGTACCACAGTTAAGACAGCTTGCAAGTGACAATGGCTATGCCCTGACAGCAACTAACAAGGCTGGAATAATTTCCGAAATATTATCTCAGCAGAAATAAGAAAAGGGTGGTGATTTAGATGGATGAACAGCTCATTAATGATTTGACAGAATATCTGTCTGATGAGCCAATTTATTTAAATTTGATTTCTCTTTCGGTTAAAAGAGCCATGCGTTCATTTAAAAAGAAGAGGAACTACCCTTCTTCTTATACTGACGAGAAGATTAATAAGGATATGGAAAACTGCTATGATTGCATTATGGATTTAGCACTTTACTTTCTGGTTAAACAGGGGGCAGAGTTCCAAGGCTCTCATTCTGAGAACTCAGTAAGCAGAAATTGGGAATCGGAAACTGAGATATATGTCAATCATGGTGTATTCCCATTTGCGGGAAGTTTGATTTAATAAGATGGTTGGGTCACGTGGCACAGTATTTTTGTCCTCCCGAAGTGCCGCTGGGTTGCTTATATTCAGTAGGGAAAAGCAAATGTTAAGGGAGTGAAGAAAGGAACTGGCGATGGGATGTGAACATGAATGCTTTAATGAACACCGCTTGGAAGAAATTGAAAAAAATATTCATGATATGCAGGAAAAGCAGTCTGAAAGACACAAGGAATTTTATTCTAGAATTAATAAACTCGAACAGCAGACTGCCCTGTATAGCAATGACTTAGATCATATCAAAGAAACAGTCGATGAGATGAACAACAATTTAAAAATCCTCATGGCAGTCCCTGGCAAACGTTATGACACCATTATTGTATGCATTATAACAGCAGTCGTGGGAGCAGTTGTAGGATTTATATTGAGCGGTGTATTTCCTATGTAACAAATCGATTCCACTTGTAAGGGAGGACGGTGGAGTTATATGAATTATACAGACTTTTCGGAAGATGAAAGAAAATTTTATTTGCAAGAAGCAGGATTTAACTTACGTGAAGAGAAATTATTTAGATTGCGGGTTTATGGTGAAAAAACATTATGGGAAGCGTCTGAAATGATGGGGTACAGCCCAAGGACTATAGACCGGATTAATAAACAAATAAAAAAGAAAATTACTAAAGTTGCCCCGATGTATATTCGGGGCTTTTCTTTGTATTGTGGCGAAAACGTGACGAAATAGTGTCGTTTAAATATAAGACTTCCTTCTATATAATATAAGCATAAGGAGAAAATATTATGTTTATGTTAGAAAACCCTTATGAGGGATTATGGGAAAAGCATCTATCCATAGATGATATGGACATGATTCTTGAATCCAGAATAGGAGGAACGATTTATGGCAGGCTATCCATATTATCCACAGCAGCCAATAATGAACAATCCATATGGTCAAATACAACCATATCAGGACAGGTTGGCACAGTTGCAGAATAGTTATCAGCAGACAATGCCTTATGGACAAATGCAGATGCAACAGCCAATACAACAGGTTCCACAGATTGCCATGTTGCAAGGTCAGATGGTGGATGGAATTGATACTGTAAAGGCAAAAGATGTGGATATGTCCGGCAATCCTGTTTATTATCCAAAAACAGACGGAACAGAAATATATAAAAAACAATTACAGGCAGATGGAAAAAGCAGAATCTTTGTTTATCGGATTATAAATCCAGAAGAACAACAGCCAAAACAGGAAGAAAAACAGATTGACATTGAAGCAATGTTTAATCAGCTTCGGAACGATGTTTGTTCTGAGATCTCTGAAATAAAGAACATGTTCCCGACACAAATGTCGGAGACATCGGAAACTAAGCAGAATGGAGGTAGGCAGAGATGATGAACCCTATGCAACTTATGCAGATGATACGTAACGGTGGAAATCTACAGCAAACTATCATCAATATTATGAAAAAACAGTCTGGGAACAGCCCAGTTATAAACAATGCTATCAATATGATGGAAAAAGGCGACAGTGCAGGTCTTGAAAAACTTGCAAGAAACCTTTGCAAAGAAAAAGGAATTAATCCTGATGATATGTTATCACAGGTTAAGAACCAGTTCGGAATAAAATAAGCGGATAAATTACTTATCCGCATATTTCCAACCAAATCCGTGTGTTTGAGAAAAAATGCCTTTGCAACATTTCCCTATTTTGGACTCCGAACATCCAGTCGATCTGGAAGCTTCACCTATACTTCCAAAAGTGGCAATAATATTCCCAGTGTTTAAATCAATTTGACTCACTGGAATAGAAGATGCGTTTTGGAATCCAGTTTTCCCTAGCCACGGTTTAGAACCTTTGTTTATTCCGATTTTGTAAGCGTGCAAATTGTTTTCGGAAGACGTGCACCATTCAAGGTTATTTACACAATTATCTTTTTTGTTTCCGTTAATGTGGTTAACTTGAGGCTTGTTTTCCGGATTTGGGATAAACGCTATTGCAACAAGACGATGTACCATAAAATACGCAGGCTTTTTATTCCGATATAAACTGACTCGCAAATATCTCCCGTCAGCGCAGATTGGACTTAATATTTTGATTTTGGAATGATGGTTTCCTGATTGCAAACTTTTTACATTCCCTAGATTGCTTACTTGATAAACACCCTCGTATTTTGGAATGTCTTTCCATATTTCTTTCATAAAAATAACACCTTGCCTTTCTGATGTACGCCTTTATTGGTTGTGGGAAAATCACTAAGGCATGTGACTTTCGGGTCGCGAATCCCTATTCCCACATAAATATTATACTATATTTCATTTAACATTGCTACAAAATTGAGCTGAAAGCCCGGGATTTCTACTTGATTTGTAAAATAAATCAAATAGGAGGTTTGAATTTATGATGAATTCAAGCGGATATAGCCTTGCTGACATTGCGGCAGCAACAGGCTCTAATAATCATGCAGATGATGGCTACGGCTTCGGCGGTGGATGGGCATGGTGGATCATTATACTTCTCATCTTTGGTTGGGGAGGCAATGGCTGGGGCTTCGGCGGAAACAGAGGAAATGAAAGCACAGATTTCTTAGACTCTGCTTTACAACGTGGCTTCGATAACCAGTCCGTAATTAGCAAGCTCGATGGTATCAGCAATGGTATCTGTAACCTTGGTTATGACCAGTTGGCTCAGCTGAATGGAATCAATCAGAATATTTCTAATGGATTCCACGGCGTAGATAATGCTATCTGCAATCTTGGCTATCAGACCCAGCAGGGATTTAATAGTACAAACATTGCACTTATGCAGGGACAGAATGCATTACAGTCTCAGTTAGCTCAGTGTTGCTGTGAAACAAGAGAGGCTATCCAGGGTGTCAACTACAACATGGCTACCAACACTTGTGCTCTCCAGAACACAATGAATAACAATACCAGAGACCTTCTGGAAAACCAGAACAGCAATACAAGAGCAATCCTTGATTTTCTGACTCAGGATAAGATTGCAACATTACAGGCAGAGAATTCTGATCTGAAACGTGCTGCATCTCAGGATCGTCAGTCTGCACTGCTTACAACTGCTATGGCTTCTCAGACTCAGCAGTTAATCAATGCAATTAATCCGGCAGCTGTTCCGGCATACGTTGTTCCTAATCCGAACACTTATTATGGTGGATGCGGATGCAACAGTGGTTGTTGCTAAGTAACTCACCCTTAGAGGTTGATTAAATTCTAAGAGGTGGGTTGCGGCTCACCTCTTATTTGATTGAGAGGTAGAAATATGAGTTGTAAAAATGTATGTTCGCTTTGTTCGAAACTGATTCTGTCAACGTCTGTTGCGTTTACAGGGGGCAATCTTGTAATCACACTTCCGGCAGGTAGTTATTCAAATGGCTCAAAGTATTGCATTGTTATCGCACAGAGTATATCAGAAGCCACTACAATTAATGCCCCAGTAATGATTCAGGTAGGGACAGGAACAGCTTTATATCCATTGCAGAATCGTTGTTGCGCACAGGTTACAGCATCTGGCATAAGAACCAGAACAAAGTACGCAACAAGAGTAGCTACAAGTGCAACTGGCGGAGTATTCAAGATGTTAGGAAATCCGGCTTGTAGTCCGAGTAACAATTTAACAGCAATTAATGGTACAGCCCCAACAACAGATGCACCTGTTACACAGGCTGTTAGAAAGGGGGAACTGTAATGCATAAAGTTGCAATGGAAATGGGAAAATGGGCTATGGAAAAAGCCAAAACACATGGCTTTGATAATCTCAGTGCTCAAGACTGGGACGATCTGAAGGACTGCATGGAAGCTGTAAAGTGTGCGATTTGTGCAGATAAGGATTACAGAATCGTAGAAGCTATGGATGAATGCGAACAGGAAGAAAAGTATCTTGGACGTATGGGATATGACAGGTATCGTTATTCCAATGGCAGATTTGCTCCGAAAGGCAAAGGAAGTCGCATGGGATACAAGCCATATCTGTACATGGAAGATGATGACTGGATGAACGAGTATCTGAACAATCCAGAGTTTGAACGCAATATGTACCGCATGGGATATCATCCAGACCGTAGCGATATGAGGACGGATGGAATGAACCATAATCAGTCCAGATATGGTGAAAGCTATGACAGATACAGTGAGAATCGTAGACATTACCATGATTCCAAAGATACTGAATCAAAAAGAAAAATGGATGATTCCATGAAAGAGTACACATCTGACATTATCCGTAATCTTACTGAGATGTGGTCAGATGCAGATGCGACTCTTAGGCAGTCAATGAAAACTGACTTAACTCGTCTGATACAGCAGATGAATTAACAAATAAGAATTAAATTAAGTCCTTGTTGCAGAAATGTGGCAGGGACTTTTTATTTGAAAAGGATGGTGAGAAACCATGCTAAGACAATTTTACATGAACGGAGACTTATGGCAAGTTCATTTTGTTTCGCCCTATGATGATGTTTTAATTGACCGCACAGGACAGAGAACACTTGCTGTATCAGATTATTCTACAATGACAATTTCGATTGCAAATAATCTGTATGGGGAACTTCTGAACCGTGTGTTTATTCATGAATTAGGTCATTGTGTGATGTTCAGTTATGGTTTATTGCCAGAACTTCATCGCATGGTCAAGAAACGATATTGGCTGGATGCAGAAGAATTTGTGTGCAATATGCTTGCCGATTATGGATGCTTTGTAATTGGTGTTGCAAAAGACATTTTAGGAAACCGATTTACTTATGTTGCTCCTGTTGGGGCAGAAAGGATGATTGCATAGATGGCAAAAGCAGAAAATACAGTTATTTTTGATGGAATTCAGTATAAGCCCGGACAGGAATTGCCAGATTTAGGCAGTTGGGTATGTACAGGGGCAAAAGGCATGGTTCGTGATTATGAAGGACTGTCAAAAGACATTTCAAAACTTCCACATTATGTATCAAGTGGTTCGTCAGCATTATGCCTTGATACTTCTGAATTGTATGAATATCACAAGCCTACCGATACATGGTACAAACTGTAAGGAGGTACGGAATATGGCATTAACAGCAAAAAAGGTTTATGCAGTTTTAAATAGCAAGATTAAGGCTATGGAAGAAAAAATGAAACAGCCGATTACTTATAAAGGAAAAGTAGACACAGCCGATCTACTTCCGTTAAGTCCATCAATTGGTGATATGTATAATATTAGCCAAACCTCCACATATGGTGGTGCAAACACCAATGTTGTATGGAATGGCACAATATGGGATTCCTTAGGCTCTATTACAGATGTGACAGATGAACAGATACAAGAAGCTGTTAACCAATTTTTAACTCAGAACCCTATCGCACCGACATTAACAGACGATGGTATTCTTATCTTATAACAGAAAGGGATTAAAATGCGTATATTAAAATTTATCGTAAACAAACAAAAGATAAGACCAGACCCGAATTGCGATTTTAGCGGATTGGTAAAAGGCACATCGGGGTACTTAAAAGCATCGTTCTCGTTTTCACCAGAATGGAATGGATGTAAAGTTGCTGCATCGTTCTGGAGAATGGATCACGAATATCCGGTTCTTGTTCAGAATGGACAATGTGAAATTCCGTCTGAAGCATTAACATGGGATTATTTTTCTTTGTCCCTTATGGGAATGAAAGATAACGGCAACTATATTTTAACTACAGACAAAATATTAGTATCTCAAAAGGGGTGATGATCATGACAACAGCTTACGAAATGTTATTAGAGTCCCAGGCAACAGAAGATTCTACTGCAAACGTCAGTGATGTATGTCTGATTAACCCTGATACACGACTGATTACAGTTCCAGAAACACTTGTGATTGGTGGCGTAGAATCAGATAAAAATTCTGAAAGAATAAAATTTTCATGCCCCAAGGTAGTTGGAGATAATCTGGATTTGTCGGAATTTCAAATCAGAATAAATTTTAGGAATATCAGTGCAGCAATTCCACCAGTGATCGTTAAAGACCAATATATTTGTGAAGATGTAACTGTAGATGGTGATAACATTTCATTTTCATGGTTGATCGGGCGAAATGCTGCAAAAAACAGAGGAATCTTGCAGTTTATTGTGTGCGCAGTAAAGGTGAATTCTGATTCGGAAATCTTGATTGAATGGAATACTACTTTAGCACAAGTAGAAGTACTTGAGGGCATCGAAGTAAATGAAATACAGCCTACCGAATCAGAAAAAGATGTGATCGCACAACTTCTGAAAATAACAAAAGAAACATCTGAACAAGCAGTGACAGCAGTTAATGAAGCAAAGACAAAGGCACTCGAAGAAATTGAAATAGCAAAAGTACTTCCTCGTCTTAGTGACGATGGCGTACTTATTTTTTAGGAGGTTGAGAAATGGCAGATTCAATTTTAAAAATACGAACACAAGATGGGGATAAGCCTATTGGATATCCCGGGCTGGCAGACAAACCAGTTTCCGATAAAACATTATCTGTGGAGGGAGCATTCGCAGACTCCAAAGCGGTAGGGGATAAATTTGCGAAAGTAGACAGTGAGACTGCTTCGCTAAAGGAAGATATAGAGGGTATCACAAAAAAACATGTTAACCTATTGGAAAATTTACAATTTTATCCAGGAGAATTTTATACTTACGAAAGTCATAATGTATCAGAAAATTCTGATTTTGGTAGATTTGAGTTATTTAATATTAAAGCTAACGAGATCTATTATTTTAAAAATATTTTTTTTCATATATTTCACCTTTTTTCATCTCATTTTTCCTCACCGTCATTTTCATTTA
>ERZ1034920.255-NODE-255-length-43933-cov-5.994895_pt1 | contig 43933 bp, 30 predicted proteins | sample MGYA00520688_ERZ1034920 | MGnify/ENA primary metagenome ERZ1034920 (study PRJEB33766, sample SAMN09781785) | gut metagenome | biome: gut microbiome | host: Homo sapiens | place: Madagascar | study: EMG produced TPA metagenomics assembly of the PRJNA485056 data set... | reverse complement strand
CCATTCGCCCCCGTCCCCAATGGCACGCCATTGCACGTCCCGGCGCCGCATTCGCCAGACACAAAAAGGGAGGCCCGCATAAGCGGACCTCCCTCTCAGCTCTTATATGAAGTAGGACTTAGAGCTTGTGGACGTTGGAAGCCTGGAGCTTGCCGTTCTGACCAGTGGTGATCTCGAACTCAACGGCCTGGCCCTCGTCCAGAGTCTTGAAGCCGTCCATCTGAATCTCGGAGTAGTGGACGAACAGGTCGTCGCCATCCTCGCGAGAGATGAAGCCGTAGCCCTTGTCCGGATTGAACCACTTAACAGTACCCTGAGCCATGTCGTGCCTTTCGTTCTTAGCCCCGCAGGGCCAAATTGCTGCGCTCACGCGCGATACCGTGGCGTTGAGCCACAAGGAATATAGTACCCCGAAAATCGCTCCCGAACCAGAAGAAACCGTTTGCGAACCAATTGCGCCCGTCTGGGGAGAAGGACGTGCTGTCAGCCTGCGCGCCGGCCCTCCCGCGCGGTCGGGCCTACCTCGCCTGCTGGCACGTGGGCGTCGTGCGCACCGTGAGCGGCTGGTCGCCGGCGGCGGCAGGCGTGGTCACGGTGTAGGTGAGTGTGGCGTCGGTGCGCGGCATGAGCTCAAGCACGGAGTAGAAGACCATGAGGCCGTTGTGGGAGTGTTCCTCGGGGGCCGTGGAGAACGCCGCCGTGCCGGACGTCTGCACGTCGCTGATGGTGCCACCCGCAGGCGCGTAGAGGAGCACCGTGAGGCGCTCGTCCATCCAGTCGCTGGCATCATCCTTGCCGATGCCAGCGACGTAGGTGGGAAGCGACGCCTCCTCGTCCTCGCTCATGGTGCTCGAGAGCTTGACCGTCACCTGGTAGGACCAGCTGCCATCGGAGTTCTTCTTGCCCGCCCCCACGGTGACGTCCTTGTCGAGGAACCAGTCGAGCTTGGAGCCGCGGATGTTGTTGACGAAGACGCCCGCCACCGGGGCGGCCGACGTGTCGGACGCGTCGGGCAGCGCGGCGGCAAGCCCCAGCTCACGCACCACGGCCTCCTCGTCGTCGTTCTCCATCCAGGCGATGAAGCGGCCCTCCTCGCAGCCCCTCTGCACGGCAGAGGTCAGCTGTGCCGGGTCGGCGCCACCAAGGCCGCCCAGGATCTTGTCAAACGCCGCGCCGGCAGCGGCCGCAAAGATGGCGTCCTGCGTGGACGGGTCGTAGTTCCAGTAGACGTCGTGCATGAGCACGCGCGCCGCGTTGGTGCCGTCTATGGAGCTGCCGTCGGGAAGCTCGACACCGCCCACGACGCCCAGCAGGTACTGCAGGAAGACCGGGTCGAGCGCCACCACGCCGTCCACGTGCTGGCCGTACTTGATCTCCCACATCTGCGAGAGGAGCCCGGCCGCGCGCGGGAAGTCCGGCGTGAACAGCGTGTCTCCGGAGTCCGAGCCCATCTCGTGGGTGGCCTGGTTGAAGAGGACCTCCTCCTCGTCGGTCACGGGCAGCGCGTTCTCAATGCCCAGGGGCATCTTGGGCTGGAAGTCACCGATCTCCAGCTTGCCGTCGGTGACGGAGATGACGCCCTGGCTGCCGCCGTAGCCGCCGTTGGCGCGGATCTCCACGTTGTTCTCGGCAACCACAAGGTAGTTGCGGGTCTGACCGTCCGCGCCGAGCATCTGCGGCAGCACTGGAGCCACGCCCTTGGCGGTCTCCACGGCGCCGGAGAGCGCCTCGAAGCCGCCCTTGGCCTTGTCTACGAGCTCGGTCACCTCAGCCATGGAGGTGGCGCCGATGGCCTGGACCTTCTGGTTGGCGGACTGGACGGCCGGCGCCGCCTCGGAGAACGTGTCCGCAACGGCCTGCAGCACAGAGACGTTGACCGTGCCGTCGGAGAGGAGCTTGCCCGGCGTGACGTTCTGCAGGGCGTCCGCCAGCGGCAGCAGCGCGGACTCGGAGACATCGGAGAGCGCACCCACCAGCGTGCGGGCCGCAGAGACGTCCCCACCATAGACGGGCATAAAGGAAGCAAGCGTCCACAGCGGGCCGCTGGTCTGGTCCTTGATGTTGGCGCACAGGGCGTCAAGCTCGCGCAGGTCGGACGAGACGGACGCAAAGTCTCCCTCCTTGACCGAGTCCACGGCAGAGGTGGCAAGCCCCACGGCGGTCTTGGCCTGGTCCTTCACGGCCTTGGCCTGGTTGTAGAGCGTGAAGCCGCAGACGCCTCCCACGGCGAGAAGCGCCACCAGCAGCACGCCCACCACAATGCCCGCCGTGCGGCCACGGTGACGGCGACGCTTCTTCACGCGGCGGACAGGCTCCTGCGGCTGGGGGTCGTACCCGTAGCCGGCATCAAAGCCGTAACCGTCGCCGCCAACGGCAGGCCCGGACGCCGTGACGTCCGACTCGTCATCCCAGCTGCGGCGGTGCGGCGCCGTGGACTGCGCAGGCAGGGGCTCAAAGCGGCCCGTGGACTCGCGGCCGGCATCCCCCTCGGGGGTCTTGAAGTGCTTGGCCATCAACGCTCCTCACGTTCGATAAAAACTATATGAACGCTACCACAAGACAGCCCCCGGGGTGCAAACTCCCCCTAACGCCCAGCTATGCGCCAGCCCTGCGTCGCCGCCAGAGCGACCAGGCCGCAAGTCCAAGAGCACCCGCCGCACTCACCACGCACCCCGGCACAAACCCAGGCGAGACAAACGTCATCTCGAAGCTGTTCTGGCCCGTCGTGACCGGCACCAGCGTGAGGGCGTCTCCAAACGCGCCGCGGGTCTCCACCTGCGCGCCGTTGACCATCACGGTCCAGCCGGCCTCGTGCGGGACGGAGACCATGAGCCATCCGTCGGAGTCGGCCGACACGGCGCCGCTGATGCCGGAGCCGGAGAAGGAGTCAAACGTGGCCTGGTGCCCGGCGAGCTCGGACGTGACCTGCTGCAGGACGGAGAGGTCAAGGTAGTAGAAGGTACATTTGACCAAATCCGCCGGAACCGGCTTCCTAGACTTCAGATTACTTGCCATCGTCACGCGATGGGTGCCGCCGTCGGCTCCCTCAACGCAATCGAACGGCCTCGCCCCCTGCTGGAACTGCCAGCCATCCTGCTGAACCTGCCCGTCAACGCCAAACAGGACTCCATCCGAATAGCCGGCGGGGACGTCAGCGTACGCATAGCCAAGGCAACCAGCCGGAACGCTCACGTCCCAAGCATAAGAGCCAGCGTCGGTAGCAACCTCATCTGCCTGAGCAGGCACAAACAGGTTAACCTCATGACCACACAAGGCGCTCGCAAACCTATTCTGCCTTTCGAAGGTATTCTCACCCTCCAGCTTTGCGTTCACTGCGTCATTGGATACCTGATACCCCAACCCGCGCGCATAGGGATTCTCATAGGTGCTCCCACCAGCAACCGTCGCAATACCGCCAAGCGGCCTCTCCCCCGCAATCGACTGCCATGAGCAAACGTACTTCACACCCAGAAGCGCATCAGAAGCCAGAATCGGCTGCGAATACCTCACGGAAATCTGACCAGGTCGGCTATAGCCCAAGGCGCTCAGGAAGTCCAGGGCGTCCTGGTTGTGGGCGGAAGAATAGGACGATAGGCCCATGTAGCCGCGGCCCATCTCATCGTTCAGGGCCGCAAGGGCGGCACGCGTGAACGTGCGGTCAGCACGCCACATTCCTGAATCACGCCGACAAAGGTCGTCAAGTTGCTGAGAGGCCTGGCTGACATAGGAATCATGGAACTCCTGCGTGTAACTGCAATAGACCGTCGGCCACGCAAGAACGGCGCCCAAGGCTAGGTCACAGGCGACAAGCGCGCAGCACCCTACGACGCCCCAGCGCGACCGCACAATGCGGCCCAGCTTAGTGGGCTCGCCAGCCTCATGGGCAAGCGTTCTCCAAAGCCAGCCCGCAGACCACATCACCACGGGAGCCACAAAGATGCAGACGCGAGAGAAGAACCCCGTTGGAGCGCGGAAGCCGCACCAGATAGCCTGCAGCGGCGAAAGAATGATGCTCATAAGCATGACAATTATCAGGACGCCGAGGCCCCTCTTCGCGCGAACCTCCACCCTGCGAGAGGCAAAGAAGCCCAAGAAACAGCCCAGAGAGACCAGCCCGCAATAGAACTGTGGAACCGGCCTCATGCTGTCATAGAGAGCGGGCACAAGGCCACGCAACAGGCACCCAGGCGTCGTGGTGAAGAGCCTGGACACCATCTTACGCAGGGACCCAGCCCCAAGAATTGACTGGATAATGCCCAGAAGGCTCGTCTCCTCCACGCCGCCGCTTTCCAGCATGGCCATGACCGTGGGTGCGAAGGTCCAGGCGCAGAGCACCAAAGCCAGCAGCATGGGGCGGGCAAACCTCAGGGCGAGCTTCCGGAGCGGTACGTGCTCGCCAGATTCGTCACAACATCCCGCACACCACCACTCCAGGATGGCCACCAGGATGAGGAAGAGCACCGTCATGTAAGCCGTGTACCAGCAGCAGACAACGTCCGCCGCCGTGAGCAGGCACAGAGGCAGCCAGCGCCCGCGGCGCACCAGCTCCCACACGGCCCACATGAGCAGCGGCAGAAGGATGAGCGCGTCCAGCCACATGGGGTTGCGCAGGTTGGTTGCCGTCCACAGGCACCAGGTGTAGCCCAGCGCCAGCACGCCCGACCACCCGCGGCCCACGTCAAAGCGTCGCCGCAGGTAGAACATGGCGGCAAGCTGCATGCACCCCAGCTTGAGCGCATCTGCCACAAAGACGAAGAGCGTGAGGTGTGCCTCGTCAAAGAAGGGCAGCAGCAGGTTGAAGGGGCTCGCCAGGTAATAGCTGTAGAGCCCCCACGTATTAGCGCCCAGTCCACAGGCGGTTGAGTAGAACACGGACTCCCGCCCGGCAAGCACCCGCTTGAACCAGGCAAAGAAGTCCACGTACTGGTACCTCAGGTCCTCGGCGAGAAACGACTCCGCCCCAAACGGATATATGCCGCAAGCCGCCGTGGCGGCGCACAGCATGGCGACCGGAAGCAGGAACCACAGCAGCCACGCGATGACGTTCTTCTTAAAATGGCAAATCAATGAAACAGGACCTCGATAAGTCGGTGGGCAGCGGCACGCCTTCCATAGAGCTGGGTGTAATGGTCGAGAGCCACCTTCTTGCGTGCAAGAGTGCCCATGGAGCTAGGCGCAAAAGCTACAGAGACCATCTTGGAGTCAACGTTGTTGAGCCCCATCGCACCAAGTTGCTCGGTGCTCCAGTACTTGGAAAGGACGCCGCTCAAGGCATCCGCAATCTTGGCAAACCCTGCATCGGGCAGCTTAAGCGCATCGTAAAACGAGAAGTCCAACACGAAGGAGACCATTTGCGCGCCATAGGCATCGAGAAATCCGCCACGACGCCAGTCATCAAGAATCCTGTCAGCAATCTTGACGTGCTCGCCCATCTTGAGCGCAATGTCTCCGCTGATTCGGTCCATGAGAGAACCCGCCCTGGAAACCCGATAGTCGTAGAGCTTCTTGGAGCTCAGGACCGTCTTGCCCGCACGCGGATAGAGGGCAAAGTCAAAGACCTGGTCCTCTCCGAAGCGAATGGTCTCGTCGAAGAAAATCTCCCTCTGCAGCAGAAGGTCCCTGCGACATGCAGTTCTCCACGAGAAGGGCCTGGAGTTCTCTTTGAAGAGAAGGTCAAGGCTAAAGGTCTCGTAGACGACGTCCCTGGGACTAAGGGCGTTCTCAAGCCAGGGGTATCCCGCCTCCTTTGGGTAGCAGCAAGCGCCAAAGGTGACGACGTCGGCGTCGGTGCTGTCAAAGATGCCAACGATGGCCTCGCACGCATCGAGGTGGAAGCGGTCGTCGGAATCAAGGAAGCAAACATAGGGAGAGCCAGCAGCCCTTATGCCGGCGTTTCTCGCCGATGAGAGACCGCCGTTTGGCTTGTCAACAATCACGATGCGAGAATCACGGGCGGCCCACTCGTCCAGCTTCTTGCGGGAAGAGTCGGTGGAGCCATCGTTGACACAAACGATCTCTATGTCCTTGAGCGTCTGGTCGTAGAGGGACTGGAGGCACCAGTCAAGATAGTCCTCGACGTTGTAGACGGGAACAATTATGGAGATGCGGCTCATGCGGCAGCCCCCTTCTCGTTAGTTCTGCGTGCGGAAGACCCAAACAGCTTGAAGAACGCCGTCCTCGCAAGGAGAGCGGGCCCGCCAAGCGTAAGCAACCTGCCAATGGAGCCGCCGGCGTTCCTGGACCTCAGGAAGGCATCAGGCCTACGCGCGATTGCCTCAAAGTCGGCCCTGGCACCCGGCTCAAAGAAGGTCCAGTCAAAACCTCGGGAGAGGTCTCGGGAGAACTCCTCGCTCACGCGATCCACAAACTGCGGCCTGAGCTCGTCGGAGAGCCTGTCGTAGTTCCACAGGTAGCTGTCAAGCTTCATCCTAGTGAGGATGCCGCGGAGCTTCCGCAGGTCACCAGCGGAAAGGTCAAGACCGTCCAGGAACTTGTCCATGTACTCGTACTCGTCGCAGACGCAGAAGACCTTGCTGGGAGAGTTGACCGAGGAGGCCTCGTTGTCCTGGCGATAGCACAGAACGGGGGTCTCGAGGCAGGCCACGCGCCTCGCGCAGGCCCAGACCTTGAAGTTGAAGCCAGCGTCCTGGTACGAGGCCCCCGGGGTCTCCAGGAACCAAATGCCGTTCCGCTCCAGGAAGGATCGCCCGTAAAGCGCCGACCAGATGGAAGGCTTGCGGAAGAAGAGGGCAACGTCATCCAGCGGGGCAAATATACTGGCAGCCTCCCGCGCGTCAACGGCGCGGAAAAGCTCGCGCCGTTCCTCGGGACAGGACCAGTAGAGCCAGAAGTTGGCCTTGACCACGTCGGCCTTGGCAGCAACTGAGGCCTCGTGCAACCTGGCTAGCGCGTCAAGCTCAAAGAAATCGTCGGACTCCAGTATGGCCACATAGCGTCCGCGGGCCTCCCGCAGGCCCCGGTTCATCGAGGCGCCGTAGCCAGAGTTGTCCTTGTCGATGACCCTGAAGCGAGGGTCAACATCAAGGAACTCCTGGATGATGGCGCGGGAGCCATCCGTGGAGCCATCGTTGATGCATATGACCTCAAAGTCCTTGAAGGTCTGCATGCGCAGGGACTCAAGGCACGTACGGAGGTAGCGCTCGACGTTGTAGATGGGGACAAGGACCGAGACCTCAGGCTCCTTGGCAGAATCCTCGGCCATTCCCTACCTCGAGAACTTGCTGGTAAGCACGCGAGAGACGTAGCTGGCGCCGCCGGCAGCCCAGTAGCGCTTGATGGTCTCCTTCTTGCCAGAGCTCTTCTCGCAGGCACGGTGGACGGCGTAGAACTTGGGATCCTCGACGATCTCCTGGATCTCCTCGATCTCCCAGGGCTCGAAGTAAAGGAAGCCCCTGGTCTGCTCGTCGTCCCAGATGGAGCCGTCAAGATAGCCGGAGGCAATCTCGCCACTGGCAATCTCCTGGCGCATCTCGTCCCTGAAGCGGTCGAGGAACTCGCCCTTAAGCTGGTCGCCCAGACGGTCATAGTTCCAGCGATAGTTGAGGAACTTGGCGTGGGCACGAACGGGGCCCAGAGCCTGCTTGAGGTCCGGCCTCACCTCGTCAAGGAAACGAGCGATCTCAGCATGCTCGTCGCAGACGCAGTAGACCTTGCCCTTGGAGTTGACGGAGGAGTTCTCGTTGTCCTGACGGTAGTGGAGGAAAGCCCGACCCGAGAAGGCAAGACGCTTGGCACACGCAAGCACCTTGAAGGTAAAGCTGGAGTCCTGGTAGGAGGCACCGGGGGTGGGCAGGAAGCGGATGTCGTTCTTGTCCAGGAAGTCCTTGCTGTAGAGGGCAGACCAAATGGACGGCTTGGCCCAGAAGATCGAGGGGTAATCGATAGGGGCATGGGGACCCATCTCAATGAGCTCCGCGGAGGCCAGAGGGAAGTACAGGTTGTGCCTGTTGGAACGGGAGGGGTCGGGCTCGGACCAATAGAGCCAGAAGTTGCACTTCAGGACCTCAAGATTCTGCCTCTCGGCCTCGCCGTACATGTACTCCAGGGCCTCGGGGTCAAGGAAATCGTCAGACTCAAGGATGGCGATGTACTTGCCCGTTGCCGCGTCAAGACCCTTGTTCATGGAGTCACCGTAGCCGCTGTTGGGCTTGTCGATGACCTTGAAACGGGGATCCTTCTCCACGAAGGAGTTGATGATGCGAAGGGAGCCGTCGGTGGAGCCGTCGTTGATGCAGATGACCTCGATGTCCTCAAGCGTCTGCATCCGGGCAGACTCGAGGCACTCTTCCAGATACTTCTCGACGTTGCAGATGGGCACGAGCACGGAGACGAGCGGAGAGTGGGTGTCACTCATGAAGAATCCTCCAGAACAATCAAACGGACGGCAGAAGCAGTCAGACCTCAAGGCGCTCACTTAGCCAGTTTCTGAGCCAGTATATCGAACAGGCGCTGCAGGGGCTTGATGAGCAGAGCGTCGAGCAGAGCCGAGAGCAGAACGCAGATGACGATGGTGACGACGCTCAGCCCAACGTGCTCGACAAGCGAGACAACGCCATAGAGCTTGGGAACTGCGGCGGAGAGCGGTATCAGCACCATCATGTGAATCATATAGACCGTGAAGGAATGCCTGGCGCAGAACGAGATCGGCCTCCTCAGAGATGGCACAACCCCGTCTCCCAGCCAAAGCAGCAGGCCATAGAGGCCCACGTAGGTGATCAGATAGAACGGAGAAGTGTCGAAGGCGCCGGAGGAATATCCATAAAGCACCGCGGCGAGGGTCGCGAAGGGGGCCAAGACCCCGGCGAGCATGAGACTGCGTCGACGCGTAGCCTCCGCGAAGAGCTCCTCAACAAACGGGCCGATAAGGTAAGCAAACCAAAAGCCACCGAACATGAAAGAGTAGCCAAGCTCATAGCCAAGGTTGGTCATGAAGAAGCTGACCGTGAACCACAGCAGGCCAAGACACAAGAGGAGCTTCTTCTTGCTCCGGTCAAGTGACTCTATAACAAGGACGAGGAATGGCGTCACCGCAAGCATCGAGAGCAGCTGGAACACAAACCAGTACTCGCGATAGTCAAAGTAGTCGGCAGCATTCAGCACAAACGTCTTAAGAAAGTGAAGCGGAGTCCCAAGGTCAGGCCACATGTCATAACCGGTCCTAATGAGGAACAGCACAAGCACCGGGAGCAGAATGCCGCGTGCCTTTCTGACGTAGAAGCCGCGCCAGTCCTCGCCGTTCCTGCGAACCAAATTGAACTTTCCGGAGAGCATGAAGAAGATTGCGTTGGCAGTGAAGAAGATTGCCTGGCACAAGACCACGTACCAAGAGCCAAGGCGCCTTCCGGTATCGACCACGGTAAGCGCGTGCACACCAATGACCCAGGTCATGGCAACAAAACGCACGAAGTCGTACTTGAACTGGCGAGGCTTGGCAGAGGGGGCGCCAGCTTGTGCGCTAGTCTGGGCAGCCATCTAGTTCACCGCATCAATCTTGTAGAGACGCATGTCGTCACGGGAGAGCACGACTGAGAATCCCGGCGTGGAGTCGTCAATGTCCTCGATGCCCTTCCACTGCTCGGGAAAATAGGACCAGAAGTGAGGGGTATCGCCTAGCTTTTTGCCCTGGTCAAGAACCAGGAGATACTTAGCCCCCGTTTTGCGAACGGCGTCCTGAATGCTGCTGTCAAAGGCAACCTTGTCAAGCCCCTGTCTCACGGCGGCGCTCTCTTCCTTCTCGTTTTCGAGAGCGGACAGGTCAAAGGAGCGATAGTAAATGTTGGCGTTAAGCAGGGAGTACAGAAAGCCGCTACCGTCGTTGGGCTCGTTGATGATGCCGGACCCCTCGGGTATGAGCGAGAGCGCCTCCTGGGCAAACTTAAGTTCGTCCGTAGAAAGGACGTGCTCTGTCTCGAAGTCGTTCTCAGAGGCGGTCATGCTGGCGTAGTGCCCAAACGAGGTGTCCACGGAAGTCACTCCCCTGACCTCAAAGCTCGGACAGTACACAAGGGCGACCAGAACAGCAAAGGAGCCAGCGGCGGCCTGACGGGCAGTAAGGCGACGGGGAGACTCGCACTTCTCCTTAAGCGCGTCAAAGGCGCGGACAAGCCAATCCCAAACGGCCTGGGCGCCAACGACCGCCAGAGGCAGGGCAACGATGCAGATGTTTGCGGCCAGGCGGTGCGCATCCGTGTACCAGAAGCCGCCAAGCAGGTGCTTAAGCGTTCCCTCAGTCGAGATGTTGACGATGTAGGTTATGCAAACGAAGGCATACGAGATGTCCAGCCAGCGCAGCTTCTTGCTCTGGGCAACGCGCACAAAGCCCACAAGCACGAAGACCGCAAGGCCAAGCTGCACGGGATGCCAGGTGAACGAGAGCAAGAGGACATCCACAAGGCCCTGGAAGCGTGAGGACGTCTTGGGCCAGTTGAACTCAACAGTGCCTCTGAACTGGGGAAGCGAGTAGCAGAACACCCAGAACGCCACTATAAGAAGGGCTGTGACGCAGCCGACCGCCCGACCAAAGGCCTTGCCGCGCCCCTCCCGTGCCACCTCGGCCGCACGGTGCACGCAATAGGGGGCCAGGAAGGCGCCCAAGAGGAAGATACCTGCGGGCTGCGCAAGGGCGACTCCGATGCAACCCACGGCAAAGACCAGAAGCGAGGCCAGCGCCCTCGAGCGAGAGGTCTCGCGACCGATTCCTCTGATGAAGCAGGCAGAAACGGACGGCACCAGGGCATAGGAAAGAAGCATGGGGTAAAGCGGGCCAAAAGTCACAAAGTCCCAGACGGAGGCCGTGAAGGCGACGGAGAGAAAGGCTCCGAGAAACAGCAGCCGCTTGTCCCTGGTCAGGGCCTTGAGAAGCACATAGACGCCCAGCGGGAAGACCACGCAGAGAAGCATGGCGTTAACAGCATTGATGCCAACGGTGATGGGAATGTCAAGCGCCTGAACGACCATAGAGACAAGGCCATGCCAGGCAGAGGGGTAGAAAGAGCTCGATGACCACAGGTACGGCGAGGCGAGGGAGCCAGCGGACTCCAGGTAGACAGCCGAGTTGAAAGAGGAGTAGTTGCCAGAGTCCACAAAGGAACGGATGGAATTGAGGTGATGCACGTTATCGAATGCCTGGTAGAAGGAGGCTGCAGTGTCGAGGTTGCGCACGAAGAAGACGGTGCCGACCGCAACCCCAACGATTGCGTAGAGCATGGGCAGTCCGACCGAAAGAGCCGCACGCTCGCGGAGGTCGGCAGCAAGCCTGAGCCGTCTTCTCCTTGCAACGAGACAGACCAAGGAAATCAGGAGGGCGAGGGCAAGCGCCGGGCAAAAGAGAGAGCGGAAAGAAGCGCTCACACCCAAAGCGGGAAAAAGAATAGCCAGAACGGCATAAGCCGCCACGCAGAGAGCCGGTGCGCAGGCCAGAGAGGCGCCAAAGGACGCTCCCGCCGAAAGCAGCGCAACAAAGCCGGGTGCAAATAGTGCCACCAGGCACAGCGCGCTGGCACAGAGGAACTGAAACCACATAAGCTAAGGCCCTTTTCAGTCAGCTGATACAAAAACCTAATAATTATACGTTCATTACTCCCCCACCATCAGATACCGACAGTTGGCGCAGGCTCATTGCAGTGGTTGCATACCCCCAGGGGTCATTAACATCAATCCAAGCGGGGAAGACGCACGTTGCGTACCGTATAATTGGCGAAATTCGATTTAAGTACATCCCTCCCCACGAAGGGTTGCGCAACATGACCGTTGCCATAGTTGGCCTCGGCTACGTAGGCCTTTCACTCGCATGCCTGCTCTCCAAAGACAACAACGTCATTTCCCTTGATATTGACCAGAGAAAGGTGGGCCTCATCGAAAGGGGCATCTCGCCAATTGCGGACGCAAAGATCGAGGCATACCTCAAGTCCGAGGCCGCAAAACTCCATGTAACCAGCGATGCCCCTGCCGCCTACGAAATTGCAGACTACGTCGTGATTGCCACGCCAACCGACTACGACGAAGGCGCCCACCGGTTTGACACTTCGAGCATTGATAACGTTCTCGCCACGGTGGAATCATGCAGCCCCAAGGCCATGGTGATTATCAAGTCAACCATCCCCGTCGGCTACACAGAGGCAGCCTCGCATCGCCACCCCGGCCTGAGCATCATTTTCTCGCCCGAGTTCTTGCGAGAAGGGCACGCCTTGGAGGACAACCTCAACCCATCACGCATCATCGTGGGCGTTGCCAAGGAAAAGGATCGCGCCGCTGCAGATTGTTTTGCGCACCTTCTGCTTGAGTCTTCCGAAACCAAAACAGCTCCCGTCATGGTTATGGGCTCATCGGAGGCCGAGGCCGTTAAGCTCTTTGCAAACACCTACCTTGCTCTCAGGGTCTCGTTCTTCAACGAGCTGGACACCTATGCTGAATCCCGCTCCCTGAGCACTCAGCAAATCATCCAGGGCGTCTGTCTTGACCCGCGCATTGGGGACGGATACAACAACCCGTCCTTCGGCTATGGAGGCTACTGCCTGCCAAAGGACTCAAAGCAGCTGCTGAGCAACTACCATGACGTTCCCCAGAACCTCATCCAGGCCATCGTGTCCTCAAACGAGACAAGGAAGCGCTTTGTCGCCAAGCAGGTGCTCGCACGCCATCCAAAGGTCGTAGGCGTCTATCGCCTGGCAATGAAGGCCGGCTCGGACAACTTTCGTCAGAGCGCCTCAATTGACGTGTTGGAGCTTCTCAAAAAGCTTGGCGTAGGGGTCCTCATCTATGAGCCCAGTATCAAAGATACAACAGCCTTTGACTGCGAAGTGGTCAACGACATCACGGTATTTGCCAATCAATGCGACATCATCATTGCCAATCGCTGGGAAGACGAGCTCGCCCCCTTTGAGCAAAAGGTGTACTGCAGGGACCTGTGGAGAAGAGACTAGGCAGCCAACGTCCGACCAGAATCAGGAGAATGATCGTGAGCAACCCAATCGTTTCCGTGATTGTCCCTGTCCACAACGCCGAGAAGTACCTGGAGCAGTGCCTTGAGTCCATCCTCGGTCAGACCCTCGGCGACATCGAGGTAATCTGCGTCAATGATCGGTCGACCGATGGCTCCGCTGTGATTCTCGATAGTTTTGCAGAGAAGGACCCCCGTCTTTCTGTCCTGCAGAGTCCTGGTCTAGGCGCCGGTGGAGCCAGAAACATTGGCCTGAGAGCTGCCAAAGGCAAGTATCTCTCCTTCCTTGACGCAGACGATTTCTTTGAGCCCGACATGCTGGAAGCCACAGTTGAGCAGGCCGAGAGAGACAACAGCGACATCGTGGTCTACGGAAGCTGGGTCTACGACACGGTCAAGCAGTCAAACCGTCAGGCAAAGTGGAGATTGCAGGTGGATAGGCTTCCGCCGGAATGTCCATTCAAGCCATCAGATATCTCGGACCGTTTGTTCGACGTCTTTGGCAACGATGCATGGAATAAGCTGTTCCGCGCATCGCTCATCAGGGAGAACGACCTTCTCTTCCAGGAGATTAGCCGGACCAACGACCTCCTCTTCACCTGCGAGGCCCTGACCCGAGCCCGACTAGTCTCAGTGATAGACCGCTGCTTTGCCCATTACCGCGTGGCAATTAAGACTAGTCTGCAATCGACCAACGATCGCGACCCACTCTCGTTCCTCAAGGCGTACGAGGCCCTCTATTCCTACCTAGAGTCCAGCGACCTGCTGCCGCAATACGAGGAGACCTTTGTCAACCATCTCGTGGACGGCATTTGCACAAACGTGAGCTCCGTGCACACGATGGATTCCGTCAGCCTCATCAAAGAGGCCGTCGTTGTATCCATTGAGCCAAAGCACCGGATACTTGGGCAGCGGCGAGAGCTCGTGCGCAGCGAGGCCCAACTCGCCGAGTACGAAAGCCTCATAAAGGACGATATCCCCACGCTCCTCTTCAAGCAGACGGTCTCCCTGCGCGCGGAGCTCGAGGATTCCTACTGGTACGCCGACTGGTGTGACTGGAAGCGCTGGGCACTGGAGAACGAGGCCAACGAGCATCGCGAGCAAATCGAAGAGCTTCGGCAAGACCTCGCCGAGCGTGAACGCGAACTCGACGACCTGAAGGCCACGTTCGCGGTGCGCGCGAGAAACAAGGTGCTGGCGGCCAAGGCCCACCTGAGCCGCCAATAAGAATGGGGATCGCGACCGGCAAAAGGTCGCGACCCCCAAGTCTTAGCGAGCAGCTCCAACCCCTACCACTTGATGTCAACGTGGAGCTTATCGATCATGAAGCGGTAAAGCCCCAGGAAGGCAGGCATGGCGTGGGCCTTGTAGACCTTCTGGACCACCAGGAGCTTTGAGAGAGCGCCGCCACGAGGCCTGACGTAGGACCAGTTGATGTACGGGGACTTACGCCAGGTGGGGAAGTTCTTGTCCAAATAGGCAGTCATGTCGGAGATGACGGCCTTGATGTCAACGTCCTTGGAGCACGAGAGACGGAAGACCAGGGAGACGCCCAGGTGCAGGAAGGCAACGGCATCGAGCATGCCCAGAAGCTCGGGGCGAGCCTCCTCGTAGTAGCCACGTATGCAGAGGAACGCAGCGAGGATGGACTCGAGCTGCTCCTTGCGAACGGTGTTGATGATGGAACCGGCCCTCACCATGTAGTGAACGAGGGCGTCCGGGACAAAGACGACCTTGCCGTGCATGTCGCAGTAGGCAAGCAGGTGGAACGCGAGGTCGTCAAGGACAGTGGGCGGGTTCTCGAGGTTGCGCATGTTCTTGAGGACGCTAGCCCTGAAGCACTTGTTCCAAGGGGCTCCGTTGAGCTCGACGAGCCTGCCGGGATCCTCGTCGATGACGAAGGAAGCGCGAGGTGAGGCCATCTCTCGGGAAAGGCGCTTGTTGGTGTCAAGCTCGATTCGGTCAAAGCCGCAGACGGCAATGTCGGCGTCGTTGTCCTTGGCAGCGCGATAAAGGGACTCCGCAAAGGTGGGCATGGCGTAGTCATCGCTATCAAGGAAGCCAATGTACTCTCCCCTGGCGATGGCGATGCCGTCCCAGCGACCCTTCCACACGCCCTCGTTCTGCTTGTCGATGACGACGACCTTGCCAGGATAGCGGGCCTCGTAGTCTCGAAGGATGTCTATGCAGGAGTCGGGCGAGCCGTCGTTGATGCAGATGGCCTCGATGTTATCGAGCGTCTGGTTGACGAGGGAGTCAAGGCACTTGGGCAGGTACTTCTCGACCTTGTAGCAGGGGACGATGATGCTCAAGGCAATGGGCTGAGCGTCAGCCATGGGGCAAACCTCCAAGAACAGGCCGGGGTCACCGCCACCAGCCGCGCGTATCGACAATATTTAATTATAGAGCCTGCATTGGCTTTTTCCACCTTGATTGCTTTCTTTGCGAGCCGCGCAAACCAATCAGTATCATGAATAGGTTCACGAATCACACCCGCGCACCTCGGATTGGTTATCTCATGGCTCACGCTCAGACAGTCCCCTCTATGAAGGCAAACATTGCATGGAACACCATCGGCTCGGTCTTCTACCAGGGCTGCCTCTGGCTCATGACCGTCCTCGTGGTCAGGTTGAGCGCCGACTATCAGAACTCCGGCATGCTCGCCTTTGCCATGAGCATCGGAAACATCTACACGGCCCTTGGCACCTACACCATGAGGACCTACCAGGTCTCCGACGTCAAAAACGAGAACAGCGCCGGCAACTACGTGGCGCTGAGATTCGTAACCGTCTTCGGCGCGCTGATTGCCTGCGGCATCTACGGACTCGCCGTCAGCCCGACGCCTGCCACGCTCATCGTAGTAGCGGCATTCCTGCTCTTCAAGGCGGACGAGTCCTTTGTCAACGTCATGTACGGCTGCGATCAGAAGGCCATGCGCCTGGACTACGTGGGGCAGTCGCAAATCATCAGGGGCTGCCTGGTCGTGGGCATCTTCGTGGGCGGAATGCTCCTCACCGGCAGCCTGGCCCTCACCCTCGTCCTCATCTTCCTGGGCTGCCTGAGCGTCACGGTCTTCTTTGACACCAGAAAGACGTCTGCGGTGGTGGACTCCCTCCGCCCTCGCATCACCCGCGAGCGTTGCCTCAGGCTTCTGAGGGTCTGCCTTCCCTCCGTGGCTGGAAACGTCATCGGCGGCCTGGTAATCTCTGCCGCGCGTCAGTACTTTGGCATCTCCTTTGGCGAGAGCGCTCTGGGCATCTACGCCTCCGTGGCCACCCCCTGCGTCATCATCCAGGTACTTGCGCAGAACCTCTACACGCCTCTGCTTGGCCCCATTGCCGAGAAGGTCAGCGCCGGAGACGCCAAGGCAGCCCGCTCGAGCGCGCTGCGCCTCTTCTTGCTCGTGGGCGGCGTGGCGGCGGCACTCTCCGTCGCGCTCTCAATCTTTGCCGAACCCCTGCTGACCCTGCTCTACGGTGAAACCATCGTGCCCCACGTAGGCCTTCTGCCCTTTGCGATGATCGTGACCACCGAGGTTGCCCTCAACTTCGTCCTGACCGACCTGCTCATCGTCTACAAGAGGCTGACACAGACATTCGTGGTCAATGGCATCGCCTTCGCCGTCATGGCGCTCTCGGTCAAGCCCTGCACCGACCTCTGGTACATGAACGGACTCAACTACTCGCTCATCGTCGCCTACACCATCTCTGCGGCATACGGCCTGGTCGTTCTCTTCCTGGCATCGAGGGGCAAGAAGGACCAGGTCGTCATCACCAAGTAGGAGCTCCTAGTAGGGGCCAAAGTCCAGTCGATACGGATAGTGGTTCTTGCGCTTCTCGACGGGGGGAAGCTTCATGTAGTCACCATAGCCACGGGTGAGAATGGCATCGTATGCCCTGGGGAGCTTAACCGTAATGTTCTCGAAGGACACGTCGATGGTGTCCTGCAACTCCTCCCTGGTGACGGCCCAATCAAGGGGGCTGCGATCAGAGAAGTCCGCGATCCAGGAGGTCTGCCGGCCCTCGCAGGCCCTTGCTGCCGCTTCCCACTTGCCCTGAATCCAAGGCGCCTTGGCCCCAAACAGCTTGAGCGCACCATGGGCAAGGCCGCACGCGGCGAGCACGACGGCCTTCTTCGCCCCGTCAAAGGGGAGGTAGGGCGCCGGCGTGGCCCTCAGGAACATGAGACGGCCCCAGATCCAGGTCTTGCGAGCTTGACGCTTGTACTCGCGCTGGTCATCGGAGGCGGCATCCAGCGGAAAGACGTCAATGCTGATGGGCTTCTCGTAGGTGCATGCCCTGTAGAACTCGGGAATCATGACGGTGTTCTTGAGGGTCAGATACGAGTAGGTGCAGGGAAAGTCATCCCTCGTGCGGGAGTTGACGATTTCAAACTCATCCCCCAGCTCGGAAGGGGCCTCGCGCAGAAAGCGCTCGTACTCGGAGCGCTCAAGACACACGTCCACGTCGTCGTCCCAGGGGATGAAGCCCCTGTGCCTCACCGCGCCGATGGCGGTTCCGCCGTAGACCGCGTAGTTGATGCCCAGCTTGCGGCAGACGCGGTCAAGCTCGCCCAGGATGCGTGTGGAGAGCTCCTGCACCCTGACAAGCTCCTCGGGGTTCTCGTATTCCTTGAAAGCCATCGACTCCTCCAATACCTACGCGTCTACGCGCCCAGAAGGGCACCCGTCGGCCCAAACTGGTACTCAACGCCATCAATCCATTCGGTACCCATGACCATAGCACCGTCAGTGCCCAGGTAGTACCAGCTGCCGTCAAGGTCGAGCCATCCAGTGCTCATCTGTCCAGAGCCCGAGAAATGGTACCAAAGGCCACTGACCTTCTCCCACCCCGTGACCATGGCGCCGTCAGCGTCAAGGTAGTACCACTCCCCCGCCACCTTCTGCCAGCCGGTTGCCATGGCGCCAGAGGACCCCAGCCAATACCAGCTGCCGCCAAGACGCAGCCAGCCGGTCGCCATGGCGCCGCCAGAGCCAAGGCAGTACCAAGATCCACCTACTCGTTGCCAGCCAACCTGCATCTGTCCCGAGGAGTCCAGCCAGTACCAGGAGGCACCGTCAAGCACCCAACCGGTCTGCATCTGGCCAGAGGAAGCAAAGAATGACCAGGAACCGTCCACCTGGCGCCACCCGGTTGCCATGGCGCCGGAGGCGTCAAAGTAGTACCAGCTTGACCCGATCCTCTTCCAGCCGGTGCACATGAGGCCATCGGCGCCCACGTAGTACCAGGCACCGCCGTCACTCACCCATGAGCTGCGGAAAGGCTCGCTCGAGCAGTCAAACCAGAGCCAGCCGCCATCCCCGCGAATCCAGCCCGTAAAGGAGGCGTTTGGTAGGCCACCCTGGTAGCAGCGGTAGGCGCCAGTCTCCTCGGAGTAGTAGACGCGGGGCTTTGAGTAGTCAAAGTTGCTGGTCACGCCCGTGGCCGAGAGCGTGACCACATAGGCGTCAAGGCCATCGGCATACACGTCATCCGTTGAAGCGTAGCGCGACCCCAAGTTGGCCAGGGACTGCGCGGTCTGAGCCGGAAGCATGGAATATTTGCCGGTCTGGAAGACATACAGGGGAGACAGCGCGTCAAGATAGGCCGCTGTGTTGGAGCCCGGACAGCCGTGGTGGCCCATCTTGAGGAAGTCGACGCTGCCAACCTGGGAGGCAAGCTCGTCCTCGACTCCGGTAAAATTGTTGATATCCCCGGCCAGGAAGGCCGAGTGAGTGCCAACGGTAACCTCCACGCCCAGAGAAAAGCAGTTGGCGTCAAAGACTCCCGCAGTCTGGTAGTCCGTCCCCGTGTTGTACAGCTGGATAAGTGCGCTGCCAAGCATGAAGGACCTGTTGAGGTGGGCGAAGTCCTGAATCAGTTGGGCGCCGTAATCAACCTCGGCCTGTTGGGCCGCCTCGACGAGGCGGTCGTATACGTACTGGTTGTCCCAGAGGTGGTTCTCGTCAGTGATGTAGCTGTCATCGTAGCGGGGCGTGTAGATGCGCGACGGCTTGAACATCTGGATGACCTGGCTCGCAGAGCCAATGTGGTCGCTATGGGGGTGAGTGCCAATGTAGAAGTCCAGGTTTCCTGGCCTGACGCCAATCTTCCACAGGTACGGGATGACCTTGTCCTCGACCCCGCAGCCAATGATGATGCCTTCCCTCAGCGGATAGCGCTGATCAGAGCCGTCCGGGTAGGAGTTGTCTTCTCCAGAGTCAACGATGCCAAAGCGCCCATTGCACTCCACCACGATAGCCTCTGTGTAGTTGAAGGGCAGCACATGAATCTTGGCCTCAAACGGCGAGGCCAGGGCCTTGGCGGGCAGCATGAGCGCGCCGATAAGCACGACAGAAAAGACAAGCAGACGGGCAAAAGGCGTCCGTCCGCGCATTGGAGCATGAGGCATTGAGCGAACCTGTTTCCAGAGTCAGAGACCATCATCGCAGACCACCAGGGTCGTTGATAGCATACCGCATCGAAGTTTATGAGCTAATTGCCGAGGGCATCCCGCAGGCACCGAGCAGAGGAACTTGTTAACCGATGACCAGGAACAATCTCAAGGTCATCGCAATTTCCAAAAGAAAAGGTCGACTGTCCATATGGAACAGCCGACCTTTAGCTGGATGCAGAATCCGTAGGTTACCCGTATCAATACCGTTTACCTGTAACGCTAGCAATCGTCCGCATTCGAGAGTCAACATTGTCCATAAGCGGGACCATGAAAACAAACTAGCGCGCCAAGCAAGGAGCCCCCGACGTTAGTTTCTTGAACACGTCAAACAAACTCGCGCACTATGTGCCTAGCCGACCCACTTGCCGTCTGCACCAACCCACCAGGAACCAATCCACTGGCTGGTGGCCATGGCGCCGGAGGAGTAGAGGTAGTACCAAACGCCACCAACCCTCTGCCACCCAGTAAGCATGGCGCCAGAGCTGGAGAGAAGGTACCAGCTGCCGTTAACCCACTGCCAGCCAGTTGCCATGGCGCCGGAAGCGTCAAGCCAGTACCAGGCATCGTCGACCCGCTGCCAGTCCGTCTTCATGGCGCCAGAGTCATCCAGAAGGTACCAAGACCCGCCGACCTTCTGCCAGCCAGTCAGCATGACTCCTGAGCAAGAGAGGTAATACCAGCTGTCATCAACCATGCACCAACCGATAGTCATGGCACCGGAATCGCCAAGGTAATACCAGAGGCCTCTGTTGCTGACCCATCCAGTCTGCATCCCGCCAATCACGTTGGCGTAATACCAGGCAGAGCCGTCCCAAATCCAACCCGTGGCCATGGCTCCCGTATAGGGGTCAAACCAATACCAGGATCCACTTATGCTGCGCCAGCCGGTCTGCAGCTTGCCAGAGCTCATGTAGTACCAGTTGAGGCCATTCATCACCCAGCCATCGCCGACGGCCTCGCCGTCAACGTAGGGCACCCAGGAGTCGATGGAGCTACCCTTCCAGCTGCAGTACTTCCAACCGGACTGACGATATAAGTCGTACTGGTAAGAAAGGCGTCTGGTCATGTACGTCGCCAGGTCGTCAACGTAGGAAGACCAGCTCTTGCCGTCGACCCTGTTGTAGGGGACCCACTCGTCCTCTAGGGGCGCAATGCCCCAGACCCTCTGGTCCATTGCCTGTGAGGCGGCAATCTGGCTACGGTAGAACGCAAGGGAGCGAAGAGCGCCATCTGCCGTCTGGGCATTCTCATCGCCAAGCAGAACGCCCCAGACGACGGGGTACAGCCTTGACCTAAAGACCTCGCCCGCCTTGGCCAGCAGGCTGGAATTGCCACTCAGGAAGGACCGTGCAAAGGCACTGGACGAGGAGGCGCAAGAAAGGTCGAAGGCTCTATCGCAATCCCAGACGGGACCAACGTAGATCTTTCCGCTTGACCGGGGAACATAGAAGTAGCTCGAGCTATAGAGATAATCGCCGTCAACGACAAAGTCCTCGGTCAGTCCCATCGCAAGCAGAGAGTCGAGGCCAAACAGGTCCTCGACGCTAGTGCCCGTCACCGGATCGGTCCCGCCGTTGATGACGGCGTCTATCCCCGCACCAACAAGCTCGCTGACATACACGGACTCCTCGTACGTCGCGTACTCGGGCGTATGAACGGTGAAGAAGTGGGTCTTTGAGTAGAACACGGAGACCTCAGCACTGGGCAAGGCCTTGTCGTCAAGTTCCACCAGATAGCCGCCGGTGATGTCGTCGGGGTTGCTGAGCCCGGCCACATAGCTGAACTCGCTGCCGCGCGAGTTGGTGGCCCATTCCCTGTTTGACCAGGGTTTCTTCCAGGCAGAGGGGCCCTCGTTGGCGTCTTCGTTTGCCTCATCGAGGTCATCGATGTTGACGCCGTTCTTCTCGACCTTGACCTTCTCGGTGAGCAGATAGCTGCCGCGGTACTCGCCGTTGTAGTAGAGGTCACAAGGCTCGCAGCTGGGAGTTCCCTCGGAACCCATGTAGAGAGCAAGCTTGAAGGAGACCGTGTTACGCAGCAAAGTGGGATCCGCCGCATTGGCAATGAGAAGCCAAGTCTTGGTCTTCTCGCCGGTGCCCAGAAGGTCCGCCTTCTTGGAAAGCTTCATCTGGTAGGGCTTCTTTTCGGAGTTAGTCCAGGTGGTGTTGCCACGACCTCGGATTGCGTCGAGCGCTCCGTCATAGACGACGCCATCGACGTCCGGAGAAAGAACCGTGACCGTGCCGCCGTCCGAGACGGAGTGAGACGCGCTTGAGTTGACATAGCTGATGTCATGGTTGGCGTTGACAAACACCGAACGGATGCCGGAAGACTTCATGACGGTAAGCCGCACCTCGGAGGTGCCGTCAAGCCTCACCCAGTTGACCTGAGAAATTATGACAAATGTTCCCGAAGTTTTGACATGGGATCGAAAGGCAGGAAACAGCCCATTCATCCGTTTTGCAATTACCCAACGGCGACGTTCAATTTTGATTAGCATTAATTCATCCTTGAACAGGACGTTCACAATCGTTAGACTAATCAACGATTTTGAACGCAACCACAAGGAGCCGCAATGCTCAGCAAGAACCAGTTCGAGGTACTGAACGCCCTCAGGAAGGCCCCGGGAGCCAGCCAGCGCGACGTGGCCGCCTCCTCCGGCCTCTCCCTCGGCACCGTCAACTCCACCCTCAAGTCCCTCCAGGAGGAGGGCCTGGCCGAGGGCGGCAAGCCTACCCCAGCCGGCATGGAGGCCCTCGCCCCCTACAAGGTGGACAACGCCGTCATCCTGGCCGCAGGCCTCTCGTCCCGCTTTGCCCCCATCTCCTACGAGAAGCCCAAGGGCGTCCTGCGCGTCCGCGGCGAGGTCCTCATCGAGCGCCAAATCGAGCAGCTGCGCGAGGCTGGTATCGAGGACATCACCGTGGTGGTGGGCTACAAGAAGGAGTACTTCTTCTACCTGCGCAAGAAGTACGGCGTCACGCTCGTCAACAACGACGAGTACGCATCCCGCAACAACAACGGATCGCTCTGGCGTGTTCGCGAGCGCCTGGGCAACACCTACGTTTGCTCCAGCGATGACTACTTCACCCAGAACCCCTTCGACGCTTACGTCTTCAAGGCCTACTACTCCGCCCAGTACGCCGGGGGCGAGACCAAGGAGTGGTGCATGGAGACCGGCGCGGGCGGGCGCATCACAAAGGTGACCGTCGGCGGCTCCGACTCCTGGTACATGCTTGGCCACGTCTACTTCGACCGCGCCTTCTCCCAACGCTTCGTCAAGATCCTGGAGGAGGAGTACGACCATCCCGAGACCACCGACATGCTCTGGGAGGACCTCTACGTCGAGCACATCAAGGAGCTTGACATGGTCCTTCGTCCCTACCCCGCCGGCGTCATCAACGAGTTCGACTCTCTCGACGAGCTGCGCGCCTTCGACCCGCACTTCCTGGAGAACGTGGACTCCGAGATCTTCGACAACATCGTGGCCGTCTTGGGCTGCACCAAGGCGGAGATCCACGACGTCTACCCCCTCAAGCAGGGCCTGACCAACCTCTCGTGCCACTTCGCCACCAATGACGGAGAGTATGTCTACCGCCATCCTGGCATTGGCACGGAGCTGCTCATCAACCGTGCGGGCGAGGTAGCCGCCCAGAAGGTTGCCAAGGAGCTGGGCATCGACGAGACCTTCATCCACGAGGACCCCGAGCGCGGTTGGAAGATCTCGCACTTCATCCCCGACTGCCGCAACCTCGACCCGCACGACCCGGCGCAGGTAGCCAGGGCCATGCGGATGGCTCGCTCGCTCCACGAGTCCGGCGTTGCGGTTGAGACCACCTTTGACTTCTACCAGGAGGCCAAGCGCTACGAGTCCCTCCTCCTCGAGAAGGGCCCCATCGACATCCCGGGCTACGCCGAGGACGCCACTGACGCAGACGCCCTCGAGGCCTTCGTCGTCGACGACGGCGCTCCCACGTGCCTCAACCACAACGACTTCTTCATGCTCAACTTCCTCATCGACAAGGCTGACAAGTACTACCTCATCGACTGGGAGTACTCGGGCATGAGCGACTACGCCAACGACTTCGGCACGTTCTGCGTCTGCTGCCAGCTCTCCCCCGAGGAGGTCGACGCCGCCCTTGAGGCCTACTTCGGCCGCAAGCCCACCCGCGCCGAGCGCGCCCACAACCTGGCCCACATCGCCCTGGCCGGCTGGTGCTGGTACCTGTGGTCCCTTCTCAAGGAGGCCGAGGGCGACTTCGTCGGCGAGTGGCTCTACATCTACTACAACTACGGTCGCGAGTACCTCACCCGCGCCCTCGAGCTCTACAAGGAGGAGCGCTAATGAAGTACGGACTGTTCAGCGGCATTCTTTGGGGCCTTGACACGGTGGTCCTGGGCATCGCCCTCTCCATGAGCCCCTACATCGGGACTGCCGAGGCCATCGCCTTTGCCGCCATCGCGAGCTCCTTCCTGCACGATGCGTGCTCCGCAATCTGGCTCATGCTCTACATGGGCGCCAAGCGCCGCCTCAAGGACACCCTCGCCGCGCTCAAGACCAGGAGCGGCAAGGTCGTCATGCTGGGCGCCCTTCTCGGCGGTCCCATCGGCATGACGGGCTACGTCATCGCCATCAACAACATTGGCGCGGCCTACACGGCCATCATCTCCGCGTTCTACCCCGCGCTCGGCGCCTTCCTCTCCTTCGTGCTGCTCAAGGAGCGCATGGACGCCAAGCAGATCGCGGCGCTCGTGGCAGCCTTGATGGGCGTAATGGCCATGGGCTACATCTCCGCCGGTGACTCCGAGATGGGCAACGCCACGCTGGGCCTGGTGGGCGCGGTCCTGGCCGTGGTCGGATGGGGCTCCGAGGCCGTCCTTTGCGCCTGGGGCATGAGGGACGACGCCGTGGACAACGAGACGGCCCTCCAGATTCGCGAGACCACCTCGGCCTTGGTCTATGGCATCGTAGTGCTGCCGCTCTTTGGTGCCTGGGGCTTCGCCGCCAGCGCCGCCCCGAGCCCGGCAACCGGCGTAATCGCGCTCTCCGCGCTGGCCGGCACCGCCTCCTACCTCTTCTACTACAAGGGCATCTCCGTCATCGGCGCCGCCAAGGCCATGGCGCTCAACATCTCCTACTCAGCATGGGCCGTCGTCTTTGGCTTCGTGCTGCAGGGCACCGTCCCCACCGCGGCCACGGTCTTCTTCTGCATCCTCATCCTTGCAGGCACCGTCCTTGCCGCCTCCGACTGGAACGAGCTCTTCGGCCGCAAGGCCGCGTAGGCCGGGGGTACCAAAGCTCTCGCCGATGTGCCGTTCAAAACACTTGTTGTGCGTTACCATCGGGTCGTCCGGGGTCTTCTCCCCGGGCGGCCCGTTTCTTCATGGCACAAGGAGGAGGAGAGATGAAAAGAGCCCAGCTAATGGGACTCGCGCTGGCAGGTGTCCTTGCCCTGGGCGCAGGCGCACCGGCGGTGGCTCTAGCTACTCAGGGGTTCACGGGCGGCGGCATGGCAGCCACCGTTCAGGCCAATGAGGACTGGCAGCAGTCCGGCACCTGTCTCTGGCGCATCACGGACGGTCTGCTTGAGGTCAAACCCGCAAACGGAGCCAATGGCATCCTGGACGGTTTTGGCTGGAAGGGCCGAGCCGCGGAGATCACCTCAGTCCGCGTCCTCCCGGGCGTTACGGCAGTCGCCTCTTGCTACGGCATGTTCGAAGGATGCTCGTCCCTCAAGACGGCCGATCTGACCGGGCTTGACACCTCGTCGGTAAGGACCATGGGCAGCATGTTCAAAGACTGCTCCTCCCTCGTCTCCGTGGTCTTCGGAGGCATAGATACCTCTTCGGTGCAGAGCATGAGCTCCATGTTCAATGGGTGTGAGGCACTTACGTCCCTCGACCTCTCGGGGTTTGACACCACAGAGGTCAGCTCCATGGACCGGATGTTCTACTACTGTGAAGCGCTTGAGTCACTCGACCTGTCGGGCTTCAAGACCGGCCTTGTCGAGACCATGAACGGCATGTTCGGCCACTGCAAGTCCCTCTCCTCCCTGGACATCACGGGACTTGACCTCAGGGACGCAACGGACCTTGAGTTCATGTTCATCGGCTGCACCTCACTCAAGAGCATCGATCTCTCTGGCGTCAGGGGCTCAGGCACAACCAACTACAAGAACATGTTCTTCGGCAGCTCGGTGGAGCAAGTCACGGCGGACGCCGATACCTCAGGGCCAGACTTTCCCCAGCTAGCCTATGACACCGTAGGCTGGATTGACACCGAGGGAAACACCTACGATGCCGGAGCATACATCCCCTCCAGGACGGCTACCTACAGGCTGATGCTCAACCTATCAAATGACATGTTCGAGAGCATTGACCTCTCCAGCACCGACTACACCGGCCAGCCCATCACCAAAGAAGTCAAGGCAAGGCCTTCCATCGACGCAGACGAGTACGAGGTCTCATACGAGAACAACCTCAACGCTGGCACAGCGACCATCCTCATAACGGGTAAGGGCAGGCTCGTCGGCACGCTTACGTACCAGTTCAAGATCAACAAGGTAAGCATCGACGACGCGAAGGCCTGGCTGGGCTTCTCCCACGTGCAGTACGACGGAACCTCCCAGAACGTCATTCCCTCGGTGACGGTCAACGGACGTGAGCTCGACAACGGAGCCGACTTCACGACCGACTATTGGAACACCACCGATGCCGGAACGGCGACGGTCGTCATCACCGGTACGGGCAACTACTACGGCACCACCCGTGTGACCTTCCAGATCGATCCCGCCCCACTGGACCAGAGTGCCACGGTGACCATAGCGGACCAGCCCTACACGGGCACTGGCGTCACCCCCGGCTTTGAGGTCAGGGGCCACGACGGAAACCTCCTGACCGCTGGCATCGACTACCAATACTCCTTCTCGGACAACATAAACCCGGGCACCGCCACGCTCACCCTGGCGGGCCTTCGCAACTACAGCGGCACGCTCGTCGCGCACTTCCAAATCATCCGCCAGGAGGCAGCAGGAAGTTGGCAGACCACCAGCGGCCGTTGGTGGTGGAGAAACGCCGACGGCTCCTACCCCCGCTCCTGCTGGAAGCAGATTGGCGGCGCCTGGTACCTCTTCGACGAATCGGGCTACATGCTCACCGGCTGGCAGAAGGTCAACGGCATCTGGTACTACCTGCACGGCTCCGGCGCCATGGCAACCGGCTGGACCAAGGTCGGCGGCAGCTGGTACTGGTTCAACGGGTCCGGTGCCATGCAGACCGGCTGGCTCCAGCTCGACGGCACGTGGTATTACCTCAGCTCCTCAGGCGCCATGGCAACCGGATGGCTCAACCAAGGCGGAACCTGGTACTGGCTCGACGGCTCCGGCGTCATGGTAACCGGATGGCAGCGGGTTGGCGATACTTGGTACTACTTCCGCAGCTCCGGCGTCATGGCCCAAAGCTGCTGGGTGGACGACTACTACCTCACGTCCTCGGGCGCCATGGCAACCAGCCAGTGGGTCGGCAGCTGGTGGGTCGGCGCGGACGGCAGATGGGTCGCCGACGCGTAGCCCGACGCTCCGGGCTTAGCCGCTAAAGCCGACTTGGGCGCCCCTCCGTGGAGACCCAAGTCGGCTTTTCTCGTTTAGATACCAAAAATACCGAGCTGGGTATCCGTCTGCGAATACCCAGCTCGGCTTTTATGGCAGCGTCGGCAATGCCAACAGCATCGAGGAAAAGAACTTCTCGTCCGCTCCCCTACCAGATGACGACCTTGGTGCCGTAGGGAATGTTGTCGTAGATCCACTTGGCGTTGTCTATGTCGAGTCGGACGCAGCCGTGCGAGAGGTGCATGCCAAGGCGTCCGTCCATCACGCGGAAGCTATCCTGGTAGTAGAGGACCGAGTGGTACAGGTAGTTCCCGTAGAACTGCGTGTAGTAGTAGCAGGTGAAGCCGTTGCCAAAGGAGTAGCCCTTGCCGGTGACGGCAAACTCGCCGGTGACGGTAGGCGTGGCCGGGGCGCCTGGCGAGCAGATCCACTCCTTGACGGGCCTCCACGCACCGTGGTGTCCGTAGTAGATGGCGGTCCTGCAGCCGCTGGTGTCCGTCAGCATGAGCCAGTCGGTGCTGCTGTAGTAGGCCTGCGCCCACTGGAGCATGTCCCACCACGCACAGTCGATGCTACCCAGCGAGCCGTCCTCGTTGAACCAGTAGTACTGGCCGCCGGCCCAGGTCCATCCGGTGTGCATGTAGCCGCCGTCATAGTCCAAGAAGTACCAGGTTCCGTTGAGGCTCAGCCAACCCGTGTGCATGCCGCCCCAGGACTCAAGGTAGTACCAGGCGCTGCCGTCCCAGGCCCAGCCGGTGCGCATGGCACCGGAGGACCCCATGAGGTACCAGGTGCCGCCCACGTTGTTCCAGCCGGTCTGCATGGCGCCGGAGCCAGAGAGCAGGTACCAGGTGCCGTCAACATTGACCCAGCCGGTCTGCATGATGCCGGTCTCGGGGTCGAGGTAGTACCAGGAGCCATCGCGGACCCAGCCGGTCTGTGCGGCTCCCTGGGCATCGTAGTGGAGCCAAGAACCGTCAGCGGACTTCTGCCAGCCCGCGACAGCCTCTCCGGTCTTCTCGTCAAAGAGGTGGGTCTTGCCGTCCACCACCTGCTCGCCCGTCTGAATGACGTTAGTTTCCAGGAGGTACCAGGTGCTCCCCACCTGCGTGAGGCCGCTCTTGACGGAGCCGTCCGCAAACGTGACGTCCAGCCCGTCGATGGTGGCAACAAGGGCGCCGTCCGCGCCATACCAGCGCCAGACGCCCGCGGCGTCCCGCACCCACGTGCTTGCTACCATGGCACCGGAATCGTCCAGGTGGTAGGACTTTCCGTCTACCACGGTGTCCCCAGTCGCCATCTTGGCGTCAGCGGGACTGAGGTAGTACCACATGCCGTTGACGCGCTGCCAGCCGGTCTTGAGGGCACCGGAGCCCTCGGCGAGGTACCAGGAACCTCCCGTAAGAGCCCACCCAGAGGAGGTCATGTGCCCGGAGGCGTCAAACGCGTACCAGGTGCCGTCCACCTGGGCGGCGCCATCCGTCACCGTGCGGCCGTTTTGTGCGGGATCAAGGTAGTACCAATTGTTGCCCAGCCAGGCCCATCCCGTGTGGAGGGCGCCGGAGGTACCCAGCCAGTACCAGCCCCCGTCGACAAGGGCCCACTGGGTTTGCATGGCGCCAGACCCGTCCAGATAGTAGGTCGAGCCACCCTCCTGCTGCCATCCGGTGAGCATGAGGTGGTCGGCACCCAGGAGGAACCAGGAGCCGTTCTTCTGGAGCCAGCCCGTCTTGAGGGCTCCGTCCGCGTCCGCGTAGCACCAGCTGCCGGTCTTGTGGTCAATGCCCCAACCGGTTGTCATGGCGCCGTCCTCGCTAAAGAGGTAGTCAACGCCATCGACCGCCTGGATGCCGGTCAGCATCTGGCCGTCCCTCCAGTAGGTCCTCTTGCCAGACTCCTCCCGCCAGCCCTCGGGGGTCGCAGGCTCGTCGTCCTTTGGCCTCGAATCTCCCGGGGCCTCGATGACGTTGCCGGGGGCGTCGTCAGCGAGCGCCCTCTGCAGGCCTGCCGCCGGAGAGAGCGAGAGCGTCACGGCCAAGGCCATAACGGGAATGGCGAGAAACGCACGCACGGTCGTCCTTCTCATCTGGCCCTCCTTTCTCTGTTGCCAGTTGCCACGGCCTCTCTGTGCCTAGCAGAGGGGCACGCTGTCGTACCAGCCCCACAGGGGCTGGTAGGTCGTATCGTAGTACGCAAGCCACTCGTAGAGGTCCTTGACGCGGATCTCTCCGTAGCCGGCGTTGTCCATGACCTTGCCATCACCGATGTAGATGCACACGTGACCGTAAATGGAGCCCAGGTAGCTGTGGGTGTGCGACGGAACGGCAATAATCATGCCCACCTTGAGGTCACTGATGTTGCCGCTGTTGCAGAACCACCTGTAGTCGTCGCAGGCGTCAGCGTAGACGTGGCGGTAGCCCGCCTCGGCAAAGACCATGGACACCCACTCGGAGCAGAGGCCGCCGCCGGGTGAGGACACGCGCTGGGCCGCGGCCACCACGCGCTGCTGCGCATCGGTCGCAGGCGCCATCTGAGGCTCGTACATGCGACCGCTGGAGGCAAACTGGTAGATATGCTCGGAGACCTCGTGCCAGCCGGTGACCATGGCTCCAGAACCGCCGAGGTAGTACCAGGAGCCCCCGTCGTAGAGCCAGCCTCTCCTCATGCCGCCCCAGGACTCGAGCCAGTACCAGGAGCCATCAATCTTCTGCCAACCCGTGAGCATGACACCGGTCGAAGGATCAAGGTAGTACCAGGTGGTGTTGATAAGCACCCATCCGCCAGCGTCAAGGCCGTTCTTGAGGTAGTGCCAGTTGCCGCCCTGATCCGTGTACCACTTGGAGACGGCGGCGTAGGTGGACTCGTCAAACTCACGGACCTTGCCGTCCTCGCAGGCTATCTCGCTGCCCTTAAGAAGGCCAGTCTCTGGGTCTGCGTAGTAGACAGCATCCCCGATGGTCGTAAGGCCAGAGGCGGGAGCGTGACTGGCATCGGCATAGACGATTCTGTTGCCGGAAACGGTTGCCACAAGGGCGCCATCGGAGCCGAGCCAGCGATGACCGTTCTCATCGTCCACCCAAGCGGAAGCGAGCATGTTGCCGTTAGGCGCGGAAAGGTAGTAGGCTGAGCCGCCCTGCTCAAACCAACCCGTTGTCATCTTGCTGGTAGCGGGGTCAAGCCAGTACCAAAAGCCGTTGGACTTCTGCCAACCAGTCTGAAGACGGCCGTCCGAGGCGTCCGTGCTGGCAAGGTACCAATAGCCGTCAGCGTCCTGCGCCCAGCCCGTAGCCATGGCGCCGGAGGAGGTCAAGTAGTACCAGACACCGTCCTTGAGGACCTTGCCGGTCAGCATGGAACCGTCTGCGTCCATGAGGTACCAGGAGCCACCCACATAGACCCATTCATCCTTGGCGAAGGTGCCGTCGGGGAGACCCCAGTACCAGGTGCCGTCATCGGCAAGGACCCATCCCTGCTTCCAAGTGGGGACAATGGAGTCCTCGGACTCCACGTCCCGGACGGTCACCTGCTGCTCTGGAGCCTCTGCCGGCTGAGCAGTCGCGACCTCTGCCAGGGCTGCCGTTGGGCCCAGGGACAGAGTTGCCCCCCAGCGCCACGGCGAGAAGCGCGCTCGCGCCCGTTGATGTGCGTTGTCGCATATGTTTCTCCACTTCAATTGTTGTGCAACATACCCGGGGGTAATGATAGGCCCCTGAACAGAAAACCGCCCGTCCAAATGGGCGGGCGGCTTGGGTGGCTCATTCGAAATTCCGAACTAATCCAGCTGCTTGCAGTTACCACACTGACGCTTGGCACCTGCGTTCAAGACGGCCTCAAGAGAATAATAGGTATCGTAATCATTCCCAGAAGCGGCGACCGATCCCATAGTTCTGCACCAGTGGTTGTGGTAAACGGCACTTTTCCCAACATGGTAGTAGACACCCTGCGTGGAGCTGCTTCCACTGCTGGACTGGCCGTAGCCCGGAACCCAGGCACCGCTGCCGTTGACGTAGTAGCCGCCTACCCACGTGTTGGTGGCCATGGCGCCGGAGCCCGTGAGATAGTAGTTGCCCATCCACTGGTCGTGGACCATGACACCGGAGCCGTCAAAGTAGTACCAGCTGCCGCCAATGGACTGCCAGCCGGTCTGCATGACGCCGGAGCCGTTGAACCAGTACCAGCTGCCGTTGACGCTTTGCCAGCCCGTCGCCATGGCACCGGAGCCCTTGAGGTAGTACCAGGCGCCTCCGATGCTCTGCCAGCCTGTCTTCATGGCGCCGGAGCCGCCAAAGTAGTACCAGGCGTTGCCAATGTACTGCCAGCCAGTGACCATCGTGCCGCTGTTGCTGAACCAGTACCAGGTACCATCGAGGCTGAGCCAGCCCGTCTGCATGGCGCCGGAGCCATTGAACCAGTACCAGCTGCCGTCAATGGACTGCCAGCCGGTCTGCATGACGCCGTTCTTGTCGAAGTAGTACCAGGCACCGTTGATAGACTGCCAGCCCGTCTTCATGGCGCCGGAGCTGCCGAAGTAATACCAAGCACCGTCAGGGTTCTGCCAGCCGGTCTGCATGACGCCATTCTCGTCAAAGAGGTACTCGCTGCCATCGATGCCCACGAAGCCAGTAGCCATGACGCCGGCGAACTTCTCGTAGGAGTCATCGAGGAACCAATACCAAGAGCCGTCGATCTTCTCCCAGCCCTTGGTCATCACACCATCGTCGCCGAGCCAATAGAGGCCCATGCCGTCGTGCACCCAGCCGGTCTGCATGGCGCCCTTGGGGTTGAAGAAGTACCTGTTGCCGTCGATCTCCTGCCAGCCGGTCTGCGTAACGCCGTCGGCATTGAAGTGGTACCAGCTGCCGTCGATCTGCTTCCAGCCCTTGCAGATGACGCCGTCCTCGCCGGCGTAGACGTAGTGGTCGCCGGTGCCGATCCAGCCGGTAAGGCGGTAGCCCTCTTCGTCAAGGACGTAGGTCGGCTCTCCGTCACCATCGCCGGGCGTGAAGAACAGGATACCCATCGCGTTGTCGGAGTAGGCGTAGGTACCATCCTCGTACACGTAGCGGTACTTGCCGTTCTCCTGTTGCATCCACGTGCCGGGCTCGTCCTTCTGCCAGGCCAGAGCCGCAGTCGGGGCAATTCCCGCCAGGGCGAGCGTCGCCGTGAGCGCCAGGCCGAGGAATCTCTTTCCCCTCATCTCTTCTCCCTTCATCAAGGGTTTGCGTTTGGGGCCAGCAGCATGAGGCCGACCCGTTTGGTTTTCAGCGTAGCACCAGGGAGGGGTAAACACGCCACCATGCTCGGCGGGCGGCCGCGAACGAATGGCATAAAAATCGAGCTGGGTATTCCCAAACGGATACCCAGCTCGGAAATATCGGTCCTTAGGCGAGAAAAACCGACCTGGGCGCCCAGCGACGAACACCCGGGTCGGCAATTGCGGCAGCAGAGGCTTCTCAAACGGGAAGACCCACGGCTCTATGCGCCCGGCACCCACTTGCCGTCGGCGCCCACCCAGTAGCCGTCAACGCGCGCGCTGGTGGCCATGGCGCCGGAGGAGGTGACGTAGTAGTCCCCCAGCCAGCGGTCGTGGGCCATGGCGCCAGAGACATCCGCCCAATACCAGACGTCGCCAACCTGGAACCAGCCCGTGGCCATGGCGCCGGACGAGCCAAGCCAATACCAGATGCCGCCGGCGCACTGCCAGCCGGTCAACATGGCACCAGACCCAGAGAAGAGATACCAGCTCCCGCCAACCTGTCGCCAGCCTGTGGCCATGGCGCCGCCGCCGTCAAACCAGTACCAGACGCCAGCAATCTTTTGCCAGCCCGTACGCATGGCGCCATCGCCGGAGCCACCCAGCCAGTACCAGCCGCCGCCAGCGCTCTGCCAGCCGTCAAGCATGTAGCCCGCGGCGTCAAAGAGGTACCAGGAGCCGCCGATCTTCTTCCAGCAGGACCTGGGGTAGGTGCCGTCGAATCTGCTCCACCACCAGCCGCGGCCATCCCACGCCCATGAGCCGTCACAGTCAATCTGCACTCTCACCACCTTGGCGACGCTCACGTAGTTGCGCGTGTCCTCCGGCGTGAAGGTCGCCCGGGCGTCGACGTAGTCTTTGGAGGACGTCACCACCTGGTCCGGATTGTCCCAGGTCCAGCCATCGGGAAGCGCTACTTCCGAGAGCCTCTGCCCCCAGGAGGCCGCAATGCCCTCCGGGGCGCCAACCTGGGGTACGCCCTGAGAGATGTCAAAGTCAAAGGTCAGGCTGCCAAGGTAGTCGTTGATGCCCTCAAAGGTCACCGAGCCGGTACCCACCTCGACGTTATCGATGTAACTCGCGGTATAGTCCACGCCCTCGGCAAGCCCCGTGGTCAGAATCAGGCTGACAGGAGAGCCGTCATACACGTAATACCTGCTGAATAGGCAGATGAGGTCCGCGTCCAGGACGATGCCAGACCGATAGGTTTCAGCCTGGTTGGCGGGTATCTCGGACGCGGCATAGACCCGACCGGAGGAATTTCTCCACCCGAGGAGATGCGTGCCCACACTGCTGGGCAGCTGGCACAGCGGCTCCTGCTTGGCTCCGCAGAACGAGAAGCCATGCCCAAGGCGGACTTCCTTGAGCGAGGCGTCGTTGCCGAACATGTCCTCCATCTGGATGACGCCCGAGGTGTCAAAGCTAGAGAGGTCAAGCCTCCTGAGCTTGCCGCAGTTGTAGAAGAGGTAGTTCAGGGTCTTAGCACGAGAGACGTCCAGCGCAGTGAGGTCAATCTCCTCTATGGAAGAGCAGTCCATAAAGAGGTAGTTCATCTCCTTGGGAGAAGACCCCGCAAGGCCAGAGAGATCAACGCGCTCAAAGCCAGAGCAGCCGGAAAAGAGCGAGTCCATGTCTGTGACGTTGGTTGCGCCCAGGGCGGAGAGGTCAAGCCTCGTCAGGCTCTTGCAACCCCCCGAACATGTTCTCCATGTTGGAGAGTAGGGGCATGCGGACGTCGGCAAGGTCAAGATCAGCGAGCTTAGCGCAGTTGAAGAACATGGCCAGCGTACTCGTTGCCGTAGAGTTGCCGAGGTCCGGCAGAGCAACGGAGACAAGCTCAGAACAGGAGTTGAACATTCCCTCAAACGAGCCGATGTCTGAGCCATTGATGCCAGAGAGATCAACGGAGACAAGGGAGGAGCAGCCAAAGAACATGTTGGCCGCCTCCTCCGGAGAGGAGCCAGAGAGGCCACCGAGGTCAACGGACGTCAGCGAGGAGCAACCATCGAACATGTCCGCGAGGCTGGTGACCGATGACCCGTCAAGACGGGAGAGGTCCGCCACGGTCAGCTGATCGCAGTCCTGGAACATGCCCTCGCAGGCGGTTGCCTTCACGCCGGGGAGAAAGTCCGCAGACTTGATGAGAGGCTTGTAGCGCAGCCAGCCAAAGTCGCCAAGCGTTCCGGTTGCACGGCCGCCAGCCGGCCTGACCTCAAGACGCCCGTCGACGATGCGCCACTCGCAGGTTCCGGAGGCGTGCCAAGCTGCGACCTGCTGCTCGTTGGCCACGAGCTGGACAGACGCCAGACTCGTCAGGGCTGAGTACTCACCCGCCGGCGCCGCAGTTGGATAAACCGCCACGGCAAGGAGCATGCCAAGCGTCAGCGTTGCGACCGCCCTTGCTGCCTCGTCTCTCTCAAGCCGCACGACCGTCCTCCTTTTTGCCACGACCTAGCAGGTCAATGTGCTCTTCGACACTACCGTATCTTGCGGTGGTTGGGCAAACGGAAAGCACCACCAGACAGCGAGACCCAACATCATCAATAGTTTAATGTAATCCTGAGGAGGCGGTAAAGGTGTAGGGCGCACCGATCTAAAGGACCGATGCGCCCCCAATGAGAACAGCCAAAAACTAGAGCTACCAAATCACGCCGCAGCCGGTGCAGTAGGTCTCGGTGTGGGTCACGGCGTCATGGTGCACCGTCTTGTATTCGGCATCGTGGTGGACGATCCTGTACTTCGCTTTGACAGAATACGAGACGTTGTTGCCGGCAAGGGAAGCACCCCGCGTCATAGGCAGTCTCAACCAGAGCTGATTTGCGTGGGGCGCAGGCTCGGAGTCCCACAACACAGAGATGTTCGCGTTCAACCCGGGGTCTTGCGAAGTAACGTATTTGGGCGACGCGCCGGGCTATTCTCGCCCGACGGTCGCCCAGGAATGCGATGCCATCATGGCGCCCGTGACGCACGGGACAGGTGCAGCGAGCTTCAGGGTGGAAACGCTCGGCTAGACCCCAAAGTACGCGTTCATCAGGCTGACAATCTGGCAGCCGTACCCCTTGCCAGTGGCCCAGCCGCGGCCCTGGGGGTTCTCCTTGATGCCAAGCCACTGCACGTACTGTGCGCTGCCGGTACTCACCAGCGAGAAGCGCGGATCAACGCAGACGTGCGCCAGGGCAGACTTGGTGACGCCCTTGACTGCGTATGCCTTGAGGTGCTGCACCTGCGCCCGCAGTCCCTCCCTCACCGATGAGAAGGACGCAGAGGTGGTGCCCCCGTCCACAGCACCGATGCCTGCGAAGTTGAACTGGCTGACATTGACGCGACCGCCGAAGCGGAGCCAGCCCGTCTCCTTCATTGCCTGACAGAAGACAAGCTCCGGGCGGATGCCCTCGTCTGCGGCCTCCTCGTAGAGCTGCGCGCAGAAGTCATGGATGGTGGGGGCGCCGCCAGTGGAAAGTGCCTCGGAGGGATAGGTGGCCCCAACGGAAGCGAAGGCGGCAACAGCCTTGCTCACGAAGGCGTCCTTGGAAAGAGCCGAGGTCCCCGCGATAGTGGTCTGTGCCTGCTGCTCTCCGGTCCAGAGGCCATCGGAGCCCAAGTTGTACCACATCCCGGAGACAAAGACCCAGCCGGTCTGCATAGCGCCAGAGCCATCGAGGTAGTACCAGCCGCCCACGTTGACCCAGCCGGTGGCCATGACGCCGGAGTCCCACAGGTAGTACCAGGTGCCGTTGAGGTTGAGCCAACCCGTGTGCGCGGAGCCGTCCGCATCGTAGTAGTACCAGTCGGAGCCTTCCTTGGACCAGCCGGTCTTCTTGGGGTCCGTGGGACCGGCATCGGGGCCAAGCGTCTGCGAGAGGGAGCCAGAGTCATCAAAGACGTAGCGGATGCCGTCGATGGTCTGGGTTCCCGTGACCATGGCACCCGAGGCGCCGAGGTAATACCAGGTGTTGCCTAGGCTCAGCCAGCCCGCGACCATGGCACCCGAGCCCTGGAGGTAGTACCAGGTGCCATTGAGGTTCAGCCATCCCGTCTGCATAGCGCCGGAGCCGGAGAGGTAGTACCAGATGCCGTCAATGCTTGCCCAGCCAGTGGCCATGGGGCCGTCGGCCGTAAGGTAGTACCACACGCCCCCACGGCTCAGCCAGCCCACATGGCAAGCGCCGGAGGGGTCAAGGTAGTACCAGGTGCCGTCAAGGTCCAGCCAACCGGTCTGCATGGCGCAGTCCTTGTCGAACCAGTACCAGGAGCCGTTGACCAAACCCCAGCCCGTCTGGGCAGCACCGGTCTTCTGGTCAAGCCAGTACCAAGTGCCGTTGAGGTTGAGCCAACCGGTGCGCGGCACGCCGGCGCCCTCCGTCCAGTACCAGGTACCGTCTATGAGGTTCCAACCGCTACTGGCGTACCCAAGCCACGCGCCGGAATCCGCAAAGCGGGACCAAGAGTTGCCGGTGTTGTACCAACCTGCGGCCATGGCACCCGTCTGCTCATCAAACCAGTACCAGGCGCTTCCAATGGACTGCCAGCCCGTGAGAGCCGCGCCAGACGCGTCCGTGTAGTACCAGGTGCCGTCAAGCAGAATCCAACCAGTCTGCATGGCGCCAGACTCGCCGAGGTAGTAGAGGTGCGAGTCAATGCTCTGCCAGCCCGTGGCCATGCGGCCGGAGGCCGGGTCAAACCAGTACCAGGAGCCGCCAAGCTTCTGCCAGCCCGTGGCCCTGGCGCCATCGGAGCCAAACCAGTACCAGGAGCCGTCCGCGGCCTGGTACCAGCGAGAGACGCACAGCACGCCCTTCTCGTCAAAGAAGCAGGCCTTGCCGTCAATGTCTAGCCAGCCGGTCTGTCTGGCACCCGAAGCGTCAAAGTAGTACGTCGCGCCGTCGATTGTGGCCCAGCCAGTCTTCATGACACCGTTGTGGTCAAAGTAGTAGGTTGCACCGTTGATGTCAGCCCAGCCCGTCACGTTGGCACAGCTCTGGTCAAACCAGTACCACTTGCTATCCATAAGCAGCCAGCCAGGACCCTGGACGTTGCCTGAGGCATCAGCGTAGTAGCGAGCGCCGGTGACCCAGAACCAGCCCGTGAGCTGCGTTGACCCCACGTAGTAGTGCCAGCAACCGCCAGACCACTGCCAAGAGCCATTGGTCCTCAGGCCGTAGGTCCTGGCTATGCCCTCGGCATCGGCCTCCCCCAGGGCCTTGAGGTTGGCTTCGTTGGAGAGAAACGCCGCGTCCGCGTCATTGGTGATGAAGGCGTGCTCGACGATGATGCCGAGGATGCCGCGCTGGCGCGCATAGCGGATGATGCCGTAGTAGTCAGAGGTGGAGCCGTCCGGGTAGACGGAGGAGTCATAGCCCTCGGGGTAATCGCGCGTCTTTGCCCCGCGACTGTAGAGACCCAACGCCTGCAGGCGGTTGAGGATGTTGGAAGAGAGCGTGACGCCCATGGAAACCTCGTCGCGCTTGTAGCTACTACCGTTGGGGTACCAGACCTCGGCGCCGTGGGCGGTCTCTGTGGCCGAGTTCATGTGAAGGCTCACAAAGACGTCGGCTCCGGCGTCTACGGCATCGTTGACGCGCTCGTAGAGGTCGTCCGTCCCCGTCTTGCCATCATGGGTCATGATGACCTTCACGCCTGGGTACTTCTCCAAGGCAGCCTTGCAGTAGTTGGCCACGCTGAGCGTGAGGTCGGCCTCGCGGAGGCCGTGGCTGACGGCACCCGGGTTAGAGGGGCCAGGTCCGTGGCCGGGGTCAAGCGCGATGGTAAACTGGCCTCCCAAAGAGCGCGCGAGCATGGACTGCGTGGACGGGGCCGCAGACTCCATCATGGCACCTGAGTCATCCAGGGAGTAAACGGTGGCGCTGGATGCGGCTGCGGCGGACTCGGGCTCAGCCGAGAAGGTAGCCACGCCAGCGGAGTCCGTTGAGGTCACGATGTAGGAGCAAGAACCATCTTGCGCGGAAAGGTCATAGGTAGAAGCCCCGCCGTCCCTATAGGTGACAGAGACGGACGATAGCTCGCACTCGCCCGACAGCGTTGCCGGAAACTCAAAGAGCGCAGCGTCCGCCGAGAAGGACGTGGCCGGTGCGGAGTACTGCCGACCATCCCGCACGTAGAACAGGTTGGCCGATGCCACGACCCTTTGGTTTCCAAGCCCAATGGCAATACGCTGGACGCCACCCTGCACCACGCTTGGGGACTCGACGTAGATAAAGGACTTCTCGCCAAGCTCGGCTGCCTGCGCCGAGAAGGGCAGGCTCAGGGCGAGTCCGGTGGCAAGCGTCGCAATGGCGACGGCCAGGCACAGTGGGAGCCTGGCGATGGCGTTGTGTACTCTCTTGGCTATCTGCATGGTCTGCCTCGTCTTGGTTGGTTGGAGGGACGTTGCTGTGGTGGACGACGGTGCCCAGGCTGCCTCTTATAGGCACATTGTTTTCATGATACGTGGGGGAACCTTGTCCACGCTTCAGCAAGTGTTAATCTTTACAGGTCATACCGATTGAGACCTGCTAAATACAGAAGGCTTACATCACATTGAAAGTTCTAGCAATCATCCCCGCATACAACGAGGAGGGGTGCATCGAGGCCACGGTGGACGAGTTCGTCCGGACGTGCCCCGGTGTCGACTACCTCGTGGTCAATGACGGCTCCTCGGACCAGACCGAGGCCATCTGCAAGCGCCGCGGCTTCAACTACGTGAGCCACCCGGTCAACCTCGGCCTCACCGGCGGCTTTCAGACCGGCTGCCGTTATGCCCTGGAGAACGGCTACGACGCCGTCATCCAGTTTGACGCGGACGGCCAGCACATGCCGGAGTACGTCCCCGTAATGGCGGAGCGCATGGAGGCCGACGGCGCGGACATCGTCATCGGCTCGCGCTTTGTGGACGAGGAGAAGCCCGTCTCGGCACGCATGATTGGCTCTCGCCTCATCACCGGGCTCATCAAACTGACCTGCGGGCAAACCGTGAACGACCCCACGAGTGGCATGCGCCTGTTCAACCGAAAGATGGTGAGCGAGTTCGTACGGCGCTTCGACTTTGGCCCAGAGCCGGATTCCATTGCGTTCCTTATGCGCAAGGGCGCCAAGGTCTCTGAGGTGCAGGTGCAGATGCGCGAGCGCCAGACCGGCGAGAGCTACCTCAACGCCTGGAAGTCTATCTCCTACATGGCGCGCACGTGCATGTCCATCCTCTTTGTCCAGTGGTTCAGGTGATTGGCATGAACATCACTTTGCGAATCTTCTTGCTCATAGTTGCCTTCCTGACGCTGGCGTTTGTCATCCGCAAGCTCAAGAAGTCCGCGCTCGAGATCATCGACTCCATCTTCTGGGTGCTTCTGGCCGTGCTGCTCATCGTGGTGGCGGCGTTCCCGCAGCTGGTGTTCTGGGTGACGGGCATCTTTGGGTTCGACTCGTCTTCCAACTTCGTCTTCTTCTGCGGCATCCTGGTGCTTCTGGCCCGTCTATTCACCCAGGACCTCAAGGTTGCAACGCTCAAGAGGAAGCTCACCACGCTGACGCAGACCGAGGCGCTGAAGGAGCACGGGAGGTAGGAAGAGGCCCATCTCACATCTCTCTTGCCATGCCCGTCTTCGCTACGCCAAAAAATCGGCTATGTTTGGCTCTAAATTCGAGACCATTGAGTATCGGACGAAAGCTGGCGGCATTTGCCCAGTTGATTGAGGCGCCTTTCAAGCTTCTACTCGATGCCTCCGGAACAAAACACAAACGTAGCCGAGTTTCGGCGGATTGACCCCCATTTGACGGCATCCGAGCGCCCGGGTCTACTCAAGTCCCAGCCTTGGCAGAGAAGCCTCAATAACCGCGCACTGCCTTGTCTCCAGATACGCCGGATTGAGGTTGGACTTACCGTACGCAAGATAGCTTCCCGAGGTCAGCTCCACAAGTTGCCTGGTAAAGAACTGTTCCCAGCTGAAGAAGTCGGCACTCTCGATGAAATCCGCCGGATGCAGAAGCATGTCCTGTGTCCTCTTGTCCCTGAAGAGGCCGGAGCTCAACACCAACCACTCGAAGGACTCGGGAAGAAAGAGCAGCAGGTTCTTGTAGCGGCCAAGTGCAAGGACCGTCTCGATCTCGGGTCCAAAAGCCGCACCGTCGGCGATGACCAGAATCGAGTTTGCTCCAGCGTCGCGAACTGTCCGAAAGACGTTAGTCTTCCCCTTGGCGCTCACGCAGGGAACTCCACTCTTCTGACAAAGCGCTGAGAAGAAGTCGAAGCCCGAGTTGCTGTCCTCGACCACCACAAGGTCTGGCCGCGTGCCGTCAAACTGACGAGCGCCATAGACCCTGTGCGTCGAGGTGTAGGTCCTGGAGTAGGCAGGGTACTTGGACGAGGAACGGCCCGTGTTTCTGAGCTCGTAAATCTCGTCGACGCTGTAGGGCAGCTGGGGCAGGGCCTCGCGTGCAACGAGCACGTAGTAGTTGTCGCTGTTCTTGGCCGCGTGGGCAAACTCGCGTGATCTCATGAAGGCGTTGTCCTCGTCAATAAAGACAATGCTTCCGCTAATGGCATTGAGGTCGCGCTGCCAGTTTCTGCCAGATAGCACCTTGCAAGGCACATCGCAGTTGACGATGACGCCGCTGTCTGGACCAAGCTCGTCGAACTGGCCCACGAGGTCGATGAGCGTGGACTTTCCGGTTGCGCTTCTCCCCTTCAGGATGGTGAGATTGCGACGAATGGGAAGCTTGATCTGCACCTTGTTGTTTCTGACGGTGACCAGGTGCTCGCCTCTCATGCCCAGTCCTCCCTCAGGCAGTTGGCGCCAATGAGGGCCAGCTCGTCCATGGTGTGAACGATCTGTCCCGTATTGGCCACCTTGGCGGTGAACCTGCCGCCGCCAAAGTCCATGAGGTGGTACAGATTGATGGTGACGTCCTTCTTGGCGGCGATGCGCAAGATCCAGTAGGCGCAATTGTCTCCGCAGTTGGTGGCGTTGAAGACGCGCGTAGGCTCGAAGTTCATGAGCAGGAGGGTCTTTGTGCCGCTGGAGAGCCTCTCGGGCGGAATGATGCCCAGAACCTTGGTCTGTATGGCGTTGGGCCCCATCACCACACCCTTGTCGACGGACTTGATGATTCGCTGGGCAAACGGGTCCTCAAGCCACTTGGGCGAGTACGTATTATTGAAGTACGTCGACGTGTTGTAGATGACGCCGTCCATGTCTCCGTAGTGGATTGTGAGCAAGAGGTTCCTCCCTTGGTGGTTACGAGTTCCATTATGGCAAATCTGGGGACTTGAGCTTTTCGTAGAAGGCAAGTCGAGAGACGCCGGCCCAAGGGCAAGGTCGGGGCTTTCGTCAGAACCGTTCCCTGATCTCCTCCTCGTTCTCCAGCAGATACTCCCTCATGAAGGGAATGGCAAAGTCCACATAGCCACGGCGAACGGGTTCTATAACCTGCCGCTGGATAAGTTGCCTCCTGACCGAAGAAAGCGACTTCGTAGACCTCCCGAGCCTTGCCGCAAGGTCCTTGGCCGAGGAGGGGCCGGGGTCCCTAGCCATGGCAAGGAGATAATCAACCGCCGCGGAGCCGAGGCCGCTGATCGCTGGCTCGTGGACTGCCTCATGAAAGCGACTCATTGCAATGGAGACGCCTTCGGAGACGTCTTGGCTGGTGACGACAGGGTTGTCGTCATGATGAATGCGGGCTCGTTGCCACACATAGTAGCCGACAAGCTGAATCAGGTAGGGATATCCGCCAGTTGCCTCGGCAAGCTCCGACAGCACGTCCTTTGAGACGTCCATTCCAGTACCTCTGAAACTGTCGCCGAGGGAGAGAGAAACCTCTTGGATATTGATTGCTCCCAGCTCCTCGCTCAGGGCGCGCCTCAGGAATGTCATCGCCTTGCCGTTGATGAGGTCCGCCACGCCCATGGGCAGCCCGGCGAAGACGAAGGCGACGTCCTTCCCCTCCCTGATGAGGTGCTGAACAGCATGGGCCACCGTCTGCATCTGTCCAAGCTCGGCATCCTGCACCTCGTCAACGGTCACCAAGAGGCCGGCAGAGGACTCGCTTGCTTTGCGGATGAGGTCACGCAGACTGGGCTCGTCTTGTACAAGAGAGACCTCCCCCGAGGCAAACGGCAGGTTGAGGCTGACCTTTGCCCCTGAAAGTTCGCGCCGGGGAGCAAGCTCGTGGAAAAGGTCGGATAGAAAGTCTGAGCCCGCAGAGACGTCAACGACCTTCCACCCTGCGTCGCGTGCACGGTCACCCAAATCATTGAGCAGAACCGTCTTGCCAGAGCCTCTTGGGCCACTGATTCGCATCAGACGCCCCGGCGCGCCGCATCCATTGTCGAGGCCTTCCTCAAAGGCAAGGACGACGTCATCGCGCCCGATGAGGATAGGCGGCTCCGCTCCCGCAGTTGGCTTGAATGGGTTGCGCATGACGCTCCAATCTGAGGTTGTTGACGTCGACTGGCGATAGATTCTCCATCAATACGTTGGATTTCTATCCTTGTCGCTCTTTTCGTCTGAATTCTAGCGGTTTCTAGCGCTTTCGTTTGAATTCGTCGCGGTTCGCATGAATTCGTGACCATAGTCACTTTCGATTCATGACGAGCTGAAGATTTGCGACATCTATGCACAATTGCGGCGACATAGATGTCGCGGAAGGTAAGGACAACGCGGCATGCCGCGTCCAATGGCACATGCTACCTGCGGTGCCTACGGGCGTCGCGGATGATGTCGCGGGCGATCCAGATTCCCAGCAAGAAGGCAACGATGTAGCCCGCGAAGCCGATGACCGGGATGCCAAAGATGACCGGCTGGATGCGGGCGTAGTAGACCACCGACGAGCCTATGAACAGGCCCGCAACGATGATGCTCATGGTGAGGCGGTTGGCCGTGCGGGAGAAGTCCTCCAGCGGGTCCTCGGTGCCGGCAAGGTCGAGGTTGACGCGCAGCTGGCCGCGGGTGAGCATGCGCATGGCAACCTGGGCCTCCCCCGCTGCGCCCAGAAGGCCGTGCGTGGCGGCCAGAGTCTCCTTGGCAAGGCGGCGCAGCTCGCGGCTGGCGAGCTCCTCGGGGTTCGCGTGGGCCCTCAGGTGGCGCCTGATGATGTCCACCATGGAGGCGCCGGGCATGAGGTTGTCCACCACGCCCTCCAGGGTCACCAGGGCGCGCGCCAGCATGGTCACCGTGCCCGGCAGCTCGATTCCGTTCTTCTGAGCCATGGAGACGAGCGACCCCATGAAGGCGCCGATGTCCAGGTCAGAAAGGTTGGCCGTGCCAAAGTCCGCCACAATGGCATCCAGGTCGGAGAGCAGGTGCGCCTGGTCCACCTCAGCGCTGTCGGATATGGAGAAGCGCATGAGGCCGTCCGACAGGCGCGCGGAGTCCTTCTCGGCCACCGCGACGATCATGTCCGAGAGAGCGCTGCGGTCGCGCGAGGAGAGCCTGCCCATTATGCCCAGGTCCATGTAGACGATCTTGCCGCCGCTGACCACGATGTTTCCCGGGTGGGGGTCCGCGTGGAAGAAGCCGTCGTCCAGCATCTGGGTGGCAAAGTTGTCCACGAGCTTCTCGCCAATCTCGGCGCAGTCGTAGCCCTCGGCGGTGAGGCGGGCCGTGTCGTCGATGGGGATGCCCTCGACGTAGTCCATGACCACCACGTGGCGGGTGCACAGGGCCGGGT